>Ga0208454_1000038_pt1 | contig 99666 bp, 103 predicted proteins | sample EasRivMeERMZT100_FD_187530 | JGI IMG/M metagenome (GOLD analysis project Ga0208454, IMG submission 187530) | Soil microbial communities from meander-bound floodplain in the East River, Colorado, USA - East River MetaG ERMZT100 (SPAdes) (version 2) | ecosystem: Environmental > Terrestrial > Soil...
CGGCACCACTCGATCCATCTCAGACAAAAACTTGTCCCGCTTGGTCTGCTTCTTCTTTCCCGCCCACGCCAAGCTCGCAAACGTTCTCTGCTCCTTCAATCTCTTTCCTCCTGTCCTTGTCGTTCTTTCTGCTTTTCGATATTAGACGACATGACAGAAGACTTGTTCAGAGATTCCTTAAGTATTGCCAAGAAAACGACGAAGAGAGCCAGCGCGCACTATGGATTGAACTTAAAAGCGACATTCTCCGCGAGCATATCAAACACCGACCATGCACAAGGCCGTGGGCCTGGTGGAAGTGGGAAGCGCCGGAACTGCGCCGCGTTGTAGGGCGCGACGTTGACGAAGACGACGACGAAGAGAGCAACGGCCATCATGATGGCCGCTTACCGGCTGCTGAAGATCCTAACTTACCCGCATGGGCCAAGGGGAAAACATACTTCGGTGCGCCGGCTGTGTACGACGGTTTTGTTTATGAGAGCGAGCGCGATTATTTAACCCGGTTAAACCTAATGACACCGACCGAAAAAACTAACGGACGACAAAAACGCAGACCATCCCAGGACAGCAGCGGCGAAGAGGGCAAGGGGGATGCCAAGGCCCGCTTGAAATCGTCGACAGCGCTTGAATCTGGTTAGCCGTTGCTGCTATTTCGAAGCCATGCCCACCAAAAAAACATCACCGAAGCAATACACCACCGGCGAAGCGGCCAAGAAGCTAGGCATCAGTAAGCAAGCGGTAAGTTCCGCAATCAAGAGCGGCGCCTTGAAGGCGCGGCGCGGAAAGATTGTTAAGACTATTGTGCAGGTCACAAAAGGTTGGGTTGTCTCCGAGGACGCAATCAAGAGTTACCGTGTGTCATTGTCTCACCAGGAGCGCGGCAAGAAGAGATAGTCTTAGGTTGACTTAGCACGGCAAGCTAGGTTAAAACGAGACGCATGGACATCACAATCAATCACACCTGCACGCCTTATTGTCGAGCCGACGCCGGCGAGCACACCGAGCTGGTTTACACCGATGAGACGGCGACCGAGGGCCATATCTGGCAAAGCCTTGGCTACCATCGTGGATTGAAAGTCATCCGAGCCGTAGAAGAGCCCGACGCACCGGCGCCGGACACCGTACCGCAAGACGTTGTGCAGCGTGGCTCAAAGCCGCTGGCTAAGGCGTGGCTGGTGACATGGCGTTGAAACCCAAGCGGCGATCAAAAACACAGGGGGGGCGCGATGGATCAAAACGAATTTGTTTCACGAATTGATCAAAGCCCCATTATTGGCGGTGACTATGGCGCAGGCTATCAGCGCGGACTCCGGCGCCTTTATCACGGCGATAACTTCGGCACGGAGCAAGAGCACCTGCAATGGATGGACCTAGGCACGGAGGGCGATCTCCGCGAAGAATTAGGCCGTGGCTACCGTGACGGTTTCGAGGGTAGGCCGCCGAAGTGGTAATCCCGCGCGCGCGAGGGGCAAAAGATTGGTGCGCCGGCGCACCATTTCGATTCGTTGGTAATCCCGCGCGCGCGTGGGGCAAAAAGGCCGGGGCGCCAGTACCGGCGCAACGGCAAACGAAAACTAAAAGGGACTCGCGATAGGCTTGCCCTTTTCGTTGACGGATTCGAGTTGCTCCGCTGGCTGGCAACCGATGACGTGAGTAGAGACGACGCCATGGCCGCCGGCATCAACTACCGCGAGTTTTACCGCTGGCTTGGAGCTTTCAGGCGCGCCGGCATGACACTTCACAAGACATGGGATGACCGGCGCCGCGTCTATTACTCGATAGGTAAAAGTGAGCTTCGCGAACTGTTAGAAACAAAATCCAAGAAAGGAGGGCAAAGGATGAAAAGACAATCAAGAGAAAGGAGGGGTGAGCATGGAAGAAACCTTTAAGCGAGTAGTTGAGCGTCACGGCGCATCCTCAATCCCGATCCCGCATCTTTACCGGCGGCAGTACCAGAGCGCCAAGGGCCAGTGGAAAACAATCTTCTACGGCATCTTCACGGACTGGAAAGGCATCCGGCGTAAGGTGGCGCTTGGCAGTGATCTTACCGCGGCCAAAGACGGCTTGAAAATCAGGCTTGCAGACAACGTGAAGCAGGTAGACTTCGACGGGGAGAAGCAAAAGGCGCGGCAACTGGGAATGACCGTCGCCAGGTGGTCGAAGTGTTACCTTGAGCTTGAGCAGGTCAAGAAAAAGCGATCGTTGCGGCGCGATCGCGATTTGATCGCCGCGATTAACCGTCACGTGGGTGAGATCCTTTTGACCGAAGTGAAGCGTGAGCACCTATTCGGCTACAGGAACGAACGTCTACAGGAACATATCATCCGCGGCGGGAAACCGCGCGCCAAGACCATTTCCCCGGGCACCGTGGCCAATGAGCTGTCTTGTCTTAGAACCATGCTGAATCGGGCCAGGGAGTGCGAAATTGAAGCCGCTTCGCCGTCGTTCAAGGGGTTGATTCACCGAGCGCAGCGCGATCGAATCCTTGACGCCGACGAAGAGACAGCGCTCTTAGAGGCTTATCCGCCTTGGCTCAAACGGTTGAGCATCGTAGCGAAAGAAACCTGTCTATCCGAAGGTGACATCATCCGCTTGACCAAGGCCATGATTGATAGGCAACGCCGGGAGATCGTACCGGCCGGCGGCAGGGTAAAGACGGGAGTCGAGCAGCGCGCGCCACTCACCGACCGTGTTCTCGAAGTCTTGGATGAGCTCGAACGTGAAAAGCGGCGCGGTAAGATCGTTGCCAACGTCAACGGCTTGATATTTACCCGAGACGACGGCCGGGCACTCAAAAAGGACATGATAACCCAGGCCGTGAGAGTAGCGCGCAAGCGTGCCGGCGTAGCTGATTTTCGCTTCCACGATTACCGCCACAGCGCCAAGACCGAGTGGTCGCGCCAAGGCGTCCACGTCGACGTGGCGATGAAAGCGGCCGGCCATAAAAGCGTCGCCATGCACCTGCGGTATGTGAATTTGAAGCCGGGCGACGTTGCAAAAGCGTTTGGAATCGTCGAAAATTGTTCCCGAGGTGTTCCCAAGGATTCCCCCGCCAATCGAGCGCATAGCGCAAATAGTTGATTTTCCTTATCGGAGGGGTGGGTGAGCGGTTGAAACCACCGGTCTTGAAAACCGGCGTCCACTTCGTGGACCGCGAGTTCGAATCTCGCCCCCTCCGCCATCACAAACGAAATACCCGATCGGTCGAGGATTAAGGATGGGGATCGCATGTCGTTGGACTCTCGACACTTGCGCATCCGATTTTGCTCTGTATAGCTATTAGCATCAGCTTCGGAGAGGATGGAATTAATGGCTAACTCTTCTGCACCGACATTGCAGTTCCTCGGTGCTGCCGGCGGCGTCACCGGCTCGAAGTTTTTGTTCTCGATTAATTCAGACCAGCTCTTGATCGATTGCGGTTTGTTCCAAGGTTTGAAGGAACTGCGCTTGCGTAATTGGGCGCCGCTGCCGATTGATCTGGCGCGGTTACGGAGCGTGGTTCTGACCCATGCGCACATCGATCATTCCGGCTACCTGCCACGGGTCGTCGCAAAAGGTTTTAGGGGTCCGGTGTACGCCACGCCCGGGACTTGCGACCTCTTGCGCGTGATGCTTCCCGATGCGGCGCACTTGCAGGAAGAAGAAGCCCGCTACGCCAATCGCAAAGGCTACTCGAAGCATGCGCCGGCGCTGCCGCTTTACACGGTGGAGGACGCCGAAGCGACTTTGACATTGCTGCAGCCGGTGCGTGTTAGCGAGAAAGTTGAAGTCGCCAAAGACGTCGTGCTCGACTTCGGCCGGGTTGGCCATATTCTCGGCGCGGGATCAGCGCGCTTTAGTTTTGACGTCAATGGGCAACGAAAGACTCTCCTCGACTCCGGCGACCTCGGCCGCTATGACCGGCCGATTCTAAAAGATCCCGAGCCCGGCGGGGCCACCGACTGGCTGTTGATCGAATCGACCTACGGTAATCGAATTCATCCAAAGGAATCCGAAGCCGAACTGCGCGCGGTGATCAAACAGACAGCCGAACAGCGGCGTTGCCTGATCATTCCCGCTTTCGCCATCGGCCGAACTCAGGAGTTAGTCTACGCCATTCGTAAGATGGAAGACGCCGGTGAGATCCCAACAATGCCGGTTTTTGTCGACAGCCCCATGGGGATCGAAGCGACGGAGATTTACTCCCGCCACACCGAGGAGCACGATTTTGAAATGACGCGGTTGAGAAGCACTGATGTCAGCCCGCTCCGTTCGCGCCGTATGGTTGTGGCCAAGACGCCGGAGCAGTCCAAAGCGATCAACAACATGAACGGCCCGCTGATTATCATCTCGGCGAGCGGTATGGCGACGGGCGGACGAGTGCTGCACCATTTGAAGCACCGTTTACCCAACCCGGACACCACCGTGTTGCTGGCCGGCTATCAGGCCGAAGGTACCCGTGGCAGATCGCTTCAGGACGGCGCCAAGGAAATCAAGATGCTCGGCGAAATCATTCCCGTGCGGGCTGAAGTAAAAGTGCTTGACGGCTTTTCGGCCCATGCGGATCAGAGCGAGATTATGCGCTGGTTAGGCACGTTTCCGAAAGCGCCGAAGACCACTTATATCGTGCACGGTGAGGCGGCTGGAGCGAATGCGTTAGCTGACGTGATTCGCCAACGTCTCAGGTGGAATGTTGAGATCGCCAAGTTTCAGCAGAAGGTTGTGTTGGCGTAGATGAGTGTAGGGGCACCTGGTCGGTCGCCCTTACGCGGGCAAAGATGCAACGACGCGAAGGGTGGAGAACGACACAATGCTCGACCCGATATGTGACATGACCGTCGAGCCGGCGCGCGCCGCCGGCAAGTTCGACTACGACGGCGAAACTTACTATTTCTGCAGCGTTCACTGCCAAAAATTATTTCAGAGCGATCCCGCGAAATATATCGCCGCCGCCAAGGCGCGGCAGAGTTCGCAGCCGTCAGCGCCGAGCGCCCATCAACTCCACGAACATCGTCGAGAAGCTAAGCCGGAAATTCCCGGCATGATCTACACCTGTCCGATGGACCCCGAGGTGCGCCAACAGGGCGCCGGCGCTTGTCCGAAGTGCGGTATGGCGCTGGAGCCGGTCGATATCGGCGCGGCGCTGACGAAGACTGAATACACTTGTCCAATGCACCCCGAAATCGTCCGCGATGGGCCTGGCTCCTGTCCGAAATGCGGCATGGAGTTGGAAGCGCGAACGGTCGTGTTGACCGACGAAAAGAATCCCGAGCTGGAAGACATGACGCGGCGATTCTGGCTTGGCGCTGCGCTGTCGATTCCGGTTCTGCTCGTCGCCATGTCCGATATGCTTCCCGGACAGCCGCTACATCAGATGTTCTCGCCGAGCGGGCTGGTCTGGTTTCAACTTCTACTCTCGACTCCGGTTGTGCTGTGGTGCGGCTGGCCGTTTTTTCAGCGTGCGTGGGCGTCCGTCGTTAACCACAGTCCGAACATGTTCACGCTGATCGGCATCGGTGTCGGCACGGCTTACGGGTACAGTTTGGTGGCGGTACTGGTCCCGGATATTTTCCCGGAATCGTTTCGTGCCCACGGCGGTACGGTCGCTGTTTATTTTGAGGCCGCGGCGGTGATCACGACATTAGTATTGTTGGGCCAGGTGCTCGAACTGCGCGCGCGCAGCAAAACCAGCGGCGCGATTCGCGCACTGCTCGGCCTGGCGCCGAAGAGCGCTCGTCTGGTTGGCGCTGATGGCTATGAGCACGACGTGCCGTTGAATCAAGTTAAGCGCGGCGATCTTTTACGCGTTCGCCCCGGTGAAAAAATTCCCGTCGATGGCGTGGTCACTGATGGCCAAAGTTCGGTCGACGAATCGATGGTCACTGGCGAGCCTATTCCCGTGGAAAAAATTTTCCACAGCAAAGTCACCGGTGGCACGTTGAACGGCACCGGCGGCTTTCTCATGCGCGCCGAACGGGTCGGCGGCGAGACTCTGTTAGCTCAGATCGTGCGCATGGTCAGTGAAGCTCAGCGTAGTCGTGCGCCGATCCAGAAATTAGCCGATGTGGTTTCATCCTACTTTGTTCCAGCTGTGGTCACGGTGGCTGTTGTAACATTTTTTATTTGGGCGGCTGTCGGTCCCGAGCCGCGTTTGGCGTACGCGCTGGTCAACGCGGTTGCCGTCCTGATCATCGCTTGTCCTTGCGCCCTCGGCTTGGCCACGCCGATGTCGATCATGGTTGGCACCGGCCGCGGCGCGACGGCGGGCGTGTTGATCAAGAACGCCGAGGCATTAGAAGTTTTAGAAAAAGTTGACACAGTGGTGGTGGACAAGACCGGCACGTTGACGGAAGGAAAGCCGAAGTTGACGACGGTGGAAGTGGTATCAGGAGCGAGTGAGTCTGAGGTGCTGCGATTGGCAGCGAGTTTGGAAAAAGCCAGTGAACATCCGTTGGCCGCGGCGATCGTCGCTGGCGCTCAGGCGAAGCAGCTACAGCTGGCTAACGATCAAGGCTTCCAGTCTTCTACGGGTAAGGGAATTTTCGGCATCGTCGAAGGCAGGCGAGTCGCGCTAGGCAATCTCAAATTGTTCGAAGAGTTGAAAATTTCGGCCGATGGCTTGCGCGATCGCGCCGAGCAGTTGCGGTCCGAAGGTCAGACCGTGATGTTCGTCGCGATCGAAAAGCAGTTGGCGGGTTTGCTCGGGGTTGCCGATCCGATTAAAACTTCGACCAACGAAGCGATTCGCCTGCTGCACGAAAGCGGTGTGCGCGTGGTGATGCTAACGGGAGATGGCGAGACCACCGCGCAAGCGGTGGCGCGCCAGCTCGGCATCGACGAGGTTCACGCCGAAGTTTTGCCCAGTCAGAAAGGTGAGATCGTCAAACAGCTGCAAGCCGCCGGCCGTGTCGTCGCCATGGCCGGCGACGGCGTCAACGACGCACCGGCACTCGCGCAAGCGCAAGTCGGCATTGCCATGGGCACGGGAACCGATATCGCGATGGAGAGCGCCGCGGTGACGTTGGTGAAAGGCGATCTGCGCGGCATCGCCAAGGCGCGCCGGCTGAGCCAAGGGACCATGCGGAATATACGGCAGAATCTCTTTTTTGCTTTTTTCTACAACTTGCTCGGCGTGCCAATCGCCGCCGGCGTTCTTTATCCAATCTTCGGCGTTCTTCTGAGCCCGATGATCGCCAGCGCCGCCATGACGTTTAGCTCAGTTTCCGTCATCACCAATGCGCTTCGTCTCAACCGATTGGAAATTTGAGGCTGCCCACGCTGCTTGCCGGGTGAAACGATATCCCTAGGGCGAAAAATAGGCGAAAAATAGGTCTTGTCGCCGCCAGCAAAAAGGTTTAGTAAGTCGCGTAGGAGACCGGCTAGCATGATGGACGGGAAAGTTTCCATTGAGTGTTTGTGTCACGAATTGGTTGAGTCTTGAAAGGGGGATGCCGTCATGTCGATCGTAACCCTAGCCCACGCTGCTTACAGTGGAGGAGGAGCAATTGCCGATCGGGTAGCCACTCGATTAGGTTATCGGTCCGTCGACCGCGAGGTGTTGATCGAGGCGAGTAACCGCTACGGTATTCCAGAAGCTAAATACACCGAAGTCCTGGAAGCGAAGGGCCATTGGTGGGAACGCTGGCATGAGAGCCTCCGGTTATATCGGATCACGCTCCAGGCGGCGATGTGTGAAATGGCTCAGGGCGGGAAACTGATTTACCACGGCCGCGCGGGGCAGCAACTTTTGCCCAATATTCGCCATGTCTTGAGGGTGATGATCGTCGCGCCGCTGGACTATCGAATCGCCCAGGTCAGAGCGCAAAAGAGCATGGACGTTGAGAGCGCCCGGCAGTTTCTCTATGAGTTGGATCGCGTGCGTAGCCGACGCTTTCGCGCCTTGTTCAACGAGGACTGGCAAGATCCGGTGGGTTACGACATCGTTCTCAATAGCGCGCGCATTACCTCCGACATCGCAGTGTCGCTGATCGTCGATACGGTGGGGCGCGAGGAGTTCCAACCCAGCGCGGAATCCATTAAAGCTTTCCAAGATCTGACCACTACGGCGCGCGTGCAAGCCGCATTGATTACGTCGGCCAAGACGCGCAATGTCGTGCTCAACGTCAAGAGCGATGGGGGGCGGGTCAATATTTCGGGGATTCTGGCTGATCCAGATTTGGAAAAGGAGATCATCCGTGTCGCCAAAGGCGTCACGGGTGTCACTGAAGTCGCCACGGACATCGAGCCGCCGCCGATCGAATATATGCATCCGTAAACTTGCCGCACGCTCCATACGGGCCACGCCTACCGCTGCCCCCCCCCCCCCCCCAGCTTTGGTATATTTGTCCGAGCTAGCAATTGTGATAGTCTTACGATCTCGCGACTAGCGCGGGAGTCAAATGCAGTCGGAAGATGTTTCATATATGCAGCTCGCCATGGTAGCTGCCCAGGAAGCCGTCGATCAGGGAGAGGTTCCGGTCGGTGCTGTCGTCGTATGCGCGGGAGCCGTAGTTGGCAGGGGGTACAATCGGCGCGAAGCAAGTCAAAGCCCATTGGGCCACGCCGAAATCGCCGCCATCGAGCAGGCGTCGCGCTATTTCGGCAGTTGGCGTCTGAGCCAATGCACGATTTACGTCACCCTGGAGCCTTGCATCATGTGCATGGGGGCGATACTCCAGGCGCGGCTAGGCCGGTTGGTTTTTGGTTGCCTCGACGCCAAAGCTGGCGCGGTTGAATCTCTCTATCGATTATGTGAGGATCAGCGGCTCAATCATCAATTGTCTGCCACCGGCGGCGTGCTCGCGAGTGAGTCGGCTGCGCTCCTCGCCGAGTTTTTTCAACGTCTACGGGAGCGCAAGCGGGATACCCAAAAAGCGGAGAGGTGGCCGAGCCCGGTTGAAGGCGCTTGACTCGAAATCAAGTGTACGGGGAACCGTACCGGGGGTTCGAATCCCTCCCTCTCCGCCAATTTTTTTCCATTTGTTTCTGTCACCCAACGAGTTTCGATCCCGTGAATTCCATGTTAACCCGGCATGGACGGCTCTGCTGGCTGAGAGTTTGGATCGATACTAAAAATTGGTGATTCAAGAGGGGGGGGGAGCATCCCCTTTTCGATAATTAATCAGCGGCGGATCCAATACCCCGTTCGCGAGATGGTGGCGGTTATTTAATCGGCAGAGATCGTCGGGCTAATTGCGTTTGTTGATGTCCCAGGCCCAGGCGCCGTTGTCGTCGAAGACGGCTTCTTTAAATAGTGTATCGTAGAAAACCGCGACCATTTCACCGTTGCCGCGATGCCTGGCGATTTTCAGCGAAGTCCAGATATCTTCCCACGGTATTAGTGTCATCGCCTCCGGCATGGCCTCGTTCATCATGTTCTCGTTGTTGTCGCCATGAGGATTGTTTTTTTGATCGTCGGCTTCGCGGCGCATAGTTTGCCTCAAGATGAGATTTGTAATTTCTGCTGGTTACACCCTGCTAAATCCGCAATTTTTTACTCTGTTGACAACTGTGAGCAAACCAAATGCCAGAATTGACAAACTAAGTGGAAACGGTGACTTACGAGTAAAATGCGGTTGGTTCGGTGAGAGGAATCCGTAAGCCAATTTTACAATCTATTTTGAAAAGAAAACGCCGTGGTAAGATCGGTCAAAAAAGATCTTGTAGTAGTGCCACTTAGCAGGTAGTTGCGAAGCCGATTTTGATCCAGGAAAAAGCGTAAACTAGCTTTACATTAAAAAGGGTAATCGCGAATTACTTATATACGGTTTAGCTCAAGAGTTCTTAGGTTAGCCACACAGCTTATCGTATGGACCGATTGAAATGGGTTCTGCACAGGGGGGTGAGCATCCCCATTGCGATATTTTAATTAGTGACGGGTTAAATCCCCGCCCGCGAAGAGGCTTCATTTAATGATTCCGTTGACGGTGTTTATGTAGAAAATCAACGGGCGCTGTGTTAGTTTCTTCAAAGGTGTCGCGAATCCTAAGCCCATTACTCGACTTTTAGTTGGTGGCCATGCTGCATCAAGCGTGGAACCGTTAAATTGGGTTTCCAAATGGGGTGAGCATCCCCTTTGCGATATTTTAATTGGCGGCGGGGTAAATACCCAGCCTGCGAATTGGCTTCGTTTATTGGAGAGGTGACCGAGCGGTTGAAGGTGCACGACTGGAAATCGTGTGTACGGTTAACCCCGTACCGAGGGTTCGAATCCCTCCCTCTCCGCCAGACCATTTTTGCGGGGCGATAACGGTTCCAGGGTTGAGTTGAGCGAAGGTTTCTGCGACAAACCGATCAGGATGTCGATTGCTGATAGTTAGGTCCTGTGCAAGGCGGCACCGCGAACTCCGTCAGGTCCGGAAGGAAGCAGCGGTAACGGCACACCCCTGTGCCACAGGGAAACCTGGCTGTCAGCAATGGGCATCCTGGCCTCGCTCCGCGAGGATCTCAGATTTCAAATCTCAAATTTGTCATCCGAGATTCTAAGATAACCCTGCCTCTTGAGGCGGGAACTATTAAATGGGGCTTCAAAGGGGGCAAGTATCCTCTTCGCAATTATTCTAATTGGCGGCGGGGCTAATCCGCGACCGTGAAGTGGTCTCGTTTAATTGAAATCTCCGATTCCCGAAGGGAGAAATGTCCTACTTAGTTCTGGCGCGCAAATGGCGGCCGCAAAGTTTCGAGGATGTTGCCGGGCAGGAGCATGTCACTCATACTTTGCAGAACGCGATCCGAGCACAACGGGTCGCCCACGCCTATCTATTTACCGGTGTTCGCGGTGTCGGTAAGACGACCGCGGCGCGGATATTAGCCAAGGCGCTGAACTGTGAGAAGGGCCCCACCGAGACGCCCTGTAACGCGTGCAGTCAATGTCTAGAAATCACCCAGGGTAGTTCCATCGATGTTCTGGAGATCGACGGCGCATCCAACCGCGGCATCGATGAAATCCGCCAGATCATTGAAAACGTGCGCTACCAGCCGGCTAAGAGCCGTTTCAAAATCTATATCATCGACGAAGTGCACCAGGTCACCAAAGACGCTTTCAACGCGTTGCTGAAAACCTTGGAAGAGCCGCCGCCATCGGTGAAGTTTATCCTCGCGACCACCGAGCCGCATCGTCTGCCGGAGACGATTCTGTCGCGCTGCCAACGTTACGATTTTCGCCGCATCAGTCTCCGTGAAATTGTTGAGCGCCTCGGCGCCATCGCCAAGAGCGAGAGGTTGAAGATTACCGACGGTGCGTTGGTTCTACTCGCCAGGGAAGCCGATGGCAGCATGCGTGACGCGCAGTCGCTGCTGGAACAGGTGCTCGCCTGCGCCGAACCGTCTGACAGCACGGGCAGGCAATTGACGGTAGATGAAACGCTGCTGCAAGAGGTGCTCGGACTGGCTGAGCGGCGGGTTCTCTATGAACTATCGGCGGCTGTGCTTGAAGGCAACGCGCGGAAGTGTATTGGGCTGGTCGCCGAAGCGGTATACCGAGGGCGCGACCTCAACCGGCTGTCGCGCGACCTGGTCGAGCATTTTAGAAACCTGTTGGTGGCGCGGGTGGGCGGCAATCAATCCGCTGGTAGCAGTGCGGCTCCGTTATTGGACCTGCCGGACCAGGAAATTACCGATCTGAAGGAGCAAACCGCAGCGGTTTCGCAGGAAACTTTGCTCGACTATTTCGATTTCATGGCGGCCGGGGATGAAGAGGTCGCCCGCGCCGCGACGCCCCGATTCGCTTTAGAGACGGTATTGATCCGCTTAGCGACTTTGCCGCAAAGCCTGCCGGTGGCGCAGTTGGTCGAGCGTTTAGAACGTTTGGAAGGAAAGGTGCCAGCAAGCGCCAAGCCGCAGATCGCCACTACCCGCCCAAACCCAATGGCCACGGCGCCACGCGCACCGGTTGCTTCGGCCGATCCGGCAACCGCTGCGGCCGCTCCGACTGTTGCCGAGGTTCCGCGCCGGGCCGAATCGGGCGAGGCATGGCGCGAGTTCGTCGCCTTCGTCGGCAAAGAGCAGAAGTTTTTGGCGTCGCATCTCGAATCGGGAGCGGTGCTCTCATTGCCTCCCAGCCAACTAAAAATCGCTGTATCGGAACGCCACCATTTGGCGTTTTTACAGGACGGCGACAACTTGGCGACGCTCAAAGATTTGGCGCGGCGATTCTTCGCTCAGGAAGTGTCCGTGCAGATCGCCAGTGACTTTTCCCTGTCCGCGTTAGGTGGGGTGGAGCGAGGCATCGGCGAGTCAGCAAATCCCGCGGAAGAACGCAGTGACATGGTCAAGGAAGCATTGCGAATCTTTGGCGGTTCGATTCGTAACGTTCGGCGTGAAAATTAGGTTTAGCTCGAATTTCGATTGCCAAGGGAGCGCGCGAGCGCCAGGAGGGTATCATGGCGAGCATCGGCGGGATGGGAAATATCCTTAAACAGGCTCAGGAAATGCAGGCGCGGATGGCCAAAATCCAGGAAGAGTTGGCCGGCAAAACGGTGCAAGGCTCCTCGGGTGGCGGCATGGTCCAAGTGACGGTGAACGGCCAGTTTAATCTCACGGCGGTGAAGATCGAAGCAGCGGTGGTCAATGCGGATGAAAAAGACATGCTGGAAGATCTCATCTTGGCCGCGGTCAACGACGGCATGCGCAAGGCGCGCGAACTGGCGTCGGCGGAAATGGCCAAGCTCACCGGCGGTTTAAAAATTCCCGGTCTGATGCCGTGAGTCATCACATTCAAGCCGACTCAAGTAAATTCCATCGGAGATTTGCAATCAGAGATATGAAATTCGAAATTGGTAACGCCGAGCAGAGCGAGGCCCAGGCATGACGATGTACCCCGCGCCGTTGGCCCGCTTGATTCAAGAATTGTCCAAGCTCCCCGGTATCGGTGAAAAATCCGCGGCTCGCCTGGCCTTTCACATGTTGAAAGGTAACAAGGATGATGTTTTTCGTCTGTCCGAGAGCATCGGCAAGTTGCGCCAGGAAATGGGCCTGTGCCAACGTTGTTTCGGTTTCAGTGAGGTGAAAGCTGCCGATGCAGATGCCGCTCTCTGCGAGATTTGCCGGAACTTTGAAAGAGAGAAGGACAAGATTTGCGTCGTCGAAGAGCCTGCCGATTTGATCGCGGTGGAAAAGTCGCAGGAGTTTCGCGGCCAGTATCATGTGTTGCATGGAACCATCTCACCCCTCGATGGCATTGGGCCCGACGCGTTGCGCATCAAAGAGCTGCTCGAACGGCTGCGCGACAGCGCAGTAAAGGAGGTAATTGTCGCAACCAATCCGACCATGGACGGCGAAGCCACCGCGTTCTATCTGTCGAAGGTGATCAAGCCGCTGGGCGTGTCGGTGACGCGCATCGCGCGTGGCCTGCCGATGGGCGGCGACCTCGAATATACCGATGCGGTGACTTTGGGAAAGGCCCTGGAAGGGCGCCGGGAGATCTAGCCCGATCGGCAAGTCGATTCACTAGCTGAAAATCTTTCGCGCGACATCGATCATCAGCCAGCAAAGCATCGCGATTGCCGCAGACGCCGGGATCGTCAAAATCCACGCCCAGACAATTCTTCCCGCAACATTCCAGCGCACCGAGCGGAGCCGGCGCAGTGAGCCGACGCCGATGATCGCGCCGGTGATCGTATGGGTTGTCGAAACTGGTATTCCGAAATGAGCCGCGCCAAAGAGCGTGAACGCGCCGGCCGCTTCCGCTGCGAATCCGCCCATCGGTTGAAGCCGGGTGATGCGCGATCCCATGGTGTGGACGATGCGCCAACCGCCCGAGAGCGTGCCGAGACCGATGGCCGTATGCGCCATTAAGACGATCCAAAATGGAATCATCAGATTGCCCACTTCATCGCTGACCAGATAGCGATACTCCGGGACAATGAACAGCGCGCCGGCGATGATGCCCATGGTTTTCTGCGCGTCGTTGGTGCCGTGGCCGAGACTGTAGGCGGCCGCGGAGATAAGCTGACCGCGTCTGAAGATGTGGTCGACGCTTGCCGGGATGGCGCGCTTGAATATGTTGAGGATCGCCATCAGGTTGAGCATGCCGATACCCATGCCGAGGAGCGGCGCGAGGATGATGAAAGCGAGCGTCATAAGCCAACCGCCCGGAATGATGATGCCCAGTCCGGCCTTAGCGATGCCGGCGCCGGCGTAACCTCCGATCAGCGCGTGTGATGAGCTGGTTGGCAGCCCGACGTACCAAGTGATCAAATCCCAAGCGATGGCGCCGATGAGTGCGGCGAGAATCACGAAGGAGTCGACCTGTTTGACGTCGAGCAGGCCGCTGCCGATGGTCTTGGCCACCGCAGTGCCAAAAGTAAAGGCGGCAATGAAATTCCAAAACGCCGCCCAGGCGACGCCTTGAAGCGGTGTGAGCACCCGAGTCGAAACCACGGTGGCGATGGAATTAGCGGCGTCGTGAAAACCGTTGACGTAGTCGAAGGCGAGCGCGACGACGATGATAAAAATTGTCAGGAGCAGAACCGGATCAGCCATTTTTGATGACCACCCGTTGCAGCACGTCGGCGACGTCTTCCATTCGGTCGGTGGTTTCTTCGAGCATTTCGTAGATCTCTTTCCAGCGTATGAGATTGAACAGATCCTCTTTGTGGTTGACGATATCCACCAGCGCTTCACGTAGAACACGGTCGCCGTTATTCTCGATGGTGTTGATCTCCTTGATATGCTCCGCGACCAGACGGAAGTTTTTCTTTTCCCGCAGATTGTGCATGGCTTGGTGGAGTTCGGTGGCGCCGCTGCGGATTAATTGCCCCAACTGCCTGGCTCGTTCCGTCGGCGCTTCGATGCGAAAGATCACCATGCGCACGGCCGTGGCTTCGATTGCGTCCATGGTGTCATCCAGCGCAGAGATCAACCTTTCGATGTCTTCGCTGTCCAAGGGAATGATCAGCGTGTGCATTAACAAATACATGACCTCATGGACGATGAAGTCGCCGCGGTGTTCCAGTTCGGTGATGTGGGCGACTTTCGCTTCCACATGTTCATAATTATCTAACAGATCTTGCAAGGCATCGGCCGCTTCGACCAGGTTGGCGGTGGCTTTCTCAAACCACTCGTAGAATTTTGTTTCAGCCGGCAAAAACTGAAATTTCACCATGATCGCTCCGGAAAATTTCTTTGGTTATTTGGAAAATGGAATAAGGGAACTTGAGACGCGTTGATACTTAACACGCGCTGAGCCGAGGTTCAACTGACATCGGACTGTTTAGGCTCAGGCGAGCAACGCTTGGACGCGCCGGCGAATCTCATCGCGCACTTGGCGGAACAGCGGCAAAACTTCTGCTTCGCTGCCCGAGGTCGCTGCGGGATCGGGCAACGGCCAGTGGGCGCGCTTCACTTTGGCACCCACGATCGGACAGCGTTCATCGGCATCGCCGCAAAGCGTGATCACTTGATCGATGTCGTTAAGCGGCACCTTGTCGAGGCCTTTGGACGATTGCGTGGAAATGTCGATGCCGGCTTCTTGCATGACCCGAATGGCGAGGGGATGGATCATTTTCGGTTCGGTACCGGCGCTGAAGATGCGATATCTGCCATTGGCTACCTGCCGGGCGAAACCCTCGGCCATCTGGCTGCGGCACGAGTTGCCGGTGCACATAAACAAAATCGTTTGGAGCGCTCGTTCCGGCCGCGCGGCTGGCAAGCGAACCCGCATAGTGGTCCCTTGATTCACGACACTTTCGATCTTGAGCTCGCCGGCGTGGGCCTGGACGATATGCTTGACGATGGCGAGACCCAGTCCAGTGCCGCCGAGATCGCGCGAGCGCGCTCTGTCGACCCGGTAGAACCGTTCGGTGAGTCGCGGCAGATCTTTTTCCGGAATTCCCGCGCCGCTATCCGCGACCGCGATCTCCACGTGATGAGGTTCGCCATTGCCATCACTGGACTCGGCCGCGCTGAGCGCAACGGTGCCGCCCACCGGCGTGAATTTGATCGCGTTGTCGACGAGATTGATTAGTAACTGCTGCAAGCGATCGGCGTCGCCAACTATTTCCGGCACACCAGCCGTGACTACCTGCGTGAGCTTGAGGTTTTTCTTCGCGGCCTGATCCCAGAAGACTTCCAAAACTCGCTTGAATAATTGCCGCACGTTGAGCGCTTGCAGCGACAGTTGGATTTTGCCGGATTCGAGATCGGAGAGAGTGAGCAGATCTTCGGTCAATCGGCTGAGCCGTTCGGAGTTGCGCTCGATGATCGACAGAAATTGCTGCCGGTCCGCGACATTCTCCGGCGGCATGTGCAGCAGCGTCTCGACGTAACCGCGGATCGCGGTGAGCGGCGTGCGCAGTTCATGCGAGACGTTAGCGACGAAATCCGAGCGAATGGTTTCCAGTTTCTTGAGATCGGTAATGTCGTGGAAAACCATGATCGATCCGAGCGCCACGCCGAGTGGCGTTCTCAACGGCACGGCGTTGATGCGAAACCAGCGCGCGTCGTTAAGCTCTACTTCCTTGGAATACGACTCACCGGTGAAATTAGGCTTGAGCACTTCCTGCAAGATGCCTTGAATCTCCGGATGGCGTGAAAGTTCGAGCAGCGAGGCGCCGTGCAGCTCTCGGCCCGCCGGTGCGTGAAACATCGTCTTGGCTTGGTCGTTGATCACCAGCACATTGCCTTTGGCGTCGAGCACCAGCACGCCTTCGATCATGCAGCGCAGGATCGATTCGGTTTTCTCTTTCTCGCCGGTGATGTGCTCGATGTCGGTACGAATTTTCAAGCTCATCTCGTTTAGGTGCCGTTCGAGCAGCGCGATCTCGTCCCTGCCTCCATGGGGAAAGAAGTTTTCCGGAAACGCGCCGCTGGCGACTTGTCCCGAGAAGCGCACCAACCGGCGCACGCGCCGGCTCAAGTAGCGCGAAAAGACCCAGGCCAAAAGTAGCCCGGCTGCCGATGCGACGATCAAGCCGATGATCAATGACCGGCGAAACGAGCCGATCACGGTTTCGACTTCTTTGAGCGGTGTGGCGACACGCACGATGCGTTCTTGGCCGGCACCGGATTGGCGAAAGGCGCGATAGAGCAGGTCATAGCCAACCGTTGTGCTGTACCGGATCGCCGTGCCAGAGCCGCTTCGCTTCGCTTCAATCACCTCGGGCCGCGCCGCGTGATTATCCATTTTCACTGACGGCTCGGATGAGTCTCCTAGGACACGGCCATCCATTGCGATCACCGTGATGCGCGAGCCCAAGTCGCGTGCCAACTGGCGGCAAAGGGTGTCCAACGGCAGTCCGTCGACATCGAATGGGAGTACGCGGCCGAGCAGGTGGGCTTCCTGGTCCATGCGCGCGCTCAGGGTGGCGATGTGAAATTCGCGGACGTGTTTGTTCGAGTAAAAATAGAACCCGGCGAACAGCAGCGCGACGACGGCGAAGTAGGAAAGAAAAATCTTGGCGACGAGGCTAGTGTTCCAAAGCCTTCTCATTGAACTTGTAACCGACTCCGCGCATAGTCAGAATCCATTTGGGACGACTATCGTCCTTTTCGATCGCTTTGCGCAAGCGCCGGATGTGCACGTCGACGGTGCGCGGCGTGACAAAAGTATCGCCGCCCCAGACGCGGTCGAGTAATTGATCGCGGTTCAAGACCCGGTTGGGATTCTGAACCAGAAATTTAAGCAGTTCAAATTCCTTTAGCGTCAGTTTTACAGGCTTGCCACGGACGAAAACATCGTAGGTGGCGAAGTCTATCTTGAGTCCGCCACTGTCAAAGCTCGGCAACTGTTCGATGTTCGCGGCGTCGTTGGCGCGGCGCAGAATCGCGCGCACGCGGGCCACCAGTTCGCGCGGGCTGAACGGCTTGGCCAAGTAATCGTCGGCGCCCAATTCCAGGCCCACCACTCGATCGGCCTCGCCGGCCTTTGCCGTCAGCATGAGAATCGGTAGCTTCGCCGTGTCGGGCCGCTCGCGCAGCTGCTTGCAAATTTCCAGACCGGAGAGGCCCGGCAGCATGAGATCGAGGATCACCAAGTTCGGCTTGTCGCGCTGAACGATCTTGAGCGCCTGCTCGCCGTCTTCGGCCTCAAGCACTTTGTAACGTTCTTGCGCCAAGTGGTAGTTGACGAGTTTGCGGATGTCAGGCTCGTCTTCCACCACGAGGATTTTTTGTGCGATGGTTGCCATGGCGTCCTACACCGATGGCGGCAATTCCTTCATATGCCGGATACTTTTGCCTTTCACCATGAAGATGACCATCTCGGCGATATTGGTGGCGTGGTCGGCGATGCGCTCGAGATATTTCGAGATCGAACTGATTTTCGTCGCCCGGCTGATGGTCTGAGCGTTCTCCAGCATGAATGTAAGGGTCTCGCGAAAGATCTGGGAATTCAGTTGATCGACCTCGTCATCGTCCTTACAAACCTTGAGCGCCAAATCGGTATCTTCGCGCACGAAAGCGTCGAGACTCTCGCGGATCATGCGCTGGGAAATGCGCGCCATCCGTGGAATGTCGATATAGGGTTTGAGTTGTGGTTCTTGGTTCAACTCCAACGCCCGCTCACAGATGTTAACCGCCATGTCGCCGATGCGCTCCAAATCGGTGGTGATTTTTAATCCCGTGGTAATGAAGCGCAGGTCGCGGCCCGCGGGCTGGTGCAATGCCAAGAGCTTGATGCACTGCTCGTCGATGTTAACGTCGAGACGGTTCACTTCATGGTCGCGTTCGATGATGATATTGCACAGGTCGGAATCACGGTCGACCAGGGATTTAACCGCCTTTTGTATCTGGTCTTCGACCAACCCTCCCATGTAGAGTATCTCCTCGCGGAGTTTTGTCAGCTCTTCTTCGTATCGCTTATCGGTATGCTCGATTGGCATCGATGTCTCCTTTATCCGAACCGCCCGGTAATGTAATCTTCCGTCTGCCGCTTTTCCGGCGCAGTGAAGAGCTTGCCCGTTTCGCCAAATTCTACTAACTCGCCTAGATAGAAGAAGGCCGTGTAGTCCGACACCCGTGCGGCCTGCTGCATGTTGTGCGTCACAATGACGATAGTGAAAGTGTCTTTCAGTTCATGAATCAGCTCTTCGATTTTCGCCGTTGAGATTGGGTCCAGCGCCGAGCAGGGCTCGTCCATCAGCAGCACTTCCGGTTCGACGGCCAGGGCGCGCGCAATGCAAATCCGTTGTTGCTGTCCGCCGGACATGTCCGCGGCGCTGTTGTGCAGATTGTCTTTGACTTCATCCCATAGCGCGGCGCGGCGCAGGCTCTTTTCGACCACCTCGTCGAGATAATGGCGATTGTTGATGCCGACGATGCGCAGGCCATAGACGACGTTCTCGTAAATGCTTTTCGGAAATGGATTCCACTTCTGAAAAATCATGCCGACCCGTCGGCGCAGCTGAATAATATCGGTCGATGGATCGTAGATGTTCTTGCCGTCCAGCTTGATGCTGCCGGTCAGGCGGGTGCCCAGCACCAAATCATTCATGCGGTTGAGGCAGCGCAGCAGGGTGGTTTTGCCGCAGCCCGATGGGCCGATGAACGCCGTCGCCTTCTTCTCGGCGATTTCGACGTTGATGTTCTTGAGAGCGCGCTTTGCACCGTAATAGAAGTCGACATTTTCGACGTGAAAAATTGGTGACACGGCCTGGGTTGGCGGGATGGCTTGCACGGCTCTGTCGATTCTCACTTTCGGTGTATCCAGTCGAATCGCTTCGACCGTTTCCTGTAAGTCCATCTTACCTCCATCTGCTGAGTTTTTCATCTTACCACTTGATCCGTTTGCGGAAACGGTAGCGAAAATAGATTGCAATGGCATTCATCGCCAGGGTCATAACCATCAGCACTAAGCCGGTAGCCGCCGCATTGAGGTGAAACTCGGCCTGCGGCCGCGACACCCAGTTAAACATTTGAATCGGCATGACCGAAAACGGCGACCAGAGCCACTCGAAAGAGATGAAAGGAAATTCCGCTTTAATCGGTGGGTCCGGCAGGAACGCGATGAACGTTAGCGCGCCGATGGTGATAAGGGGCGCCGTTTCGCCGATCGCGCGGGACAGGCCGATAATGACACCGGTTAAGATACCTCCCATGGAGTAGGGCAAGACGTGATCGCTGGTGGTTTGCCATTTGGTTGCACCGAGGGCGTAGGCCGCTTCTCTCATGCTTGCTGGAACTGCGCGGATGGCTTCACGCGTGGCAACGATAACGATGGGCAAGATTAGGAGCGCGAGGGTGAGCCCGGCCGAAAGGATGCTCTGTCCGAATCTGAATTGGTAAACGAACAGGCCAAGCGCCATCAAGCCGTAAACAATCGACGGTACGCCGGCAAGATTGGCTATGTTAATCTCGATGATCGCCGTAAACCAATTCTTAGGCGCATATTCCTCCAGGTAAACACCCGCTCCGATCCCTATTGGGACGGCGGTCGATGCGGTAACTATCATGACGAGAATGGTGCCCACCCAGGAAGATAGAATGCCGGCTTGGGCCGGAAAACGTGAAGGGAACGAGGTGAAAAAATGAGGCTTGATGCGCGCCAGACCGTCGATGGCTAAATCGCCAAGCAAGGCGGCTAAGGTAAGCATGCCGATGAAGGTCGAAAGCAAGCCGATAACGGCAAAAAGTTTGTCCCAATTCTTGTTGCAGGCAACGCTATTTTCAATAACAGATGGAGACGGTTTTTCCATAATCAGTAAATCTCCCGGAAGCGCTTTCGCAACAAGTAGCCGCCGATATTGAATACCAACGTCAGCGCCATCAGCGTCAAACCGGCGGCAAAGATGCTTTGATAGGCGACGCTGCCGTGGGGTAGATCACCCAAGCTCACTTGTACGATGTAAGCGGTGATCGTGGCGGCGCCTTCCATGGGATTCAATGTCAAGTTGGGTTGCGTTCCGGCGGCGACGGCAACCACCATGGTCTCGCCGACAGCGCGGGAGAATCCCAGCACGTAGGCGGAGGCGATACCTGAGAAAGCCGCGGGCATAAGCACGCGCAGCGCGGTCTGAAGACGGGTCGCGCCCATGGCATAGGAACCCTCGCGAATATGTACCGGCACAGCCTTCATGGCATCTTCACTGAGTGAACTGACATAAGGAACGATCATGATGCCGATGACGATACCCGCGCTCAACATATTGAATCCCGGCAGGTCGGTGAGCACTCTTTGCAGAAGGGGAGTAACAAACAGCAGCGCAAAATAGCCAAAAACCACAGTCGGCACGGCGCTCAACAGTTCCAGGATCGGTTTCAAGATTTCCCGAACCGTGGCGTTGGCGTATTCGCTAAGATAGATCGCAATGGTCGTTCCCAGCGGTAGCGCCACTAGCAGGGCGATTACCGAGGTAACGAGGGTCCCTGTCACGAGCGGCATGATGCCGTAGCGCGGGTTCTCGAACAAAACCGTCCATTGTGTATCAGTAAGGAATTCAACGAGCGATACATTCGCGAAAAAATGCCAGGACTCATAGAGCAGAACCCAAACGATGCCCACGGTGATCGCAACCGAGAAAACGGCGCACAGAAACATACCGAATTCGATGATGCGTTCGCGAATTTTCCGCGACGCAACGCTTCCCGATTGAGCACGAATCTGCTCGCGCACTTGCTGGTAATCGACGGCAACTTCAGTCTTTGACATGTTATCTAATTATGCCGCTTGAGAGATTTTTAGGAAGGGGAGACGGGCCCCCTCCCTAAAGGATTGATCTAGAAACTAGCTTCGCGTTTGAGCAGATCTTCGATCTTGACGCCGACCTCGGCGGTGCCGCCGAAAACAGTGCCGACTTTGCCCTTCTTCACGTGGTCCGCGCCGATTGTATAGGCGTTCTGCGGCAGGGAAACGTATTTCACATCTTTAACCAGCTTTGGGGCATTTTTTAGATAGAAGTCGACGAACTCTTTTACCTCAGGCTTGCTGTCGAGGGATTTTTTGCTGACATAGATGAAGATGGGACGAGATAGCGGTTGGTAGCTGCCGTCTTCGACGGTCTTCGGTGATGGTCCAACTGCTCCCTTACCGCCGTCAATGGCCACAGCTTTGAGCTTGGCTTGATTCTCAATATAGTAAGCGAAGCCAAAGTAACCGAGGGCATTGCGGTCGTTGATCACGCCTTGGACCAGGACGTTGTCGTCCTCGCTGGCGGTGAAGTCGCCGCGGCTGGACTTTGCTTTGCCGACGATCGCTTCGGTGAAGTAATCGAAGGTTCCCGAGTCGGCACCCGGGCCGAATAGCTTGAGCGGATTACTTGGCCACTCAGAGCGAACTTGATTCCAGGAGGACACTTTTCCTTGCGCCGACGGTTCCCACATCTTTTTGAGATCTGGGACGGTCAAAGTTTTTACCCAGTCGTTTTTGGGATTGACGATGACGGTGAGCGCATCATAGGCCACCGGCAGCTCAATGAATTGAATGCCGCTTTTCTTACAATCTTCGATCTCCGATTTTAGAATCGGGCGGGAGGCGTTACTGATGTCGGTCTCGCCGCGACAGAACTTTTTGAAGCCACCCCCGGTGCCAGCGATACCTACAGTGACTTTGACTTTGCCTTTTTTGGCTTTCTGAAATTCTTCGGCAACCGCTTCGGTTACCGGAAACACCGTGCTTGAACCGTCGATCTGGACGATTTGCGCTTTGGCCACTCGGGGGACCGCCCCGACCAGGGCCAACAGGGCTATTGTCAATAGTGCTTTCTTCATGTTTCTTCTCCTTTTTCTATTTGTTAGTGGGCCAATGTTACGAACATGTTACAGACTGTTGAACGTTCGATGAAGTGACTACGGACCCCGGCAGAGTGAATTAGAATTTGCTTAACGACCGTGTCGAACTTTCATACTTATGATTCGACGCTGAACTTAGACACGGGTTGTAATTGATTTATGACGGTATGGTTAAGAGTCGGTTAAGAGGATCGAACGTTTCGCGATAGCGTCAGCTTCAGTTCGGGCTTGAGCAGCGCGTCGATATTTATGGCGATTTCAGTCTTGCCGCCGAATGCGTTGCCGTAACTCCCGTTCTTTACCCTGTTGATGGCCAGTTCGTAGCCGCGCGCCGGCGGCGGCACGTACTTTAGCTGCTTGACGATTTGCGCCGCCTTGACGAGATGGAAGACGACGAACTGTCGCGTTTCGGTCCGATTCAGGCTTTTTCTACTCACGTAAATAAACAGAGGGCGCGAAAGCGGTTGGTATGTGCCGACTTCGAAGAGTCTTTGCCGGAGGCGGAACCGGCCCCTTGCCGCCAGCGGGTCCCGAGACCGCTACCGACGCCTTTATCGATCCCTGCATTAATTTTTACAAATCGTCCGCGGCTTTCTTGGATATCGGATCGATCGTGCTGGAGCCGTCGATTCTTGCGAGTTGCAATTTACCTTTTCCCGCTATCAAGGAACTAAACCTAAAAGCGCGCGACTTCACAGCGTTTTTTTCATTAACTTTTTTTTTATATCGGAAACTTGCCGTATTTTGGCTAAGGTTTGATTACGCCACGATTAAAAAAACCATGGACTGCGCTGGAAATGACGATCAGGACTTAAAGCGGCCGATCGGCGCTTAACAAGAACTTAACACTGGACTCGCTGGATGCTTCTGGCCCTGCTAAGGGAGGATTTGCTAAGTTAGCCACGCTTCGATACTAGAACAGTGGGGGTAACGGATCACATTTATGGCCGGCGGAATGAAGATGTACGGAAAGCATCGTTTCCCTGGGCGGTTGTTCATCGTCGAGGGGATCGACGGTTCGGGTAAGAGTACGCAATTATTGCTGCTCAAGAAGTGGCTCGAGTCCGAGGGTTACGTCGTCTATTTCAGCGAATGGAACTCCTCTCCGTTGGTGCAAGATGTCACCAAGCGCGGCAAGAAAAAGAAAATGTTCACTCCGATGACTTTCAGCCTGATCCACGCCACCGACTTCGCCGACCGCACCGAGCATCATATCATTCCTCCGCTCAAAGCGGGCGCCGTCGTTTTGGCCGATCGTTACATTTACACTGCCTTCGCGCGCGACGTGGTGCGCGGCGTGAGTCCGAAGTGGGTTAGGGATCTTTACGCCTTTGCGGTCAAGCCGACCGTGGCGTTCTACTTTCGCACGCCGTTAAATGTCGCGATGAAGCGGATTCTTGGCGGGCGAGACGCGATCAAGTACTACGAAGCGGGCATGGACCTCGGGCTGAGCGACGATATCGAGCAAAGTTTCGGTTTGTTTCAAGGACGGATTATCGAGGAATATGAAAAGATGGTCGCTGAGTTCGGTCTGGTCGCCATCGATGCCACTCGCTCCATCGAGGAGCAGCAGGCGGACGTGCGCCGGATCGTCTCCGAGGCATTGGCCGGGACAAAAAAAACCAAGGTGAGACGATGGCTCGATTTAGCTTCTTTGGCGAAGCGCTCCCAGAAATAGACCTTGAAGAGTTGAAGGGCAAACTCATCGTTCTGGAGGGAACGGACGGTGTCGGCCGTTCAACCCATATCGGATTGCTCAAGCAGTGGCTGGAGAATCACGGCCATGCCGTTTTGGACACGGGTATGACTCGCTCCGCCTTGGCCGGTAAGCGGCTCAAGCAAGCCAAGGAAGGTCACACCCTCGGCGGTATCACGATGAGCCTTTTCTATGCCACGGATTTAGCTGATCGCCTCGAAAACGAGATCATCCCCGCGCTCCGTGCCGGCTTCATTGTTCTAACCGACCGCTACATTTATTCGCTGATGGCGCGCGCCATCGTGCGCGGCGCTGACCCCGAATGGCTGCGCGAAGTTTACGGCTTCGCGCTCAAGCCCGATGCGATTTTTTATTTAAGGGTGGGGATCGACGAGCTGGTGACTCGCGTCCTGCAAAGTACCGGTTTCGAATACTGGGAGTCGGGCATGGATCTGCACATGGGTGAGGACATGTACGAGAGCTTCGTGCGCTATCAGAAATGGCTATTAGCCGAGTTCGATAAGATGGTCGAAGTTTATGGCTTCCAGCCGATCGATGCGTCGGGCTCGGTGGAAGAAGTTTTCAATGAGTTACGCGACCGGGTCGATGCCGTAGTGGCGCGCAATGGCGACTAGCGCTTGTCGGCTGGGTCCGGTTCCCCTGTCAACGGTTTCCAGCGCACCAAAGTTTCAGGGCCTTTGGCGGCGTCGGCCAGAAATTCGTCAATCGCTTTTCGATGCCCAGGGACTGCACAACGATCTCGGCGCTCTGGCGCGCCCGCAGCACCGGACTGGTCAGCACACCGTCAAAGGGGATCTCAAGACGGCGCATGCCGCGGCCGCAGCGGCGCAACCGTTTGGCTCCATTACGGCTGAGCGGCCGCTCCTCGTCGGCGCTCACCGACGGATCGTCCCGGTCAACGGCGATGCAATGACGCATGAAATAGAGATTCATATCGTTGGCTAGGTGGACGCTTCGGATCGAGTTTACGAAACATTGCGCCAGTGGTCGAGGAAGAGCGCAAAGACCCGCTTGTTAATCTCGTCGCGCTCTTCGCGCGCCAACGCGACGTCGCTCCGATCCGGCTGAGGCGTCTTTAATGGCCAGTTTTCGATCTTGGCTCGTCCCGGCAAGTTCGAACATTTTTTATGGGCGTCGCCGAAGCTGACGACCAAATCGATTTCTTGCATCGGCACATCGGCCAAGCCCTTGCTGGTTTGTCCCGTCATGTTGATACCCAGCTCTTTCATCGCCTGGATCACGTGGGCTGGGATACTGCTTGGTTTGATGCCGGCGCTAAAAATTCTCGTCCGCGGCGGCGCCAGGTGCTTGGCGCTGGCTTCGGCGATCTGCTCAAACAAGCGTTGTCTTCGCAAAGAAAAAGAATATTTCGTTCGATGGATTCACGGCGCATAACGACCTCCTAAATTTCGTCGCTTTCATTTCGCACGGTTGGTTTTGGTTCGTTTGAGCTGAAGCGAGAGATTAAAAACTTCTTGAATCAGTTTGCCTTTTTCGAGAGCCCAGTCGATTTCATCGCTAATGTTCGCGCTCGCTGCCGCCGCGATCGTCAAGGTTTTGTGCTTGTCGACCGCGCAACTGACCGATTCCACGCGCTGCTCGCGGCGAAAATCCAAGGCGTCGGCGACGCGCAAAAGTGAGCTCAATTTGCGCACTGCATCTTGATTGGCCGGCGCCAGCTGACTGAAGCCGAGATGCTTGGGACTCGGATGCGCCTTGCGGTGATAGCGGGCGATGTTGGCGACCAGCTCGAGGTCGAGCTTGTTGAACGACTTCATGCCCGAGCTCTTGATCAGGTAGTAGGAATGTTTGTGATGTTTCGGCCCTGCGATAAACAATCCGATGTCATGCAGCATCGCCGCGGCATTGAGCACGCTGGCGTACTTCTCGGGCAAGTGATGCAATTCGTGCAGTTGGTAGAAAAGATTCAAAGCCAGCTGGCTGACATGATGCGCATGGGGGGCATCGTATAGATACTTCTGACAGACCTGATCGAGCGACTCCGCCCGGTCGGCGTCGGGGTGCCAGGGGCCGGTTTCCGAGTAGTGGCGCTGGAGCAGGTCGACCATCAAGCCGTCACGCAGGCCGCCGCGTGAGACGAAGAGATAATCGAGACCCATCTCGGACATGATTTCATGGAGGACAAAGCCGCCGGCGACGATGATGTCGGCGCGTTTAGGATCGCCGCTGATCATGACGGCGCGCTCGGCGGCGGGCTCGTTCATCAAGATTTCCAAGAGCGCTTTGAGCCGTTGGCGGCGCAACACGGTCAATGAGCCGGCCTTGTTAGCAACGCCGGTGACTCGGGTGTCGGTTTCCACCAGCGCCGTGATCGTGCCCGCGCTGCCGAACGCCATGGTGAATTTTTCCCGTTGGATGCGACGCACCACGGGCTTGAGTTGGACTTGGACGAAGTCACGAATCTCTTTGATTTCTCTGCGACGAGGCGGGTCATGGGCGATATACCGTTCGGTCAAGCGCACCGCGCCCAAGGGCAGACTGAACAAGCAGAAGGTGTTCGTCGTGTTGGCGACTGCCAACTCGACGCTGCCACCGCCGATATCGAGGAACAGACCCAACGGTAAATGGAAGCGCAGCCCGCTCATGATGCCGAGGCTGATTAAGCGCGCCTCTTCTTGTTCGGATAAGACTTCGAGCGGCACGCCGAGCTTCGCCGCGCGCTTGACAAACGATCGGCTGTCAGACGCTTCGCGCAACGCGCTGGTGCCGACGGCGCGAATCGCTTTGACGCGAAAACGGTCGGCTAATTTCTTGAAGTCGGCGAGAACTTTAAGCGCGGCGTCGGCCGATTGTGGGTTGAGCTTGCCGGTACTGAATACATCGCGCCCCAAACGCACCGGTTGGCGCTCTTGCTCTAGGACACGATAGTGTTTGGGGTGATCGACGACCGCGACCTGGCAACGCATGGCGTTGCTGCCGACGTCGATCACGGCGAAATGATCAGCCATGGTAAAGCTTCATATCACAAAGCGATGCACAAGGGACTCGATGGAGGGAGATATTTGTTAAATTTTAATCTAATAATTCCCCGCAGCTTGCTGCGGGCACCAATTAAATGGGGAATCCAAAGGGGGCGAGCATCCCCTTTGGTCGCGTGCGGGGTTAATACCCCGTACGCGAAATGCTCCGTTTATTTAAATTTCGGTTAGGTCCTCAGTTGGTGTTGCTACTTTCAGCCTGTCGCGCCGTTGGTGCCCGTGATTCTGCGATTATTCCTAGCTGGGCTTTGCTGTCGCTGAGTGGATCTCAGCGGACAGCCGTTTGCCGATCGCAAGGCGCCTTCGACTGCGCGTTCGAGCGCGGCTAGCGTGAACGGATTGACAGTGGATCGCACTTGAAAGGCGCAGAGATCGATGACAGTCAGGTGATTCATCAGGTCGTGAACGATTTCACGCCCGCCTTCCGCATCGTGCTGGCGCTCGCGCTGGTTGGATAATTCATCCCGGTTGGGTTTTATCGCCGTAGGGAAAGTTGCCATCGAATATTCGCTCCTTTTGTGTTTTAGTGCACCGGCAAAACCGCGCCGCACCGGTTCTCGCTTGTCAAACACTTTATAGGGTCGCCGCGGTTTGGCGCGGCCAGCCGAAAACAGACTGCACCAGTTTCCCGCGCCAGGGTTGCGACGGCAACGGCGGCGTGATCGACAACACTGGGCAAGGACTTTTGCGGGTCACTTGGTCGGTGATGCCGCCACTGATCCAATGGCGCAGGCCGCGGCTACGGCGCGGTGACATGATCACCAAGTCGGCCTTTTCGTCATCAGCGACGCTGACGATTCGTTCGGCGACGGCACCGAGAAGCACCCGTTTGGTCGCGCACGGGACCTGTTTAAGATTCGCCAAATGGGGCTCCAAGAAATGGTTCAGGTCCAGAGTGGCTTCAGTGAGAATACGATCCAGCGGCCAGACATCGCGGTTGTAGCCGGCGTAGAGCTCGAATTCCGAGGACAGTTGCCAAACATTTGTATCGGAGGCGACGTGAAGTATGACCAAGGAAGCCTTCTGTTCCGTAGCCAGCCAGCTGCCGTATAGGAGGGCGCGCCGCGAGTGTTCCGAGAGATCTGTCGGGATTAGAATTTTGCTCAATTGTTTCATAAATGCTCCTTTTTGATTTTGCTGGGTAAAAACTAACAAGGGCTTGTTAGCGGCGAATGACGGCGCGATGATATCTCGGTTACAGTTGTGCCGGTCAGTTTGTCGCACCGTGGGCGAGGAGATTCGGCGTCGGATCGTCGTCGGCGATCGGCAGCAGCAGATCGCATTGCTGCCGGTGCCGCACTGACTCGATGCAAAAGACCATGTTGATTTTCGGCGCGTCGATGGTGCCGAAGATGCCCAATCGAGTGCCCGAGCCGGCGACGCCGAGCCATTCTTCGGCGCGCACGCCGACTTCACTGAATAGATCGTCGACCAAGTTTTCCGCGACTCGGATGCCCCGCCCGGCGACTCGAAGTTGAATCCAAGAGCTTGGTTTGATGCCAACGAAGGCGTTGAGATCGTTGAGCAGCGATCTTCGCCTGAGCGACACTTCGACGGTCGCGTCGGCGTCGCTAGTGAGCAACGTTTGGTAAAGAAACCGGCGAACAAATTCTTCCGCCGTGCGGTTTTGCCAGGGCACCCGCGTCAAGACCGGCGCGAGGGTGACGAACACCGGCGGTTTTTTGCCGATTCTATTTTGACTGCAACGGGAAATCGTTTCCTGGATGACGATGGCAAGGTCCACTTTCTCCATATATTTTCTCCTTTGTCTTTTTTGACGGAGATGATGCATTCCATCGGTTAACGCCAAGTTAACAAAGGATTAAGTGTCGACTTGAAGGAGATTTTAGCCACACCGTCGGGGCGGCGGCCACCGGCTGTTTCGAACTTGCTGCTGGATGGACAATCCATTGCGCTAAGAGACTGTGTCGCAATACCGTTCATAGTTCGAGAACCTCACCACGAACGGTATTACTCGATCACGAATTGAAGTACTTACCCGTTTACCCTGAGCTTTGTCGAAGGGCTCCGAGGAATTTTGCAACACAGCCTCTACGGCGAGAAGGCCACGCCAGGCCCCCGCCGGAGAATGTGAATCCCGACGAAGACCTGTGATGAGGGGTAGCTCCGGATCGGGCCGCCGTCGCCCTTGGTGTTCCCGATGCAAGAGGAGCGTGGGCGTCCGCCGCCGGCCGCTTCGGTCTTGGCTGGCTTCGGTCGGAGGGTTTACTTGACTTGAATATTATTTCGATGATACTAGAAATATGGAAATAAAGACGGCGGTATCGACTCTAGCCGCGCTGGCGCAGGAAACCCGGCTGGCGATTTTCCGCCTGCTCATGGAGGCGGGACAGGACGGTGTATCGGCGGGCCGAATTAGCGAGACGCTAGAGGTAGCCGCGGCGACCTTGTCTTTTCATTTGAAGGAGCTTGCCCGCGCTGGCCTGGTCTCGGTGCGACACGAGAAGCAGTTTCTCTACTACGCCGTCGACTTCGAACGAATGGCTGAGCTTATGACTTTTTTGACGAAGAATTGCTGTCAGGGCATGCCGCAGAAGTGTCTGACCGTCGTTGAGACGGCGCTCGGAAGCTGTTGTGCGCCCACTCAATCGAAATCTAGATCCAAGCGGAGGTAATCATGAAGCGTTTTCACGTGCACTTGTCTGTCGACGATCTCGACGCCAACATTCAATTTTACTCAGTAGTGTTCGGAGTCCCGCCTAGTGTGGTCAAGCCCGACTATGCGAAATGGATGGTGGACGATCCACGGATCAATTTTGCGATTTCGAAACGCGGCATTGCAACGGGTATCGACCATCTCGGTGTGCAGGTGGAATCGGACGAAGAATTGACTACCTTGCGGGAGCAGGTGGCCGGCGCGCAGATCGCCCGGCTCGATCAATCCGACGCGGCGTGCTGCTATGCGCGCTCCGATAAGTACTGGACGACCGATCCACAGGGTATCCCGTGGGAGACTTTCCACACCCTCGATGCAATTCCCGTCTTCGGCGACACGGTACGCGCGCAGACGAGCGCTTGCTGCGGTGCCGCGCCGACCGCCAAGTCCGCGTCCAGCAAATCCGGCGCGTGCTGCGTGTAAAGAATGTCTTTATGAAACAGGAAATTTTAAATCCAATAATTCCCCGCAGCTTGCTGCGGGCACCAATTAAATGGGGAATCCAAAGGGGGCGAGCATCCCCTTTGGTCGCGTACGGGGTTAATACCCCGTACGCGAAATGCTCCGTTTATTGTTCTGTTTCTGTGCACAGGCAATTCTGCTCGGAGCATTATGGCTGAAGTCATTCTTAACTCCCTGGGAAAAAACAAATTCAAAGCCTTTAGCGCGGGCAGCCGGCCGGCCGGTAGCGTGAATCCGCTGGCGTTGGAAATGATCGAGAAAAACCGCCTGCCGACGGAAGGGCTGCGCAGCAAGGACTGGAGTGAGTTCTCCCGGCCCGGCGCGCCGTTCATGCATTTCGTGTTCACGGTATGCGATCAAGCTGCCGCGGAGCCTTGCCCGGTCTGGCCCGGCCAGCCGATGACCGCGCACTGGGGTGTTCATGACCCGGCCGCGGTTCAAGGCAGCGATGAAGACAAGCGGAAAGCGTTTCTCAAGCCGTATACGGAGCTTTATCGGCGCATATCACTGTTTATCAACCTGCCGTTCGCCACGCTTAACAAGCTCGCTCTCAAGAAGAAACTCGACGAGATCGGGCGCACACAATGACGCTGGATCCAGCGACCGCAACGCCATTCGTGCTGGCGCTCGAATCGGCATTCGCGGATAAAGATCCTCAAGCTGAAGCAAGATTATTTTGAGTTGAGTTCTATGGTCGAAGTAAACAGGCCCATCCCTCGACTCTCGTGCTTGGATCGTTATCTCACGCTGTGGATTTTCTTGGCAATGGCGGCGGGCGTGGGCATCGGCTTTTTGTTTCCCGCTGCGGTCCATGATCTTAGCTCCGCGGTATCGGTTGGCACGACCAATGTCCCGATCGCGTTTGGCCTGATCCTGATGATGTATCCGCCCTTGGCGAAGGTGCGTTATGAGGAATTGGCCGACGTATTTCGCGACTGGAAAGTGCTGGGTCTTTCACTCGTGCAGAACTGGATCATTGGACCTGCGCTCATGTTCGTGCTGGCCATCCTTTTTTTGCGCGATTATCCCGAATACATGACCGGTCTCATTCTTATCGGCCTGGCGCGCTGCATTGCGATGGTGATCGTGTGGAACGAACTCGCGAAAGGGGACAACGAGTACGCTGCCGGCCTGGTGGCGTTCAACAGTGTGTTTCAGGTTCTGTTTTATAGTGTTTATGCGTGGGTTTTTATCACCGTGCTGCCGACCTGGTTCGGCGTGAGCGGCTCGATCGTGAAAATCACCATTGGCGAGATTGCCCAAAGTGTGTTCATCTATCTGGGCGTCCCGTTCATTGCTGGTTTTCTGACGCGCTACTTTCTGGTTCGCGCCAAAGGGAAGGATTGGTACCAATCGACTTTTGTCCCGAAAATCAGCCCGCTGACGCTGGTTGCCCTCCTCTTTACGATCGTTGTCATGTTCAGCTTAAAGGGCGAACTGATTGTGCAACTACCGCTGGACGTCGTTCGAGTCGCGATTCCGCTTCTGCTGTATTTTGTCCTGATGTTTCTGATCTCATTTTTCATGGGACGCAGCATCGGCGCGGATTACAGCAAAACCTCTACGCTCGCTTTCACCGCCGCGAGCAACAACTTCGAATTGGCGATTGCCGTGGCGGTGGCGGTGTTCGGCATCAACAGCGGCGCGGCTTTCGCTGCCGTGATCGGTCCGCTCATCGAGGTGCCGGCGATGATTGGATTGGTGAATGTGGCATTCTACTTCCAGAAACGATTTTTCGTTTGATCGAGTTCTTTAGATCGTCCCTTGTTGATCGCGTTGGCGATTATCGACCCTGAGACACACGCTACCCACGTTCCGCACCACTGCTCTCTGCGTAAGCCTGTCTGCCTCCGTGATGCTAATTTGAAGGATGCGCAATAGAATTTGCAAGTGCCGCGGCGACCCTCGTCTACGCTGGCAACTTTCTTGGTTTATCTTTATAAACGATGAATATGCCTGCGTGGATCTGGAAATTACTCGGTGTGAGCGAAAACTCACCGGCGTCGCGCCGCAAGCTTGGCGTGATCGCGCTGCTTTATTTCATTCAAGGCGCACCGGCGGCGATCTTGTGGGAGGTCTTGCCGGTTTATTTCAGGATCAACGGCGTGTCGCTGCGCGCCATCGGCGGGCTGCGGCTGCTCGAACTGCCCTATTCATTGAAAGTATTTTGGTCGCCGCTGGTGCATCGCTTTGGCGACCGTCGTTTTTGGATTCTCGCCTGCATGCTTGGCATCGCCAGCGTTTTGTTTCTGCTGCCTTTCGTCAACGTCGCCGCCGTCGGAGTAATCGTGCTCGTGTTGATTCTCGCGTTGACGACATTGTCGGCGACACAGGACGTTGCCATCGATTCCTATTCCGTCGGCTTGGTCGAGCGCGCGGAGGAGGGCGCGGCCAACGGTGTGCGCGCTTCGGCGTATCGCGTCGCGCTGGTTTTCGTTGGTGGCGGTTCGGTGTTTCTCGCCGGTGTGCTGGCGTGGAATTCGCTATTCGTTTTGGCCGGCATTGTTTTCGCCGCGCTCGGTTTCGCTGCGCTGGCGATTCCGCGTTTGAGTTTGCCCGAAGCGGCGCGCGAGCATTGGCTCGCCGGTTTCGCGGGTTGGGCCGGCACCTGGAGAGTGATTCCGTTGGTTCTGTTTGTTTTGACCTACAAGCTCGGCGAGTTTGCCATCGGGCCGATGGTCAAACCATTCTGGGTCGACTACGGTAAGTCAATTTGGCCGGCGCAAGAAGATCTGATGTTTCAGATCGGCTTGTTTCCAACCACATTCGGGATCGTGCTCAGTGTCGCCGGCGCGCTGATGGGCGGCGCGTTCATTTCGCGCTACGGCATTTTTCACGGCGTGTGGTTTTTGGGCTTACTCCAAGCGGTGTCGAATCTCGGTTACTCGCTCGTCGAGTGGCTTAACCTTGGACGTTTCGGTCTCTACGGCGCGTCGATGTTCGAGTCGCTCAGCGGCGGCTTGGGCACCGCGGCGTTTCTCGCGTTCTTGATGAACGTTTGCCAGAAAGAACATGCCACGGTGCAATACGCCTTTCTCTCTTCGGTGTTTTCGCTCACCGGGCGCTTGATCGGCGCGATCAGTGGAGTAGGCGCGGAAAAATACGGCTTCGCCGATTACTTTGCGATTACTTTCCTGCTGTCGATGCCGGCGTATTTGCTCTTGCCGTGGGTTAAGCCTTGGATTCAGGATGAGCGAAAGCTCAAAACTTGAGTCGTCGCTATGTTCCTGTTGGCGTTATCTAAAAGCCGAGAATTTGATCGCTCGAGCGTCTTCCAGCCATCGCCTTTTGTCATCAGTCCTTAACTCGCCGTTAATCCGTTACTAACAAATCAAACGTACCTTCTGGCGCATCTAGTCTTGGAGGTACTCATGTCCGCGAAGCCATCTTGCCAATTCACGCTTGGTATCGTGCTGGTTTTCCTTTACGCCAACGGCACGTCGTTTTTTCAATCGGCTGAGCTCTACGCGCAAGGCCAAATCAAAGAGACTTACCGATATCCCGATATACGGATCAAAGAGTTTCAAAACCCCAAGTTGCCCGGCACCGTGGTGAACGATCGCAAGGTTCTAGTTGGCTCCGTCGGCAGCGATCTGTGGCGCGCTCCGAGTGACGCCGCCGGCGAGTTTTGGATGGTCACCGATCGTGGTCCCAACGGCCAGGTTCGCGTCGACGGCAGAAATCGCCGCACCTTTTGGGTGCCAGAGTTCAATCCGGCGATTCTCCGAGTCAAAACTGAGGGCGGTTCAATTCGTGTGCTGCATAGCATTCCGATTGTCGGCGGCTCCGGCAAGCCCGTTACCGGGATGCCCAATCTAAAAGGCGTCGATGAAATTCCGTACGACTACACGGCCCAGAAAGAGTTCGCTTTTAACGTGAACGGACTCGACACCGAAGGATTGGTGCGGACAAAGAACGGCGAGTTTTGGCTCACCGACGAGTACAGCCCGTCGCTGGTCCGGGTGGACCCGAGCGGTAAGGTGGTCAAGCGATTTATTCCCGCCGGGATCAGCCTGCCGGGTGCGGATTATCCAGTGGAAGCGAGCCTGCCGGCGGTTCTCGGCAAGAGAAAAATCAATCGTGGATTCGAAGGGCTCGCGCTCAGTTCTGACGAAAAAATTATCTATTTGGTTTTGCAGAGCCCCCTGGGAATTCCTGACCGCAAGGCCGGCGAAGAGTCGCGCAACACGCGCGTGTTCGTCTTCGACCGAGAAACCGAGCGAGTAACGGCTGAGTATGTTTATCGTTTCGAAGAAGCGACGGAATTCGATCCGCGGCCAAGAATGAACCGCGACGAAATGAAGCTTTCCGGCGTGGTTTATCTCAATCCGACCACACTGCTGATTTTGGAGCGGACCGATTGGGTGGCCAAACTTTACACCGTTGATCTAAGCCGCGCGACCAATATACTCAAAAGCAAGTGGGACGACCCGAGCACTTCTCCTAGTCTTGAAGCGCTGGACGATCTGGCGCGAGCCGATATCCGGGCGCTACCGAAGTCCCTCGTCCTGGACCTCAGCCGATTCAAGGACATGCCGGAAAAGATCGAGGGCGTCGCGGTGATCGATCGCCACACCATCGCGATCGCGAACGACAACGACTTCGACAGCGAGGAGAGCAAATACGACGACCAAGGCAACAACGTCGGCAAAGGCAAAACGAGTCATATTTTTGTCATCGCCCTCGACAAGCCTTTGCCGTTGCAGTGATCGAAAGACTTGTTAAAAAGTATTTTTGGCTGCCCGTTACGTTCGCGCACAAGGTTCTCTCTCTGACACAGGCCGGTAATTCGATTACACGCCAGCGCCAGGCCGGTGACGGCGCGCCACATGACGCGGCGTGGTTGAGTATTTCGCCAGATCAGCTTCCCCTGCTTGGAGTCTAAGCCGGATTTTCTGCGATGGAATGAACCCAGCATGGAGGTTCCGTGAATTAAGCTGGAAAGATCACGGAAGCCTACTCTCGGTGCTTTAACCTAATCTTCATCAGCTTGTAACAATCCTATTCGGCAGCCAGGATATAGGAAGTTAGTATCAATCCCTTAGCGGGTGGCGGATGCTCTGTCGAATTTTCTAACTCGGGCGGTGCAATCAGGAATTTTTTCTTGGCCGCTCGCTTTTGACGTGTTAAATTTAAAGCTAAATGGTTCCGAAAAAGATTTTTTACACTAAAGGAGTCGGCGTTCATAAGGAGAAACTGGCTTCTTTTGAGATGGCGCTGAGAACCGCCGGCTTGGCACGCTGTAATTTAGTCTTGGTCTCCAGCATCTTTCCGCCGGGCTGCAAGATTATGTCCAAAGAGGAAGGCTTGAAGCTATTACGGCCCGGCGAAATCGTCTTCGCGGTTTATGACCGGGAAAGCAACAACGAGCCGAATCGCCTCATCGCGGCTTCCGTTGGCGTGGCGATACCTGCGGATGCTTCCATGCATGGCTATCTTTCCGAGCATCATTCGTTTGGCGAGACCGACGAAAAAGCGGGAGAATACGCCGAAGACCTTGCAGCGAGCATGCTAGCGACCACCTTGGGGATCGAATTTGATCCCGAACTGGATTGGGATGAGCGAGAACAGATTTTTAAGATGTCGGGGAAAATCGTCCGTACCGCCAATATCACTCAGTCCGCCGTCGGCAATAAGGATGGTCTTTGGACGACGGTCTTCGCCGCCGCGGTCTTTATCAATGACGACAACCTGTCTGTTGACGCCGGCCAGTCGGCGTTGCTTAACAATAAAGCTCCGCTCCAGGAAGAAATATTACGACAAACGCTTCAGGGGCAGTTCAAAAATGCCGAAGCTGACGCCAAGTTAGCTCATCGTAATCGGGAGCCGGCTAAACCCGCAATCGACCCGGACAGGTTCGTACCGTCCATAAAGAAGCTCCTTTCGTAATTTTCTTTACTGCCGTTTAAAATGGCTTCGCTCTTTTGAGCGTGCAAAAAAGCGGGCTGCCAGGTTAAAGCCGTGTTCGAAATGGTTGTAAGCGAAGAACCTGACCGATTGGGGTTTGAACGATGATCCTCCGAGTGGTGACATTGAACCTGGAGCAAAATCACAAATGTTGGGAAGCGCGCCGCGAGCTTATCGCCGCTGAGTTGCCGAGTTTGAACCCAGACGTTTGGGCGCTTAACGAAATTCACATACCGAGCCAGTCGGGCCGTTGGCTCAAACAAGCGGCGGAAAAAGTAGTCGGGACGAAATACATGTTGGTGCAGCAATCCAAAACAGGCGAGGAATCACGCACACGGGGTGAAGGACTGCTCACCCGTTATCCGGTGATTGAGACCGCTAATCTCGACTACCAGTCCCACGATTGTGTGGCGCTAGCGGCCCGTTTTGAGTTCGCCGGAAAATCCCTCGATGTCTACGTGACGAATCTTATCGCCGCACGAGTGGATGACAGCGCGCGCCAGTACCAAGTGGCCCGGCTTTTGGAATGGGTTCGCTCGCGCGGCGACGCCGATCATTCGATCGTCTGCGGCGACTTCAACGCCGCTCCGGACCAGCCGTCGATTGGTCTCATGTCTACGGCGTACCGGCCAACGCAAACCCAAGCAACGGCGTTCACACCCTTGTGCGAGCCCGGCGGCAGTCCGACTCATCCTGAGTGGCAGCGCTTCGATCGATGCATCGATTACATTTGGGTTTCACCGTCGATAAAGGTCCAGGCGTCCGGTTTGTGCTTCAATAATCCGGCCACCGACAATCCAAATCTTTGGCCTTCCGATCACGTCGGGGTCTGGGCTGATTTAGAGTTAGACTAGCGCATTGGCGACGCCGTCGCCTGACACCCTTCATGTTTTTCTAAACCGGCCGACGTGCAGATCGACCTGATCGTTCGCGGCATGTGCCGCCTGCGACCCGGATTGGCGGGAATTTCCGAGCATATACGAGTCGTGTCCGTAATTGACCGTTACCTCGAACACGCGCGGATATTTTACTTTGACAACAACGGCAAGCCGGAATATCTCCTCGCCTCGGCCGATTGGATGCGGCGAAATTTCGATCACCGCGTCGAGATCGCTTTCCCAGTGCTCGATGAGCAACATCAGGCGAAGCTAAAAAATATTTTAGAGGTGCAGCTAGCCGATAATTTCAAAGGCTGGCTAGTGCGCCACGACTGTTCTTCGGTCCGGCTCCGTTGCGAAAACGTTCCTCCCCTGCGCTCGCAGGAGCGGCTCTACGAAGTGATGCGTCCTGAGCCGGGCGGACCCGCAATTCGCCCGCCGGCGCGCTTCGAGTGAGTAGGTTTTTTCCCGATGGTCTTTGCCAAACCGGCAGCGGCGCGAATTATTCAGCGGACTAAACGATACTCTTGAGCAACCGTCGCCACGCGGCGAGCTCCCGTGTAGGTTCGACGAGATGAGCAAGTTGGCGGCAATGGCGCTTGAGCGATCGGTAAAACAGCGGGTCACGCTCCGCGCGGAGCAGCAGCTTGCGGAGCTTTTCAGTATTGCCGACCGGGAAGTATCCCCTGAATCCATTCCCTAACGTTCCGATAAGCCCGGAAATTTTCGACGCCACTACCGGCACCCCGGACGCCAGCGCTTCCGACAAAACGTTCGAGCTGCCTTCCATTCTTGACGTGATACAGACAAGGTCGGATTGGGCCAGTCGTTCGCGGGTTTTGCGATGCGACAGTTGGCCGATCCAGCGGTAGCGCGGATTGCGCGCGGCTTCCGCTTTCGCCTCTTGGGCCAAGGTTTCATCCAAGGCTTGGCCGATGTGCGTGACTTGGATGCGCGACGTGGCCGGCAGATCGCGCACTGCGAGCGCCGTGCGCAGTGGATCTTTTTCTTCGCGCAGGTGGCCGACGACGCAGACCTTAAAAATCTTACTTTGGTTCTGACTTTTCGCGCCGACCGCTTCGGCGGATTGATAGATCACTTCGGTTTTCTTACGAATGCGCCTGGGCAATTCGCGCAAGGCCATGTTTTGCAGTGCGACTAATTTAGTCGCCAGCTCAAGGGATCGTTGCGCTTCGGTGTCTTCATGGATGTCGCGGTAAACATCCGTACCGGTAAGCACGACGACCAGCGGCAGATCGGGGTGGCTGTCGTGAAAGAGTTGGATCGAGTCGTAACTGCGCCGCGCGTGTAGCGCGATTAATATGTCGCAAGGACTGCCGTCGTAGCTTTGTGTTACGCGCACGCGGTGGCCGAGTGTTTTTAAAATGCCCACCCAACGCACGGCGGTGATCTTGTTGCCGTTGTTGACCTTCAACGGCGCGGGAGTGACCAGTTGAATGTTCATGTTGTTCGATTATTTGGCGCAGGTGCGAAAGCCGGCCCAAACGTCGCGCCGATCGGGTGTGTAGAAGTTGCGCCAACTGTTGCGGATCAGCAGCGAAGAAGTTGCCCAGCAGCCGCCGCGCAAAACTTTATTGCTGCCGAACCAGGGTTGCGAGTATTCCTTGTACGGATCGACGCTGAAGCCGGGATAGGGCAAGAAGTTGTCCGCCGTCCATTCCCAAACGTTGCCGATCATCTGGCGGCAGCCAAAGGCGCTGTCGCCGGCGGCGTGGGCGCCGACTTCGACCAGACCTCCAGCGCGCCAATCGAGGTTCGCGACTTCCGCACTGGGCGCTTGGTCGCCCCACGGGTAATGACGGCGCCGGGCGCTGAGCGCCGTGCGGTTGTCCGATAATTCTCCCGACGCGGCGACTTCCCACTCTGTTTCCGTGGGCAGACGGCGGCGGGCCCAGTTACAAAATGCTTCGGCTTCGTACCAGGCGACGTGAACCACCGGCAGGTCTTCGTTCAACGAGACATAGCGATCGTAAACCCGCTGTTGCCAGCGGCCGTTGTCGAGCCGCTGCCAATACACTGGATGATCGAGTCGTTCTTTGAATGCGGCGATTTCAATCGGTTCGTTGAGTTTCTTGTTGAAAAACTTCGCGAAGGATTGCTCCAGCTGCGGCGCGCCGCCGGATTCGAGCCATTGCCAGCCGTCGTCGCTCCAGTAGCGCCGCTCGCGGTAACCCCCTGCATCGACGAATTCCAAAAATTCGCCGTTGGTTACCGGGGCGCGGGCAATGCGAAACGGTTTGACGTCGACGGGGTGCGCCCACTTTTCATTGTCGAAGACGAAGGAGAAATTTTTAGTCGCGCCGATCAAGAATTTACCGCCGGGAATTTCCACGTCGCCAGGGTGAGCGCCGCCGCCGAAGTCGGAGGAAACCGCGTCGGTGGTGCTTGCCGGCGCGCTGTAACCGAGAGTCTGGCGCGTGTAAGCGAGCGCTTCGGCGTGCATACCTTCGTGAAAAGTCGTCAGCCAGTAAAAATAAAATTCGTCGGCGGACAATTCTTTGGCTTTGTCGATGCGCGCGAGGCAACGCTCAAGCACTTCGTTCATGTAGGCGAGTGTGCTCGCTCGCGTCGGCAGCAAGAGTTCCCAGCGGGTGTCGTGGGCGACGTCGGTTGAGTTGTAAAGCCGATCGCCGTTTTCCAGCAGCGGCTTTTCTTTGCGCAGATGACGCAGCGCCCAGAACTCCTGCGTCCAGGCGACGTGGCCGATCTCCCAGAGTGGCGGATTGACGATGGCGATGCGCGGACCGATCATTTGCAGGTCGTCGAGATCGGTGACGAGCCCGAGCAAACGCGCGCGAAACTCGCGCATGGTTGCGATCAATTGGCGCACGCCCATGGTGGGGAGGGGACCCGCGGTTGCGCTGGAGTTCATCGTCGGCAACCTGACCCTGCTCTCTTACCCTGACCCTTTTCTCCCACGCGGCTCGCTAGCTCTTCAAAAACGGCACGCCCAGGCGCATCAGGTCGTCGACGGCATCCCAGTGCACCATGTGCTTGCAGCCATTGACAATGTGGAGATTGATCTGTGGTTGCATTTTTTTAAGCAATTCGGCGCGTTCACCGGCGTGTGCACGGTCTTCGCGGCCAAATATCATCAATAGCGGCAGCTTCAGTTCGGGAAGCCTTTCGCATAATGGCTTGGCCGGCGCCGCGGCACCCGCCGGGGCGTCGTGATTCTGGCGTTCCTGGTGCGCGATGAAATTGCGGCCGATCATGCGGCTGTGGCGTATCGCCACGTCTTCCGCCGAGATCAAGGCATGATTGAAGGTGTCCGCCTGCAGGAGTTTGCGGGCATCCTCCAGCGTCGGTTCCGTTTGCGCCATCTCCTGGTCGACGCGCGCCTGTACCGCTTCGTACCTGCCGACCTGCGCTTCGGTCTGCAGCGGTAGCAGCGAGCCGGTGCCAAGAATGATCACATGCGAATACCGGCTGGGGTCTGCCAATGCCAGCTGAATCGCAAAGCCGCCCGAACGTGAATGCGCGATCAACGCGGTCTTGCCCAGGCCCGCGGCATCAATGAATTTCGGAATGGAATTACGTTGCTGCGCTACGCTTTGCTTGGCGGGTATGTCGGAGAGGCCAAAACCGGGAAGGTCGAAGGCAACCGCGCGAAATCCGGCTTTGGCAAAAGGGCCGAGATTGCGCAGAAATACGTCCGCCGAGCTCCCGAGCGACGCACCATGTAGAAACAGCACCGATGGCCCTGAACCTTCTTCGATATAACGAAGCTTCAGTCCATCGACTTCGACGAATTTATCTTGATAGGCCATGGCAGTTCTCCTTCAGCGCGGATCAATCTGGTTCTTCATTTAGCGCAAATCGCCGGTCATGACAAACCGCGGACTCTCTATCCGATCAACTTTTGAATTTGTTCAGTCCACGGCGTGAGCTCTTTCGCCCACTTTGTCTTTCTGTGCGCTCGAATGTAGCGAAGCGCCGATTTCAGTTGGCCCGCGTCGTTGGGAGTGATGCGAAGCGGATGTTTCCGTTGCTTTGCTTTCATGCCCGCGACTGAGAAGTTTCTTATCGTGCGCCAATGCGGCATTGCCAGCGCGCCGAAGCTTTGCTTGACGATGCGCGTCCAGCTGGCTTCGGGTTTGTAGCGTTGTGGATTTGCCGCGTAGTCGAAGCAAGTGGCGAGCGGGATGAGCCCCAGCTCTGGTTGCAGTAGCGGGTTGTTCAAGTAGCCGTAAACCGTCTGCGGCAAACGCGGATCGCGTCCTTCGAGAGGTCCGATGTGCAACTCATCGCTCATGGATAAATCGTTCACCGGGTAGTTGTCCCAGAGCAGCAGCGGCCGCTGTATCCGTTGGGCGATTCGCCGAACATGATTCACTGTGATCGTTTTGGACACCACCGACGGGCCGGTCCAGAAGCAGGCTACGTTGATGGGCAGATGGGCCGCGAGAGTTTCAAGAAAATTCGCCTCGAACTTGCCGAAGACTCGCTCGAGCAAGTTGTCCTCGCTGTAGTACGACGGACAAATCCACCATTCGACATTTTTCCACTCAACGGGCTCCGCTTCAATGATTCGTCTGAGAAAGGTTCCTTGCGCCGCGGCTAAACTGCCTTTGAAGCGACGCCGATCTTTGGCGTGATCGAGACGGGATGGAATGTCATCAAAAAGCACCGCGAAGGTACGCACGCCGGCATCGTAAAAGATCTGGGCTTTTTTGAGCAGGATGCGAATCGGCTCTTGGTCGGAAAAGCATAAACCCTCGCCCGGATGAAAGCCGTAGACGAATTCGATCTGGTTTTTCTGCGCTTGTTGAATTAATCGGCGGAGCTGCCGCCACTCCTTTAGCGGATACGGCCGGCGCCACAGTTTGCGATGGTACGGGTCATCTTTGGGCGCGTAGAGATAAGTGTTCATGCCGCGCGCGGCGCCGAATTCAAACAGCGCCTTGCGATGCGTCATCGACCACGGCGGGCCGAAGAAGCCTTCGACGATGCCGCGGCGGTGGAAGGTCTTTTCTTGGTTCATGTCAGGTCGATCTCGTATAAGTGCCGGTTGCGGTCTCAGGCTTATCTCCCAAAGGATTGATGTCGGCGCGGATAAGTTACACCGCGATTGTCATAGAGTGATTCTTCCAATCCGATCTAGTCGGCGTCACTGGACTCGATGACATGGACCGCGCCGGGCCTGAATGCGACCGTCACCTCGTCGCCTTCGACCGTGCCTAGTTCACGGAAAGAGGGTCGATCAATGAACGCTATCAAAAATGTATTCCCGCACGCTAAGGTCAATCGATATTGAAGCATCCACGGCGATACGCTAGTCACCTTCGCCTGAAGATAGCTGCCATCGTTGAATAACCGTTGCCGTTCGCTTAGCCGGCTGACGACGATGTCTTCAGGCCGAATACAGAGAGTCACAATAGCGCCGGGTTCAAAGCGGCCGGACAGCTGAGTCACGCCGCCGTTGAAACGAACCGTCGTGAGTGCATCGGCAACGGATTCCACCACTCCAGCGATGCGGTTTTCGACGCCGACAATTTCCGCGACCGCTTCGTTTGCCGGCTGCAGGAATACATCGAGATTCGATCCTAGTTGAAGTGGTCGGCCGGCCTTGAGCACGCCGATTCGCTGCCCGAGCATGAAAGCCTCGTTCCGATCATGGGTCACCAGCACCGCGGTGACGCCGGTCTCGCTGAGGATTCTCTGCAGGTCGAGCAGTAGGGCTTCGCGAGTCTGCGGATCCAGTGCGGAGAAGGGTTCGTCCAGAAGCAGCAATTTAGGATTCAGTACAAGTGCCCGTGCCAGGCTGGTCCGCTGTGCTTCACCCCCTGAAAGAGAGCGAGCTTGACGCGACGCAAGATTGGCAATGCCGAACCGCTCTAGCCAGGGCCGTAACCGCTTTTCGATCTCAGCCGCACCCAGGCCGCGCATCCGCAACCCAAGCGCCGCGTTGTCAAAGACCGAAGCATTGACGAGGAGGGGCTCCTGAAAAACACTCGCCATGCGACGCCGCAAGACAAAGGCGTTGCGTCGGTTCGCTTCCTCTCCGTCGAAATAAACTTTGCCCGTCGTTGGTAGCTGCAGCAATCCGATCACACGAAGGAGCGTCGATTTTCCTGCTCCGTTCGGTCCTATGACGGCGAGAATTTCTCTCGCGTGAAGCTCCAGAGAAGGAATCTGAAGGGCAGTTGATTCGCCGTGCCGGACCAAGACATCGCGCAAAGCTAGGAGAGTTTCGGCCACCGGAACTGCTCCCGCTGCTGGATATGGGTCAGAACGAAATTTAGCACGAAGCTAAGAGTGAGCAAGATAAGGCTTAGAGCGATGGCCACATCGAAGTTGCCCTTTCCTGTCTCCAACACCGTTGCGGTGGTCAAAACGCGGGTTTGTCCCCGAATATTACCTCCCACCATCATCGAGGCCCCAACCTCAGAGATGACGCCGCCGAATCCAGCCATTACCGCCGCTAGGAGTGGCAAACGGGCTTCCTTACACAGGAGCCAAAGCAGTTGTGGCTTTGACGCGCCGATGCCCAGTAACTGCAATCCCAACCGGGGGTTGAGATTCTGAAAGCTCGCCATCGTAAGACCGGCGACGATCGGAAAAGCGATGATGACTTGAGCGATAATCATCGCTGTTGGACTGTAAATAAGGTCGAGAAAGCCGAGCGGCCCGCTGCGCCAAAGAAAAATCGAGACGAAGAGTCCGACCACGACGGGGGGCAGTCCCATACAAGTGTTGACTACCGCCGCGGCTAGCGGGCGACCGGGAAATCTAAACAGGGCCAGCGCGATACCCAACGGGATTCCTAATAGAAGCGAAACTAGAGTGGCAAGGCCGGAGATTTTTAAAGAGAGCCAGGTGATCGCCCACACTTCGGCGTCTCCGCCAGAAAGCAGTTGAAATGCCTTAGCGATCCCCTGCCAAATCAGTTCCACGCTACCCTCCGATCTCGTCTTCCCGTTTTCCGGCAATGGGCATGAAGAGCGGCTGCCCGAATTTTTCGATTCCAAAGCTCTTGATGGCCGCCTGAGTTTGCGGCGCGACCATAAAATCGGCAAACGCTTTACCTCCGGCCAGATTTATCCGCGAACCATTGGCCGGATTGACTTCGATGACCGAATAAATGTTAAGGAGCACCTTGTCGCCTTCCACGTGGATGGGAAGCTTCACCCGGTTTCTTAGAGCCAGGTAAGTTCCACGATCGGTAAGAGTATACGCATTTCTCTCGTTCGCGATTCCAAGCGTTGCGCCCATCCCTTGACCGGATTCAATGTACCAGGAGCCTTTGGGTGCGAGTCCTGCCTGCTGCCACAATGATTTCTCAAGATTGTGCGTACCTGAATTGTCGCCGCGAGAGACAAATCTGGCATTCATCGCCTCGATCAATTTGAGAGCGGCAAGAGCGGATTTGACCGACTTAATCTTGGCCGGATCTTCTTGGGGGCCAATGATAACGAAGTCGTTGTACATCACCAGACGGCGGTTCAGCAGTGTTCCCGCCGCGACTAATTTTTTCTCCAGACTCGGCGCGTGGACCAACACCACGTCAGCATCGCCTTTGGCCGCTAACGCCAGTGCCTGGCCGGTGCCAACGGAAATAGTTTTGACGATGTGTCCCGTCTGCTTCTCAAAGATCGGCACGAGCACATCGAGCAGGCCGGAGTCCTGAGTGCTGGTCGTGGTCGAAAGTATGATATTTTTTTCGCTAGAATCGGCTCCGTGCACGATGGACGATGCCAAGAGATTGATTAAGAGCACTGCCAAATACATCGAGGAAACATGTTTTCTCATCGTTGTCTCGTTATCAGGTCGAGGCATGATACGACGCGTGCCGGAAACATCGTATGCGCTTATTGTTATTGATCGATTATGCGATTCGGGTCAACGGATTCTTAATAATCAGTTAGAATGGGATATACAAGTGACTCGTTCTAAAATGTGGGGTCAAAGCACGTGGTCAAACCATTTTTTCCTATTTGCGAAAATCTCAATCCTAAGGCACTTTACTAGCTATCATGAAATGCCCGAAATGTAAGACCGAAACGTTGGCAGTTTTCAAAGTCGAAGAAGTGGCCGTCGATCGCTGCTCGTCTTGCGACGGCGTTTGGTTCGACGCTCAGGAACTCGGCGAACTGCTTGCCGAGGACGCCCGAAATGTCGCTTCGCTGCGGCGCGGCGGTACTCATGACGAGCTCGACGGAAAAAAGGGTAACTGCCCACGCGATGCCGGTGAATTGTTGCGTGTTTATAGCGCGGTCGACCGGACGGTGATTATCGATGCTTGCCCGGATTGCCGCGGCATCTGGCTTGACGGTGGCGAGTTTGAAAAACTCTTTGCGGCGCGGCGACCCTAAAGAGATCCGAGTAGAACGACTGGGAGAATGAAATGATCCTCGAAACATCCGCTTTCGCTCGGTCGCTCGCCAGGGCGTCGCTTCTTTCCTGGTTAATTTTGTTGTCGCTTCTGGTGTCAACATCGATGGCGGCCCAAGCCGCACGCGAGTTGAAGGAGATCAAAGTCGCTTATCCGCCATCGATGGCGTCGGTGACTTTGATGACCGGGATCAAGCAGAGGTTTTTCGACGAGCAGGGGTTGCGGCCTGTTCTGCTAGTCATCGCTAGCGACCTCGCTTTGAAGAGCCAAGTTGTCGGCGAGATCGATTACACACTTTTTGGCGGCGGTTCCGGAATGCTCGCGGCGGCGCAGGGTTTGCCGATCAAGAACGTGCATTTGCCGCACAAGTTCGCCGATCTGACTTTGGTGGCGCGACCGGAATTCAAGTCCGTGGCGCAGCTGCGCGGCAAAAAGATCGGCGTTAGCAGCTTTTCCGGCAGCGTGTACTCTTCCACGCGGGCGATGCTCGCCGCCGGCGGTTTGGATCCTGACAAGGATGTCGTCATCATTCCGATGGGAAGGGAGCCGATTCGGCTGCAAGCGCTGTTTTCCGGCAGCATCGACGCCACGCCGCTGCCCGTGCCGCTGCACGCCGTGGCGGAAGAAAAAGGCTTTAGCTTGCTCGCCGACATCGAGGGGAAGTTCGAGGTGCCGTTTAGCGGCGTTACGGTCACCGACAGAAAATTGAAAGAAAATGCCGACGAGGTGAAACGAGTGATCCGAGCGATGGTGAAAGCCGGTTTGTTTTTCCTGAATCACCGCGCCGAGTCGGTGACGCTGTACATGGACTGGTTGAAACTGTCGAGGACCATCGCCGAGAAGGCTTATGCGCGCTCGATCAAGACCGTAAGCCCGGACGGTTTGGGCAAGGATAGTGCGATCAAGAATCAGCTCGGGCTGATCAAACAGACCACGGGTAAAGATGTGAAGCCGGAGGACGTGATCGATTTCACTCTATTGAGACAGGTGTTGGCCGAACTGAAATGAGGACGAAAGCGGACGCCGAGAAAGGGCTCGCATGAAAACATTTACCCTGGATAGCCGGGCGGCACTCTTGCTGCTTGCGATCACATTGCTCTGGGTTGGCCAAGCTGGCGCGCAGACGGTCAAGCCGGAAAAGAAAAGCCTCGATATCGCCGTCGCGGCGTTTGCCCACACGACGATGCCGTTGTTGATCGCCCATGAGGCGGGCTACTTCGCAAAACATGGGCTCGCCGTGAACATCAGCGCGGTGAGCGCCAGTGTCGCGGTGCAGGGGCTGATCTCCGGGAAGATCGATATCTATCAGGGTGGGTCGGCGGCGATGATGGCGACGCTCGCCGGTGCGGATATCATCTATGTGGGCGCCGGCGTCGACAAAAGCTCGCTAATGCTGTTCGGCCAAAAAGGCGTCACGAGCTTCGATGCGTTGCGCGGCAAGACGGTCGCCACGACGTCGCCCGGCGCCTTCGGCGAGATCGCCATGCGCATGACGGCCAGGAAAAACGGTATGGAAATTCCCAAGGACATCAAGTTGATGTTTCACGGCACGCCAGCGCAGGCGTTTTCGACTTTTAGCCTGGGCAACGCCGACGCCATGATCAACACGCCGCCGCAAAGCGACATAGCGAAGCAGAAAGGCTTCCCGGTGATTATCGACTTTTATAAGGAAGGATTGAAAATCATCGGTCCTGGCACCGCGGTGACCCGCGAGTTCAGCCAAAAAAATCCCAACACTATCAAAGCTTTTCTGATGGGACTGTTGGACGGCGTGAAACGAGCCTTCGATGACGAAGAGTATGCCAGCAAGCTCGAATCGAAATATTCCAAAGTGACGGACGCCAAAATCCTCGCTGATAATTACCAACAAGGTTTGCGTGTCTGGAACAAAGATCTAACCGTCGATCCAGCGGCGATCCGGCTGGTGCTCGATGAGGCGGCGGACGGCAAGGGTAAGGGCGTCGATCCGAAACGCTTCTACGACAACAGCTTCATCCAGCAGATCAATCGCGACTACGCGTCGAAGTTGTTTCCTGGGGAGGTTAAGTAGGAAGTGGGAAGTCAGGGGGCAGAAGTCAGAGGCCGGAATTCAGACGTCAGGGGAAGATGCCGGCACTGGGTGCGGGCGATTACAAAATCCAGATTCCGGATTTCAGAGATTAGTGCCCAGGGCTTTCCCAAACGCTGAGGGCGGCGCGGCAGCACAGCGCGTCTTGTTCCGGGCGGCTTGAGCCGGCGACGCCGATTGCGCCGACGATGGTGACGCCGTTCAGAATCGGAATCGCGCCAGCCATCGGTAAGATTTTTCCACGATGGGAGATCAGTAGGCTTCGCAGCGACGGTTGGCGCGCTTGCGGCACGAGCGTCGCTGTCGCGACGTGAAACGCCGCGGCGGTGTAAGCTTTGTCGAACGCGAGCTCGGCGCTTCTTGGCTCGGCCTTGTCCATCTTTCCGACCGCGATGGGCGCGCCGGCTTCGTCGACCACTACGGCCGTGACTGCGGCGCCGACCATTTGCGCGTATTCGTGCGCCGACTGGATCATCGCCCAGGCGGTGTCGAAGGGCACCGGGCCGATGGCCGCTTTGTTCTGGCGGAAGAAAGCGGCGTTGACCTCGATGGACGCGGCGTGTTCCGCCGGTATGTCGACATCTTTGAAGATCGCGTCCACCGGACAAACGATTTCGCACTGCTCGCAGTCGATGCAAACTTCCGGGTCAACGTAGAATTGCGGCGCGCCAGGCTTGGTGTGGATGCAAGCCACCGGGCAGACTTCGACGCAGGCGCCGTCGTTGGTGCAGAGGCTGGTGATGATGTAGGGCACTAAGACCTCACTATGATCGGTAATGAAAAATGCAAAATGTAAAATTCAAAATTAAATCGAAATCCGAGTCATCCATTCTCAATTGTTTATTCTGCAATTTTCATTTTGAATTCGCTCTGTGTCAGCCATCCGCGGCCAACGGCAAATCGGTGTAGATCGCGTCGGCGACATAGATGCCCGGGCCAAACTTGCCGTTGACTAATCTGCCTTGGCCGTTCAAGGTTCCCAGCCCCGCCTTGGCCGCGAGAGCTTCGGTGTCGGCGTCCCGCACCACGGTGGCGCGAAAACCTAACTCTCTGATCCAAGCGCTCAAAACAAAGGTGATGAATAAACCGTTTTGCACCGGCATCTGGCCGCCGATGCCGGGCGAAGTGCGCGGATCGGAGTCAGCGTGGACGGCGCAGATGACGGCGAATGGTAAATTTTCTGAATTGGCACTGGCGTTTGAATTGAGTCTAGCGATACCGATCAATTCCGCGCCGAAGTACTGGGCCATGCCTTTGACGTGACTCGCGGTGATTTCCGGCGTGTGCAGCTCAGCTTTGGTCGGAAATATATTTCCCGGCGGCGCTTTGCGCATCAGCTCGGTCACCGTGTTGGTGAGATCCGCCGGCGCCGTGTTGATAAAAAAGTCCCAGTAGGGATCGTCGCGGTGCGAGTCTTTCGCCGACCAAGGAAACTTGAATGCCACTACGCGTCTCGCTTGACGAAGCGGTTGGTGTTTTCCTTGAGCGGCGCGTAGTAGCCGATGTTGCCAGTGACCGCGGTGGTGCCGGCTTTTTCGTGCGACGCGTTGCAGCCGGCGACGGTGCAAGCATGCTCGCCTGGCTTCACGCCCGAGTCGTAGCCGAGCCACTGCACGCGGCCGTTGCGCACCACGCCCCAAAACTTGTCGTCGATCCATTTCAAAAAGCGCACGAGGATCGGGCGCAGGGCGAACGGACAATTATGCAGCGACCAGGTCGCCAGGTTGTGCCACCATGCCTGCGGTTTGGTGTAGGGACAAACCGCGGCGCAGGTAAGGCAGCTGCCCCATTGGTCATGCACGTAGGGACGGAGCTTGTAGCAGGTGAGCCAATTGATTTTGTATTTCTCGACGCCATTGTGGACGACTTTGTCGCCGAACGGAATGCTGTTGGTCGGGCAGGTGTTGGCGCACTTGCGGCAGATTTTACAAAAATCCTCGACGCCGATGTCGACGGGCTCGTCGGCCATGAGCGGCAAGTCGGTCATGATTGGATCGGGCATGTGCACGCGGGCGCCGAATTTCTTATTGATCACCAGACCATTGCGGCCAAGCTCGCCGACGCCCGAGGCGATACCCACCGCCTGCGGGACCGCCACGCCGCGCAGCGCCGTGTAACCGAGCTCTTTGATGTAGCCTTCCAGCGCTTTCAAAATCATGTTGCCCTTGATCTGCGAGATATGATACGCCGAGTCGCCGATCAGGTGGCGGTGCGCTTGCAGTTTGTTGTAGTCCCACGCCGTGGTTGACATGATGATATAGGGAAACTTGCGCGCCAACTCTTCCGGCGTATCGGCTGCGTGGGCGTCCTTGGCCGTGCCGTCTTGCACGTAGCGGCCGCCGCCGATTGCGTAGAGATACGACGGATGGGCTTTGGCGATCTGCACGATATCGGCACCCATGTAGTGCGCCACAGCTTTGATATGGCGCGCCATCGCGGCGGGGTCATCGACGGCCATTTTTTTCGGATTGATTTTACCTTTGGCCGCTTGGTTGACCACGGTGCTCAAGAAATGGCGCCGGTCGGCGAAATGGTTCGGCGCCGAAACCCGCGTCAACGGGTCTTTGGACACCGTGTTGTGGTACCAGTTAAATAGCGGCTTGCCCAACTCGCCGCGCTGGTTCTTTGGATGCGGCGACTGATTCATGTCGACGTTGATAAATTTCCCGACTATTCGCACCGTGCGGCCGAGGTAAGGCGTGGGGAATTCGCTGCTGGTGTTAGCTTCGGGTGTCGGTTCTATTTTTTCTGCTTTGGACATTGGCGGTCCTCCAGAGAACTAAGTTAAGGATGAAGTTTGACGGATGAAGGGTGGCGTGAATCCAAAATCGGATTTTTATCCTTCTCCCTTTATCCTTGATACGCTGCCAGCGCCACTTCGGCGCATTTCTGATCCTGATCATCGGTGCCACCGGAAACGGAGATGGCGCCGACGATATTGCCGCCCTCGGCGATCGGCAGAGCGCCGCCGCCGGGCATTACCTTGCCATTGCTCGACACCACCAGACTTTGAAACCAGGCTTGATTCGCCACGCCGGCCAAATCTTTGGTCGGCTGCTGAAAGCTCGCCGCTGTATAGGCTTTGTTTAAGGCGATCTCTACCGTGATCGGCCGCGCCTTGTCCATGCGCCCAAGCGCGATCATGCGGCCACTCTGGTCGACGACCACCGCCGTTACCGCAATGTCCAACTGTGCCGCGTGGGTGTGCGCGCTGCGCACCATTTGAATCGCTTTTTCACCAGGTATAGCCATCGTTGTCCGTGAACCTCCTCACCGGCGATGTGATATCGCCTATCTAACAGCGAATCATGGGTGGTCGTCAAGAGGCTGCTCAATTCTGAGTAAACCCCGCTTCTTGAGGCGGGAACATTTAAATGGGATTTCCAAAGGGGGCGAGCATCCCCTTTGGTCGCGAGCGGGGTTTAAACCCCGCTCGCGATTTAACTTGATTGACTTGTTTTCGCCAACTGTCGGATACTCCCTGGCAATAGAACCGACCACGCCGTCGCTCGCGTGGCCGAGCTTAGGAGGCAACGACATGCTAACTATTGATGCCGACGCCCATGTGATGGAAGGGCCGCGCACTTGGGAATACTGCGATCCGTCCGAACGGAAGTTCATGCCCGTGTTGGTCGATCCGGGGGACGGCGCCGACCGGCAGTTCTGGCTGATCGACGGCAAGATTCGCGGCCATGTGCGCCACGTGATCAAGCCGAAAGATTTTTACGCGCTGGCCGAAGCCAGCGGCCGCGACATGGTCGTGCCGCCGGAGGCGCAGCACCTCGAAGACGTTCAGGCGCGAATTCGCCACATGGACCAGATGGGTATCGATATTCAGGTGATGTATCCGACGATCTTTATCCAGCAGGTGACCGATAAGGCAGAGTTCGAAGTGCCGATCTGCAAAGCCTACAACCGCTGGATGGCCGATGTCTGGAAACAGGGCGCGGGCCGGTTGCGCTGGGTCTGCGTGCTGCCGCTGCTGAGCCTGCAAGATTCCATCGACATGCTGCCCTGGTGCAAAGAAAATGGCGTGGTGGCGGTGCTGATGCGGCCGTTCGAGGGGCAGCGCTTGATCCAGGATCCCTATTTTTATCCGCTCTACGAAGCGATGACCAAGCATGACTTGCCTGTGGGCATGCATATCGGCAACGGCAACCCGACCTGCTTGGACATCACGCGCCAGCGCGTTGGCTACGGCGCCGGCTTTTGGAGCATGTCGGCCAACACCGCCGGCGCCTGCCACGCCGTGATCACCAGCAAGCTGCCTGAGCTGTTTTCGGCGCTCCGCGTCGGCTTTATTGAGGCCTCAGCGCAGTGGATTCCCTGGGTCTTCAAAGACATCAAGCGGCGCGCCGAAGGCCGAAAACTGCCGGACGACTTTTTCGAGAAATATCGATTGCACGTTTCCTGCTACAGCAGCACCGACGACATCGAATACATCGCGCAGTACTCCACCGAGAATGTGCTGATGACCGGCACCGACTACGGCCACGTCGACATGTCGGTGGAGATCGACGCGCTGCGGACGCTGGAAAAAAACGGCAAGGTACGGCCGGAACTGGCGAAGAAGATTTTACAAGATAATCCGGCGCGGTTTTATGGGATACAATAATATAGTTCTAAACGTTCCAATGTTCAAAACGTTCAAGCCGTTCAAACCGGAAGGCGTGGAAGATGCAGAGATGGCGCGTGATACGTCAACGCGGCGGCGTTGCGTTTGCGTTGACAATGATCTGCTTGGCGGAAATGACTCCGTCCGCGGTTTGGGTGCCTTGAATTCTTAACTCAGCGTCCGGTTTGAGCATCTCGTGGCTGCCGGCCACGCGCTTCATAATCGGCGTGTTCGGCGGTACGAAAACCTTCACCTCTCCGCCTTTGAACTTGAGCGTCAGCATCCGCCCGTTCACATCCTGTACCGTGAGATCTTCTATCGTCTCGACATTGGCGTTGGTCATCGTGCTATTGGGGAGGGATGTCTGCGGCCTGTGCCCTTCCGATAATCCCCGCTCCTCCTCACGAAAAATGTTGATTTGCGAGGCGCGAAAAGTGCCGTCGGCTTGCTTCTGAGCCGAGGCGCCGACGTAAACGCCCGGGGTAATGTCGGAAAGGCTGGCTGCCACCTCCCCGATGATTGTGATCCCCGGCAATAACTTTGCCGAGACTTCGCCGCCGCTCGTCGCTACCAACAGTTCTGGCCCTTTAACTGCGGCAATTTTTCCTCTGATCGTCACAGCCTTTCCCGCCGGGTTCACTTGTGCCTCCACGAGGGAGCTGACCCAAGAAAGGACCACGATGACGGACAGCGAAAGTAAAACATTTTGTGCACATTTCATGTGGCGCTCCGCTAAAATTTCTATACTCAAGTCGTTGACTTGGCGCGATCCGCTATCCCTGTCCGATTAAGCAACTGCCGAGTAAATCGTAAGCAATCAGTTTATCTTTTCTTTAGCAAGGATGGTGTAGGAAGTTAATCTGAATTTGGCCCTTTTTCTCAACGAAGCGTTGTCGCCATCTCTCTTAAATAATCCTTTTCGCAACTACTGTGCGCGTGATAAGTAGGCTCAAGAACGAGGTAGGCAATGAAGAAACCTGATCTGTCATCAATCTTGGTTGCAACGTTAGTGCTTGTTCTTGGAGTCGCTGCCGAGGCGCAGCAGGCGAAGAAAGTCCCTCGGATAGGTTATCTAGCGGGTCGTGAATCGTCGACTCGTATCGCGGGATTTCGGCAAGGGTTACGGGAGCTGGGCTACGTTGAGGGGCAGCACATCGTCATTGAGTATCGATTTGCAGAAGGAAATCTCGATCGACTACCCGAGCTTGCAGCTGAGCTTGTTGGTCTTAAGGTTGACATTCTCGCGGCGGAAAGTGTTCAAGCCGCTCTGGCTGCCAAGAACGTGACCAAGACAATCCCCATCGTCATGGTGAACGTTGGGACCGACCCTGTTGAGTCGGGCCTAGTCGAGAGCCTTGCCCGTCCAGGTGGAAACATTACGGGGTTTACAAATCTCGCCGTAGAGTTGGCCGGTAAACGGCTGGAGCTGCTCAAAGAAGCCGTTCCCAAAATTGCCCGTGTCGCTGTCCTCTACGATCCGGCCAATCGTGGCAATGTAGTTGAGGTGAAAGGGGTCCAGACCGTAGCGCGTCCGCTGGGGTTGACTGTTCAGGCTTGGGAGGTACGAGGTACGGACGATTTGGAGAGCGTACTCGCTGCGTTGAGTAAGAAGCGCCCGCATGGACTCTTCGTGGCCGGCGGCCCGCTAATGAATACCAACGACAAACGAATCGCGGGCTTTGCCTTAAAGAGCCGGTTACCATCGGTGTACGTCAGGAGGGAAGCTGTAGATGCCGGGGGACTCATGTCCTACGATTCGGACCACGTGGATCAGTACCGTCGCGCCGCGATTTACGTGGACAAGATACTCAAGGGAACCAAGCCCGCTGATCTCCCTGTTGAGCGGGCGATGAAGTTTGAGTTGATCATTAATCTCAAGACGGCGAAGCAGATCGGCGTGACGATTCAGCCGATCGTGCTGATGCGGGCAACGAGGGTGATTAAGTAGGCGTGAGGCACGAGGCTTGAGGCGAGAACAAGAAATTCGGAGTTCGGAAAAAGCAGGTGAAAAAATATTTTCTGGATGGTTTTTCGGTTTCTCACTCTGAATAGGAGGAAATTATGGATCAGAAATCACTTTATGAACGGCTCGGCGGTTTTGATGGCATTACCGCTTTTGCCAACGACTTACTGCCCCGCTTACGAGCAGATCCTCAACTGGGTCGGTTTTGGCAGAACCGCGGCGACGATGGTATCGCCAGGGAAAAGCAACTGCTCATCGATTATTTATGTTCCAATGCCGGTGGCCCTGTGTATTATACTGGCCGAGACATGAAATTATCTCACAAAGGCATGAGGATCGGCGAAAGTGATTGGTCTATCTTCCTTCAACATGCCGGCGCGACCATGAAAGCGTTACAAGTTTCCCAGCAGGAATGTGACGAAGTGGCGGCGTTCGTCTTGAGCCTGAAAAAAGATATCGTTGAAGTATAGTCAAACTTATTCGCAATATTCCGCGGACGAGCAGATAGGAAAAGATTATATCTCCCGCAAAGCATGTCCTGAGCGGAGTCGAAGGGGTGCAAAGACGCCAAGTTCGAAGAACCGTCGGCGCGGTGGCGTGACGCGACTCGCTGCCGTCTTCCTCGCGACGATTTGCGCGAGTTGTACATCCGTCCAGCGGGTCCCGTGGGATCCGATATTTCCTTGTGCGATGCTTACGAGTTTTTCCAGCGCGGGTCTCTACGAAAGCGCGCAGGTCGCCTTCGCAAGCGATGGCCTGAAGATTGGCGCGCTGCTTACCAAGCCGAAAGGAGAGGGGCCGTTTCCGGTTTACGTGCATAATCATGGCGCGATGACGCGGGAGCAGGCTTCGGCGCCGTTGTGGAAAGTGGCGGGGGAAATTGACTCGCGGCTTGCGGCGGCCGGGTATGTTGTGCTGCGGCCGGCGCGGCGCGGCTATCTTGGCTCTGAGGGCTCCTCGACGACCTATTGGGTGCAGGGATCGTCGCGCGGGGTGTCGGATGTGATCAACGGCGCGTACGACGAGGCGCGCGATGTTCACTCTGCCGTCGAGTATCTCGCGGGTTGTCCGTTTGTCGATGGACGGCGCATCGCGATCGGCGGCCATTCCGTCGGCGGTCTGGTCTCGGTGATCGCTGCGGCAAAAAATTATGATGTGGCCGCTGTGGTGAGCGTCAACGGCGGGATTACCTGGACGCAGAACGGAATTCAGCGAGGATTTCCCGCCGTCAGCGCGGTCTGGCGCGCCGAAGCGGAACATTTGGCGATGCCGGTCCTGCTCTTGCACGGTCAAGACGATACGGTTGTCACGCCGGAGTTGAGCCGCGAGTTAGCTGAACTGCTGCGACAACGAGCCGCGCCAGTCACTTTGAAAATATTTCCCGGCGACCACAGCGTGTTCCCAATTGACGAGGTCGTCAGGTTTCTCGACGGAACCGTCAAGATGCGCTGATGCTGCTTGAGATGCACGAGGTAACAGGAAAAAGGGATGTCACCGCAGAGACACGGAGTTCGCAGAGTTCGGAGTATATCTTGATCAATAAATTCTTTGCTCGGCGTCCTCTGCGCCTCCGCGGTGAGCCTTCCGAAAGTTTACGTTTCGCGAACACTTTCATTTGATTTGTTGGCGTTCAAGGAACCGTAGGAACAGTTCATGAACAGGCTCGATGGACAAGTGGCGATCATCACCGGCGGTAGCCGGGGCATTGGGCGGGCGGTGGCGCTGGAGTTCGCGCGGGAGGGCGCGCGTGTGGCGATCAGCGCGGGCCAGGATCGAGATGCGCTGGAGAGCGTTGGCAAGGAGATTACGGTGCTCGGTAGCGATTCGATCGCCATATTGGCCGACGTTTCCCGGCGCGGCGATTTTGAAAGAGTCGTTCAAGCGGTGTTGGCAAAATGGGGGCGCGTCGATATTCTCGTCAACAACGCCGGCATTCTGCGCCTGGGGCCGCTGGAAAGTATTTCCGAAGAGCGCTGGGATGAAACTCTCGGCGTGCATTTAAAAGGAACGTTCAACTGCACCCAGGCAGTGATTCCGATCATGAAACAGCAGCGCAAAGGCAAGATCATCAACATTGCCGCGCCGTCGGCCCTGCGCGGTTCGTTCGGCGTAGCGGATTACGCGGCGGCCAAGGGCGGCATCATTGCTTTTACCAAGAACGCGGCCAGCGAACTCAAGTCCTACAACATTCAGGTCAACTGCATCTCACCGGTGGCGGACACGCGCATGACGGCGACCCTGACAGAGTTTCGCCGCGAGCACTTGGGGGTCGCCCGGCGCGAGCGCGAGTTCGTGCCGCCCGAAGCGATCGCACCGGCATTTCTATTCTTCGCGACGAGCGATTCCGATTACGTCAGCGGGCAATTGATCGAAGTCGGAAGAGTGTAGCCGCAAAGAACGCAAAGTTCGCAAAAACATTCTAAAAGTCCAAATGTAGGCGTATATCACGACACGCCTTGGGCGGTGAAGCGCGAGCCGCGCAAGTTTGCAGCGAGAGGATGACAGCGGTCACGGAGAAGAAGGGCGCTCGTCGGTCGCCCCTACATCTTTTTTTGCGTTCTTTGCGGCTATTATCCGATTCCTACTTCTTCACGCTGACGCGCCAGACTTTGTTGGCGCCGTCGTCGGCGACGAGCAGTGAGCCGTCGCTCGCTACCGCGACGCCGACCGGGCGGCCGTAGACTTCGTTGAATTTCGGATTTGGCAGGAAACCCGTAAGAAAATCTTCCATCGGGCCGCTTGGTTTGCCATTCGAAAATGGCACGAATGCGACTTTGTAGCCGACTAGAATCGACCGGTTCCACGAGCCGTGCATGCCGATAAACGCGCCGCCGTGGTAGCGCGCTGGATACGACTTGCCATGATAGAAGGCGAGGCCGAGTGGGGCGACGTGGGCGCCCAGTGCGAAGTCGGGCTTGATCGCCTTGGCGACTAGATCGGGCCGCTGGCCTTTTTTGCGTGGATCCTCGTTCTGGCCGTAGTACGAGTACGGCCAGCCATAGAAAGCGCCGTCCTTGACGCTGGTCAAATAATCCGGCACTAGCTCATCGCCGAGCATGTCGCGCTCATTGACCACGGTCCAGAGCGTTTTCGTTTTCGCCTCCCAGTCCATGCCCACAGGATTTCTCATGCCGCTGGTGAACGTGCGCACGGCGCTGCCATCGAGATTGGCCTGCAGGATCGCCGCGCGGCGGGAATCTTTTTCGTCGATCCGTTGTTCGTCGACGTTGGTCGCCGAGCCGACGCTAATGTAGAGCTTCTTGCCGTCGGGGTCGACGATGACGTTGCGGGTATAGTGGCCGCCGGTAGGTAGATCGAGAATCTTTTCTCCATGGCGCGTTATCTTGGTATCACCGTTCCGATAGGGAAAGATAACTATGCCGTCGGTGTTGCCGGCGTAGAAACGGTTGCCATTCAGCGCCATGCCGAAGGCGCTGTTTAAATTTTTCAGGAACACCTCACGGCGATCCGGCTTGCCGTCATTGTTTGCGTCGCGCAGCAGGATAATTCGGCTCGGCCCTTGGCGGCGCAACGATTCCATGATCAAAACATCGCCATTGGGCAGCACATAGATCATGCGCGGATTGTCGAGATCGTCGGCGAATAAGTTAACTTCGAAGCCAGCCGGCGCCGTCGGCATTTCCCCTTTTGGCCAAGCGACGACACGGGACGGATTGGCCACGCCACGCGTAGCGTAGGGCAGCGGCAGGACGATTCGATCGGCGGGGCCGCTCTCGACTATGCGGCTTTGTTCGGCCGCACTGGATCCCGATTCGGAAACCGTAATTAATGACACCGCAAAGAGCGCAACGGGCGCAAAATGGTGGAATCGGATTCGGATATTTGACCGCAAAGCGCGCAAAAAAAGCGAAATGAAATCGGATTCGTAGGGGCAACCCCCTGTGGTGGCCCTTTCCACATTAGCCAAAGTGTGAGTAGGCTTCGATTCATTCATGAATCTCAATATAGCGTATATTTCGCTGCGCCAAAACGAATCGACCTGGTGGTTGTGCATGTCTCCGCTCCGTTCTAAGATCGGCGCGACTGGAGGCGAAGGGAATGCACTATCGTGATCTGCGCGGCTGGTTGGATGGCGTCGAGTCTTTTGGTGAGTTGCGGGTGGTAGAGGGCGCCGACTGGAATCAGGAGATCGGCGCCGTTGCCGAGGTCGCGGCGCAGGCCAATCCGCCGCCGGCGGTGTTGTTCGACAAGGTCAAGGATTATCCGGCGGGCCGGCGTGTGCTGACGGGTATCCACAATCCGACACTCAAGCGACAGTGTTTGACCAATCATTTGCCGCTCGACTACACCCGCGATCAGTTCATCGACGCTTGGAAGAAGCGGCTCGACAAACCAAAACTGATTCCACCGCGGGTCGTCGACTCCGGTCCGTTGATGGAAAATGTTTTCGAGGGAAAGGATATCGACCTGTTGTCGTTGCCGGCGCCGCATTGGCATGAAGGCGACGGCGGACGCTACATCGGCTCGCTCAATGCCACGATCACGCGCGATTTAGACGATGGTTGGATCAACGTCGGTTGCTATCGCGTCATGGTGCATGACCGCGACACCTTGGCGCTGTACATGTCGCCGGGCCACCACGGCAACATTCACCGGCAAAAATATTTCGACAAAGGCCTGCCATTTCCGGTGACGATCAGTTTCGGCCCCGATCCGCTGCTGTGGTTTTTCGGCCAGATGGAAATCCCCGCGGGAGAGTCCGAGTTCGATTATGCCGGCGGCGTGCGCGGCGAGGCGTATGAAGTGATTCTCGGCGAACATACCGGGCTGCCGATTCCCGCGTACTCGGAAATCGTCATCGAAGGCGAAGTCATTCCTGGCACGAAAATTCCCGAAGGACCGTTCGGCGAATTCACCGGTTATTATGCCGGGGGATTGCGCTCCGAGCCGATGCTCAAAGTGAAGCGCTTGATGTACCGCAACGATCCGATCCTCACCGGCGCGCCGCCTTTCAAACCCGCGCCGGGTGCGGAGAATAATTTGATTCGCGCCGCTTACATTTGGAATTACTTGGACAAAGCCGGCGTGCCCGACGTGCGCAGTGTCGCCTATCATCAAACCCGCCTGCTGGTCGCGGTGTCGATCAAGCAGCGCTATCCCGGTCATGCCCGGCAAGCGGCGCTGATCGCGTCGCAGTGCCGCGCCGCGGCTTTGTTGACCCGCTACGTGATGGTGGTCGACGACGATATCGACATCTGGGACGGCAACGAGCTCTTCTGGGCGCTTTGCACGCGCACCGATCCGGTTAAGGATATTGATATCCTACGGCGCTGCTGGAGCAATCCCATCGATCCGATCATCCCGCCGAGCGAGCGCGGTTTTCAATCGCGCGGCATCATCGATGCCTGCCGGCCTTATGAATGGATGAACGAATTTCCGAAAGTGTCAGGGGCGAGCGCGGCATTGAAAGAGAAAGTGAAGCGGAAATTCGCCGCGAGTTTGGCGGGGAAAGGGAGTTGACCACAAAGGGCGCAAAGTTCACAAAGTAGGGGCGCGATTTATCGCGCCCTCGGATTCGGAGTATTAACCGCAGAGAACGCAAAGGGCGCAAAGTTCGGGTCGAATTGGTACGGCAACCCCCGTGGTTGCCCTTCCGATAAGGACGGGTCGATGCGTGGAATAATTACGCGGGTCGCGGCATTGCTGCTGCTTCTGCTATTTGCTTTGCCTGATAACTCTAACGCTCAGCAAGGGAAGCCATTGGAAAAGGTGCGCCTCACCGTGCCAGCGAAATCGCTGACGTTCATTCCCTACTATTTCGGCAGGGCTCAGGGGTTTTTTGCGCGCGAAGGCATTGATTTGGAAATCATCGTCATGCGGCCGCCGCTGGGGGTGACGGCGCTGGCGGCCGGCGAACTCGACTATTCGGCTGCCGGCGGTCTATCATTGCGCGCGGCGATGAAAGGGGTGCCGCTGCGCACCATCGCATTCATCCAGACGCGCTTGAGTTTCAGTTTAATCGGCCAGCCCGGCATGACGCCGGGGCGAATTAAAAATGTTTCCGTGAGCGGCATCGGCTCCTTGGCGCACTATGCGGCGACCACCGTGATGAAACGGCTCGGCAACGAAAAAGTCGCCTACGTGTCGACCAATACGACGGCGAATAGCTATTCCGCCTTGTTGGCCAAAGCCACCGACGCGGTGATTCTGAGTCCGCCTTATACTTCGATGGCGACACTTGCGGGTTATCCCGATCTCGGCAACACGTACGACGTGCGCGACCTTCAGGGCGGCCTGGTTGCGCGCGTGAACCATTTGAAAGAACGCCACGAGCAGGTTGCGCGCCGTGATTCGCGGCACGCTGCGGAGCATGGACGCTCTCGTCAAAAACGAGGCGGAAGTCGTCGCGTATCTGCAAAAAGACTTCGGCCTGGAGCCGAAGATCGCGGCGGACACCTATCGAATACTTCGGCAAATCGTCAACGCTGACGGCGATATCGAGGAGCCGGTACTGAGAGCGATTATCGATAAAATCCGCCAAGAGTCGGGTTTCGCCGCGGAAATTCCGCTAGAGCGCTTGGTCGATCTTTCATCCCTCCGGGAAGTCAAGGCGGAGATCAGAAAGAAGTAAGAGCAAAAGTATTGCGGGAGCGGCAAGCGATGGGTAAGATTCCGCGTGTGCATTTAACCGCAAATGGAGGATGTATGAAGATGTTAGTTCGATGCTTGGCATTGGCTTTTGGCTTGGCGATAGCGCAGGCGCCCGCCTTTGCCGATTTGCCTGAACCCAAATCCAAGGCCGAAAATGCTAATGTCGTTGCCGCGCGCAAAGCCATCGATGCCAAGGACTTCAAGTCCGCGGTCGGCCACCTGATCAAAGCAATGCAGGAAATGCCCAACGATGCGGATGCTCATAGCATGCTCGGCTACAGCTACCGCAAGGTCGGTACCTTCGATAAATCCATGGAACACTACCAGCGCGCTTTGAAGCTCGATGCGAACCACCGTAGCGCCCATGAGTACTTGGGCGAGCTCTATCTCGATCTGAATCAGCTCGAGAACGCGGAGAAGCAACTGGCGGCGCTAAAAAAGGCTTGTCCGATTTTCGGCAAGTGCGAGGAATTCGAGGATTTGAAAAAAGCCGTCGATGCTTACAAGGTGAAGAAAAAGTAGGCGGGTCGAGGATTTCAAAATCCTGGTCGCGGATGGAAGATTGAGGATGGAGGATCGACCGGAGGTGCGCAATGGCTGATGGTGTTAAAGCGAAAATTGGCTTCGTCAGTGGTGGCACCAGCTCGATGCCGCACTACAATAGCTTTCTGCCGATCGTACCCAAAGAGGTGGAAGTTGACTTCCAGGGATTACAGCTCTACGGGAAATCGCTCTACGAGATCTCGGACAAGAAGGAAATCATTCTGCTGCGGGTGAAGGAATTCATCGCCGAGCGAAAGTGGAATGGCCTCATTCTCACCGCCGCGCCAACGGAAGTGCTCAATCCGGGATTGTTCGATGATTTGAAAGCGGCCGTCTCAATTCCATTCACCACCGCGCTCAACGCCTGCGTCGCCGCGCTGCGTGTCTACTCCGCTCCGCGGGTGCTGCTGCTCACGCCATTCGATGCGCGTTTGAACGACCTGATCGTCGCCCATCTCGCCAAAGTTGGAGTGACCGCGATCTCGCCGAATTCCTTCGACGAACTCGCCGTGCCGAAGCGCATGACGCCCGACGAAGTCTTCGACCTGACCAAGAAAAATTTTGCCGCCGCCGGCAAGGTCGACGCGATCTATTTTCAAGGCGCCGTGCTCGACCCGATCAAGTGTTTGGAGCGGATTGAATCCGAATTAAAAGCGACGGTGATCGCCAGCAACCCCGCGATGTTCTGGTATGTGCTGTCGAAGTTGAAACTTTCTTACCCGATGGCCGGCTACGGACGCTTGCTCCGAGAATGGCCGGCGCTGACCGCGTAAAAAATACGTTCAATCCGTTCAAGAAGTTCAAAACGTTCAAGCCGTCTTAAATCACGGCACACAGCGATGTTATCCTAGCGTGTTTTTTAACCACTCCTTAACGATCTTCGACACTCGATCTTCCGCGCCCACGTAGAAGTGGTCGTAGTTGGGGACGATCACGACTTCGCAGGGGGCGGGGCAGTTTTCTTTGAATCGTTCGGCGGGATAGTTTTCCATCGGCTCTTGGTCGCCGCGGATGAAGAGGACTGGGCATTTGATTCGCTTGGCGTTCTCGACTAGGTCCGGCGCGTTGGTCAGACGGTCCAAGTAAGTGCGCGCGGAGATCACCCACCACCAGGCCGGGATGAGCATCAGCTCTCTCGGCTTGCCTGCGGTCATGAAACCCTCCGCTTCTTTTCGCAGCGTGTCTGGATCGCCTGCTAGCGAGAAATTGCGCGCTGCGCTTGGACTCGTCATCCGGTTCCCGCCCGCGTGAGCGGATAGCAGGATTAATGCTTTGGTCTCTGGATGGTTCGCCACATGTTCGCTGGCGAGCACGCCGCCGTTGCTGTGACCGATGACGATGGGATTCGCAAAGCCTTTTCTCACTAGATACTTCGCTACCAGCTCGTTGTCTTCCAATCCTTCGGCGACGGTTTGAAACGCGCCGCCGACGCATTCGCGGCTGTCGAAGGTGCTGACGGAATCGTGACCGCGCCGATTAAACGCTAAATACTCGTAGCCGAGCGCCGTGACGTGAGGTGCGAGAAAGCGTGCGGCACAGACGTAAAAGTTCATCTGGTTGCCGTGACAATACATCGCCGCGCCCTTGCTCGGGCCGTCGGGTGTGTAATAGGCGCCATCAAGCGGGTGCGTTGGCGTTTCGATTCTGATAAGTTCGGTGCGCCTGAATAGCTCCTTGAAGAATTCGATCAAGCCAAGGTATCGCTGAATCGGCGGCAAATTCAAAGACCCAGGAGAAAGAGAGAGAAAAATTTATGGCACAAGAAAAAAAAGCGCCGTTCCGCGCCAATCACGTCGGAAGTCTATTGCGTCCACCGGAGTTGCGCGAAGCAAGAGCGCAGCGTGGGAAAGGCGATATCTCCGCGGCGCAATTGCGCGAGGTCGAGGACCGCTGCATTCGCGACGCGGTCAAAATGCAGGAAGATGTCGGTATGCAGGGAATTACCGACGGCGAGTTTCGCCGCACCCTGTGGCACGCGGACTTCTTGAGCCAGATCGAAGGCGTGAAAGTCGTCGAAGGTTTGCTACCTGATTCGGCCAAGCATTTTCAAAGTCCTGGCGCCGACGTGCAGCGCTCGCCGACGCAATTCGTCGTGACCGGCAAGCTCGGCCATCCGCGCGCGGGCATCGAAGTCGAGAATTTTAAATTTCTCGCTTCGGTCACCAAACAGACCGCCAAGCAGTGCATTCCGTCACCGTCGCTGGTGCACTTTCGCACCGGGCGCGGCGGTGTGGATAAGGCGGCATACCCGGCCATGACGGACTTTTTCGCCGACCTGGCGCGGGTTTTCCGCGAAGAAATCGCTCAGCTCGCCGCCGCCGGCTGCACTTATCTGGAGATCGACGATGTGAATTTTGCCTATCTATGTGATGCCAAGATGCGCGAGGGCGCGAAGAAGATCGGCGAAGACCCCGACAAGCTGCCGTCGTTGTACGCCAATTTAATTAACGAGTGCATCAAAGCGCGCCCGGCGAACATGTCGGTGTGCACCCATCTCTGCCGCGGCAACTTCGCCAGCGCCTGGGTCGCCGAAGGCGGCTACGATCCGGTGGCCGAAGTGTTGTTCAACGAATTGAAAGTGGATGGTTATTTTCTCGAGTTCGACACACCGCGCGCGGGCAACTTCGCGCCGTTGCGCTATTTGCCTAAAGACAAAAAACTAATCCTCGGCTTGGTGACTTCCAAGACGGGCGAGCTGGAAAAAGCTGACGATATAAAACGGCGCATCGACGAGGCGGCGAAGTCGGTGCCGCTCGATCAACTAGGCATCAGCCCGCAGTGCGGCTTTTCCAGCACGGTGTTGGGCAACAAGCTGACCATCGACGACCAGATCGCCAAGCTCAAGTTGGTCGTCGATGTCGCGCGTGATGTGTGGGGGAGCGCATGATCTGTTAAAACTAATGTCACCATCCGTGCATCTAAAATGGAAAATGACTCGATAAGCGGAATTCACCCGGCTTGCGGTAGCGGATTGATCGATCGATGGCCAAGCCACAAACTCTCGAGCTCGCTCACGAATATTCGATGATTTCCCGCGACGAGATCCTCGCGCGCTTGGAAGATCGCGCGCTTGCGATCGTCGACGTCATGCCGAAGGAGACCTTCGCAGATGGACATATTCCCGGCTCGATCAATCTTCCGGTTGCCGAGGTCGAAGCTAGAGCGCGAGAGACTCTTTCCAACTTCGCGCAGGAGATCGGGGTCTACTGTGCCGGCCCTACGTGACCGTTGGGCAAGAAGGCCGTCGGCCTGTTGAAAGAAATGGACTACACGAACCTACGCTATTACGTCGGTGGCATGGCGGATTGGCTTGAGAATAGCGGGCCGGTAAAAAAACTTGACGAACCCGTATCAACCCGTCAACCCGTTCGCCATGCGCCATTAGCGGTGGCTCGTCATTTTTCTGCGTTGGAAATCTTGGCGAACAGGCCGTTGGAGCGTTTGATTGGCTTTTGGGTTGGTATGATCGTTGTCTTCGGCCTGATCTATTGGCTTGCCGGCATCAGCATGGGTTGGGGACTTCAAGCTGGCAACGCCGCTGTCAAACCGGACCTGGATGGTCTCGGCACGGCCATCTATTTCAGTTTCGTAACGGCTTTGTCGATAGGCTATGGCGACGTGACACCGATGGGTGCTTTGAGAATTCTCGCGGTGATCGAAGGCATCGCTGGACTGCTGGTTTTCGGTTGTGTCATTTCGAAATTGGTTTCACGCCGGCAAGAAGAGCTGACCGAAGAAATCCATCAAACAACTTTCGAAGACCGACTGGATCGGGTACGCACGAATTTACATTTGGTTTTTACCGACCTCGGCTCGGTGCAACAATTGCAAGTGGAGCAGGGAGTACTGACTACTTTGGTCTTGCAGCGGCTGGAGAGTACTGTCCGGGTATTTCGTGGCGAGCTGCAAGCGGTGCATGATTTGCTTTATCGCGCTCACATTGCCCCCGACGAGGAGGCCGTGGAATCACTCCTGGCAAATCTCGTCATCTGTCTTCAGGGACTCGTTGAAATTAGCGGCTCGCTGCCGAATGGAAAATCGCCCGCGTTGAACGCCGGCCTATGCTCCGTCGCCAACCTCGCTACCGATATCTGCGGTGAGTGCGTGCCGCGCGTCTACGCTCCGGAGTTGAAGGAGTCGATGGATCAAATCCAAGAACTGGCTCGGCGCATCGGTTGATTCCGCTTCGCTGCAAACTCTAGACTCCATGGCGTGTTCGATGCTAGATTGAGCGAAATTTTTCCGGGAGGGGGACACGACGATGCGCAATCAATTGAAATTGTTAGCCGGGCTGTTGGTTGTGATCTGGGCGCTTGCCGGTTGCGGGGCGGGCTCGGACCGAACCGTGGGACAGAGCATCGACGACACCAACCTTACTGCGGCGGTGAAGGCACGCTTGGCGCGCGATGAGATTTCAAGCTTGTTTCGTATCGACGTCGATTCGAAAGTTAGCGTCATTACGCTCACTGGCAGCGTGAGAACCCCGGACCAGGTCAAGCATGTTGAGGGGATTACCCGCGGCGTCAAAGGGGTCAAGGACGTCGTCAACAAATTGCAGGTCCAGCCCAGGTAATGTCGACGCGGATACCGGTGGTGCCTGCGGTGAATTTTTTTTTGATAACCACGAAGTGCATGGTTCGACGGGGCTCACCACAGGCTCGGTACACGAAGGCTTCGGATAATTAGAACTCTGAACTTCGTGCTCTTCGTGTCCTTTGCGGTCAAAAACATCTTCACGTAAACCCGGAAAACCAATTTTACTAACGTGGCGACCGTTTTCGATCCTATCTAGGGCACATTGCCGGCTCGCAGAACTATTTATTGACCGAATCGACAAAGCCGCTCTTTTCCAGTTGCTCGGCGAGCGAGAAGTCAACGAATTGTTCCGGTCTTGGCAGAGCTTTTTTACCTGGAAATTGGTTCTCGATCATAAACTGGATCGCTTTCAGGGACGGCCGTGGACTTTTCTGCAGCGTCGGGGCGTAATCTTGCCAGGTCCCTTCCAATATTTCATCGTCGGTGATCTTGCCGTACTTGCCTAAAACTTTTTTGCTGAATTCCTTGTCGGTTCGATAGCGGTGCATGCCGCGCGTAAAGGCGCGCATGAAGCGCAGCGCGGTGTCGCGCTGCTGGGCGACAAAGGAACGCGTAGTAATCACGGTGCCGTTGATGTCCTCGACGCCGAGATCGGCGAAACTGACCAGCTCGCGCATGCCGAGTTTGGTCGCCTTGGGATAAAGCGGATAACTCAACGGCGCGGCTTGCACGGCGCCATGCTGCAGCGCCGCGAAGACTTCCGGCTGGGCGCCAAATGTCAAAAGCGCGACGTCCTTGTTCGGCTCCAGGCCGAAATGTTTCAAGGCGATGCGCACGACTTGATCGGAGGTCGAGCCGAAAGTGGTGATGCCGGCCTTTTTGCCTTTCAAGTCCGCCGGTTGTTTGATCTCAGGGCGGGCCATCAAGCGGAACGGCGAGACCGTGCCGGTGGCGCCGACAATCACGACATCGCCGCCGGCGGCGTTGGCGGTGAGTGCCGCAATGGCACCGGCCTGGATGATCGGCGCGCTGCCGCCGAGCATGGCCGCAACCATTCTCGTGCTGCCGCCGACGCGAATCAATTCGACATCCAAACCTTCGGCGCTAAAAAAGCCCGCCTCCTTGGCGATCCACGCCGTCGCCCAGCTGCCGGCGAAGCTAGGATAGAGCAAGCGCATGGGTGTTGTGACTGTGGCGGCCAGCGCGACGATTGGAATTATGCTGCAAAGTATCAGCGTGGCGATCAGCGTAATTTGTTTTCGGAACATGATTCCTCCTTGGCAATGCCATTGCGTTGGCTTCTTGCGCTGCTGCGTTGTAGACATTGAGAATTACTGATTCTCTATGCATCGCGAAGATACATCAAAGCTACCAACGAAGAAAAGCACGGCGGCAGAAGTAAATGCCTCGTCAACCAACCGCGGCAATGCATTTTGGCTCCAGGTCCGGCCGGTGTATTTCTTGGTGGCGATCTTTCTGCTTAACTTTATTTCCCGGGTGATTTTCTCGCCACTGCTGCCGACGATTGAAAAAGAGCTGGCCATTGGCCACGGCCAAGCGGGTTTCTTTTTCTTTCTCATCTCCGCCGGCTATTTGAGCGGTCTGCTCGGATCAGGATTCCTGTCATCGCGCTCGACCCATCGCTTGACTATTCTTGTCGCCGGCACCGGAGTGGGCGTTGCACTCTTGGTTCTGTCGGCTTCGAGCAGTCTCTGGGCGATGCGCGGCGGGTTGTACGCGTTGGGATTAGCCGCCGGACTTTACATGCCGTCGGCGATCGCGACGATCACGGCGCTGGTCGATCAGCGTCACTGGGGCAAGGCGATCGCCGTGCACGAGCTCGCGCCAAATTTAGCGTTCTTCACCGGTCCCTTCGCCGCGGAATTGTTTCTTAGCCGCGCCACTTGGCGCGCGGCATTGGCCACGCTCGGTGTTCTATCGGTCGTCATCACCGGGGCATATTTCCGCTACGGGCGCGGCGGCAGATTCGCCGGTGAATCGCCGGCATCGAGCGCATTTGGCGCGCTGGTGCGTAGCCCCGCGTTTTGGATCATGTTGATTCTTTTCGGCTTGGGCGTAAGCGCCACCGTGGGAGTTTACGCCATGTTGCCGCTCTATCTCGTCAGTGAGCGCCACGTCGAGGCGAGCTGGGCGAATACGCTGACCGCGTTCTCGCGCTCCTATGGGCCGATACTCGGCGTGCTCGGTGGCTGGGTTTCGGACCGGCTCGGCCCGAAGCGGACCATGGTCGTGAGTCTGTTTGTTACCGGTGTTTTGACTTTGCAATTAGGCTTAGCGCCGGACAACTGGATCGGTGCGGCGGTGATCGTCCAGCCGGCCCTCGCCGTCTGGTTTTTCCCAGCAGGATTTGCTGCCCTAGCGGTCATCACTCCTCCCCAAGCGCGCAATCTGGCGGTCGGCTTTACCATTCCATTTGGCTATTTGATCGGCGGCGGCGCGACCCCGACTTTTATCGGCGTCATGGGCGACGCGCACTTGTTCGCGCTGGGTTTCATGGTCACCGGTATCTTAATCATTGGCGCCGGTGTTCTCGCCATGTCGCTCAGGTTGCCTGATTCCGGCAAGGTGCTGCACTGATTTTCAGTTGTCAGCACCACGCTGGCTGTTCTATAAGTTTTGCCATGATGAAGCTGGAAGAATTTGCCGCAAAAATTCGTCAGAGCGATCAGATTGTCGTCTTCACCGGCGCTGGGATCAGCACGGAGTCCGGCATACCGGATTTCCGCAGCCCCGGCGGTATCTGGACGCGTTATCGTCCGGTGACCTTTCAGGAATACATGAGCAGCGAAGCGGCGCGCATCGAAGCGTGGAAACGCCGCCTCGACGGCTGGGAGCAGTACAAAGCCGCCAAACCCAACGTCGGCCACTACTTCGTGCAATCGCTGAGCGTTAAAGAAAAATTGCTCGGCCTGATCACGCAGAATGTCGACGGCCTGCACGGCGTGGCCGGCGTGCCAGTCGACAAAATCGTCGAGCTGCATGGCTCGAACCGAAAAATCCTCTGCATGAGCTGCGGCAAAGGGTTCGAGCCCGAGCCGATCATCAATCGATTAGTCGGCGACTTTTCTTCGCCGAAGTGCGATAGCTGCGGCGGCATTCTCAAATCAGCGACGGTGTCCTTCGGCCAAGCTATGCCCGAGCACGCCATGCGCCAAGCGCAGGAGTGGACCGAGCAGGCGGGGATTTTCATCGTCATGGGCTCGTCGTTGCAGGTCCAACCCGCGGCGTCTTTCCCGGTGGTCGCGAAACGCAACGGCGCGCTGCTGGCGATCATCAATCGGGAAGAAGGACCGTTGGATGATATGGCGGATTTCGTCCACAATGGCGCCATCGGCGAGTTCTGCGGCAAGTTCGGCGAAATGATCGCCGATGGGTGATTCGGAATATCTCCCGCAAAGGCGCTAAGGCGCAAAGGTCTTAAGATATAAATTCTTTTCCGAACTTGTCGCCTTTGCGCCTTGGCGGGAGGAATATCCGAATGCGGTGCATGGCAACGGAGGTTTAAATGGCTGATTGGAAAATGATCGATGCCGATGGGCATATTCGTGAAGTGGAGAGCGATGTGTTCGAATACTTGCCGGACTATTACAAAGCGCGGCGCGAGGCGGTGCTTTATTTTCCGCTGCTGCCGCATCATGGCTGGCACCGCCAAGCGGGACGGGCGGGTATCGGCGCGTCGTTTTTGATTCCAACTTTGGCGGATTGGCAGCAGGCGCTCGATCAAGGGAACATTGAAGCCGCGGTGGTCTATCCGACGCGCTTCATGCATATCGGCCAGGTCGGCATGACGGATTTCGCCGTCGATCTGAGCAAAGCCTATAACGATTATCTTCACGATCGCTTTCTGCGCCACGAATCGCGTTTGAAAGGGATCGCCGTTTTGCCTTTGCAAGACGTTCCCGCCGCTGTCGCCGAACTTCGTCGCGTCGTGAAGGATTTCGGGATGGTTGGCGCGGTGTTGCCCGCCGACGGATTGCCGCGACCGTTGGGCCATCCGGAGTTTCATCCGATTTACGAAGAGGCGAATCGATTGGGCTGCATGCTCGCAGTGCACTCACAAAATTCTTTGCGCAACAACGATCTGTTCATGTGGCGCGGCGAAGCGGCGACGCTGGCCCATGTCTGGCCGCAGATGCGCCAGTTCACCAATTTCATGTTCTCCGGATTGCTGGGCAGGCTTCCGGATCTGAAAATTGCATTCCTGGAAGCGGGCTGCGGCTGGGTGCCCTACCTGATGAGCAAAATGGGCAACCGCATGGGCGAAGCGCCGACGCCGGCGAAGCTGATCGAGCGTGGGCAAATTTATTTTCAGTGCGGCGAAGAGATGACCACCAGCCGCGATCTAGAATTGCTCGGCGATGAATGCTTGTTCTGGGCGTCCGACTTCCCGCATGAAGGCATCGTGAGTATGAAGAAAGCGGTGCAAGAGTTTCTTGATCGCGACGACATTCCTGCGGCTTCGAAACGGAAGATCAGTTACGATAATCCGAAGAAGCTTTACCGACTCTAAAAGCGTTCAAATTGTTCCAACCGTTCAAGCAGTTCAAACCGTTATCAGAATCCGCAGCGGCTTGAACGACTTGAACGTTTTGAACAGCTTGAGCGGTACTTTTTGGGTGGTGGCGATACCGCGTTCAGCGCGTCGCGTCGATCATTGCCTGTGCCATCCGACGGAGTTCGTCGCGTCTCACCTTCACGCCGTTGGGGCCGTCGACCGTCGGCAACGAGTCGACATTGATCACGCGCACCGGGACCTTGAATGAGGCTAACCGCTCGCGGCAATGGGCGATGACCGCCGGCTCGTCAGTCGATGCGCCGGCGGCAGGCACGACGAAGGCTACCGGCCGCGTCCGGCCGTCGCGGCGAACTTCGACGACCTGACACGCGCTGAGCGAGCCGATTTCCAGAACGGTTTCTTCGATCTCTAGCGGATTGACCAGAAACCCGCCAAGCCGAAGCACGTCAGCGATGCGGCCGAGATGGACGAATCCGCCGTCGTCTGTCGCATAGCCAAGATCGCCGGTGCGCAGGAACCCATCCGGCGTGAACGCCGCGTGCGTGGCTTCGTCGTCGCCCAGGTAACCGGACATCAGGCTGGGCCCGCGCAATTCGATCTCGCCGCTGATCCCGGTGGCGGCAATCTCGTCGGATGCGAGATCGCGCACGCGGGCTTGCCCCGATGGCGAGACGGGAATACCCCCGGAAAGTTGCCGGCGCTCGAGGCCGGCCGCGGCCGGCTGCGCGGCGAACAAAGCGAGGGTCTCGCTCATACCGAATAGACCGCGCAGCTTGACTCCCCGCGCTTCAGCCCGCGCCGGCAGGTCCGGCAGCGCCGGATTGAAGTTGGCATGCCCGAAAAACCGGAGATTCGGGAACGGCCTCTCGCCGGTGGCCGCCGTGAGCATACGATCGAGCATGTCGTTGGTGCCGACAATGTTGCTCACACGGTGCACCCGCGCGAGTTGCGCGGCCTCGGCCGCGTCGAAGATCGGTGGTAAGACCAAAGGACAGGCGGCCGCAATGGCGGCGATCGCCTGGGAGAACCCGAAGGCGCCGCAGAACGGCACGAGCTGCAACACCGCCGATTCTGGACGCCCGAGCTCGAAGGCGTCGGCGACGTCGCGCGCGTGGGTGACAATGCCGCGCTGGCGATGGACGACTAGCTTAGGCCGGCCGCTGGTACCGGAGGTGGTAAAGAGAATGCAGGCATCTTCCGGCCGGCCCGCGTCCACCGCGCTCTCCTCGTCGGACATCTCATCGAGATTCATCACGTCGAAGGGACGCCAAGCCGATGGATCGCTCGCGCCGGCGACGACCACGGCGCTGAGCGATGTGAGATCGCTTGGCGCGATGGCGCGAAAGATCTCGTCGCTGCGAACCTTGCCTTGGCACGCGTCGGCGACGAGGAGCCGCGCCGTACTACGTCGCAGCAACTCGCCGACCTCGCGGCCGCGGAAGCGGGCGTTGATGCCGACGGCTAAGACCCCCAGGCGCGCGCAGGCGAGGAAAACTTGCAGCCAAGCCGGCGTGTTCGCCATCCAGACACCGATGGCGTCGCCGCGGCACAGGCCGAGCCGCGAAAAGCCAGCGGCAATGCTGCGCGAGCGCGCGGCCATGGCGTCGAAACTCAGCTCGCCGCCATCCGGGAGGACGACGCAGGTGCGTTCGCCGGGGGCGCTGTCAAACATCCGATGAAAATTATCGGGCGTGACCGCGTTAGTCATTCCGGAGTCGCCCCGATGGTTAAACCGCCGCAGACATAGAGCGTCTGGCCGGTGATAAAGCCGGCGGCGGCGGAAAGAAAGAAAAGCACGACGTCGGCTACCTCCTCCGGCCGTCCGAGGCGTCCTAGCGGGACGGCCTCGGCGAGCGCGCGAGTGGCCGGCGCAGTTGGATCATTCACGCCGGTGAAAAATTCCGTCTCGATGGGACCGGGCGCGACGCAGTTGACGGTGATCCCGTGGGGCGCGAGTTCGAGGGCCATGGACCGCGTCAGGCCGGTCAGCGCCGCTTTCGTTGAGCCGTAGCCGATGCGCCCGATCTTCCCGAGTGCGGCGCGACTGCCGATGTTGACGATCCGCGGGCAGGTGGACTGGCGCAGCCGGGGCAGGCAGAGTTGCGCGACGCGGATCACCGCGCGGGTATTTACCGCCCACATCGCGTCGGCATCCGCGAGGTCGATCTCGGCCAGCGGCGCCACAGTGATGATGCCGGCGTTGTTGACCACCGCATCGATCGGTCCACGCTCGACGATGGCCGCGACCGAGCGCAACAGGGCCGCATCGTCGCCGAGATCCACGATGGAGAGTTCGCCCGGGAAATCGCCGGGCGGCCGACTGCGCGTGACACCGATCACCTTGTGGCCCGCGCGCGCCGCGGCTTCCGCGACCGCTCTGCCGATACCCCGGCCGGCGCCGGTGATGAGAATGGAGCCCATGGGCTGACCTGTGCTAGTTCCTGGGCGCGGGTGCGGGCTTGCCGCCGGCATCCAGCGCGGCCATTTCATTACTGCGTATAGTTCAAACTAAGACCCGGTCGCTGCCATTCGAAGGCGATGAGTTTTCCTTTTCCCGAAAGCGTGACGAAGGCGTTGCGCAGTTCGGGTCCGCCGAAACAGATGTTGGTCGGATAGAAATCCGGCAGCGGGATATGCCGAACCTCATGACCGTCCGGCGAAACCACCGTGATGCCGCCGTTGATCAAGGTCGCCACGCAGATGTAGCCGGCCCCGTCGACGGCCAGCGAATCGAAACGCTGGTGACCGCCAACCCCGACCAACAGTGTGCCACCATGCGGCGATGGCCATGGCGCCTTGTGAATCTCGCCGGGGGCGACGATCTCCCACGACCACAGACGCGCCGTTTCGGTCTCGGCGACGTAGAGCCGCTCGCCGCCGGGGGACAAGCCGACGCCATTGGGCGTGAGGATAGGATGGATGATCTCGCGGATAAGGCTACCGTCGGCGCGGGCGTAGTAGACCCCACCCCAGTCGCGCTCGCGCGCCCGCGACTTTCCCAAATCAGTGAAGTAGAACCCGCCATCAGCATCGAAGACTAAATCGTTGGGCCCCCCGCAGTGGGCCGTTGGCGGTGCCCGTGTAGAGCGTTTCGATCCGGCCGGTCTCGAGGTCGACGCGCTCGATGCGCCCGCCGCTGTAATCCTCCGCCTGCAGGACGGGTCGTAGGCAGAACTCGTCTTCGACCCACTTGAAGCCGCCGTTATTGCAAATATAGCACTTGCCGTCCGGCCCGATGGCCGCGCCATTGGGGCCGCCGCCCATCTGCGCGACCAACTCCTTCTGGCCGTCCGCAGCGACCCGCGTGAGCGTGCGGCGCTCGATCTCGACAAGGAGGATCGAGCCATCGGACATCGCCACGGGTCCCTCGGGAAAGCGCAACCCGGTGGTGATCTCGCGCAATTTCGTCATGATCTCACCTCGCCATCCACTAGCGATAAACGCTCACGGCCGCTTTCTAGCTTTTCCACACCTTCTTCGCCGAGGCGCTTGAGATAGCGGTGATTGAGGTATTTTGTCGCGCGGTTGGGTTCCCGGCTGAGTGGATCAGGTAAATCACAGGCAATAAACCTTCACGTTCAATGCCGGCTTGGCCAAATCCAAAGGCATTAATAATCTGGACTGGGCGGAACGATTTTCTCCGCCTTCAGATCTTTGGAACAAGCAGGGGCGCAGCTTGCTGCGCCCCCTACGATCTTTTCTCGATTAACCGACGTTGAGGTCCGCTTGGACTCTCTGGCGGATGTCTTTGCGCGTGACGTAGTCGATGATTTGGATATTTTCCGATGGGCCGGAGCGGTTGCCCATCATAATCATCGGTTTGTCGCTGGCATTTTCCAACTGATAGAAAGAGCCGCCGGTGATGGTCGCGGCCATGCCAGGCTTGAGCACGGCTTTGCCGCCGTCGGGGAAATGCATGGTGCACTCGCCATCGATGACGTAGAATGTTTGGTCGGCGTTGTGACAGTGCATTTCATCTTTGTGGCCTGATTTGTAATAATGCATCCAGGCGTGAAAGCGCGGCGTGTTGAAAATCTCTTTGCGCTTTTTTTCCTGGCGGGCAAACTCCACCATGTTGATGACTTCTATGGGCATTTCCGCATCCTCCTAATTCTAGCTGGCTACCAATATTATAGCACCGCGACGATTTCGATTTGAAACAAATTCTTGCCGCGCAGGTCCACTTTGAGTGCGTGACGCGCCGGTCGGTCGTGCTCGTCGGGAAACATCTTTTCCCACGGGCCGTTGACGTTGTCGCGATACTTTTCATCTTTCAAATAGAGTTTCACATGGGCGATGTTATCGGGCGAACCGCCGACGGTTTCCATGAAGAGCGCCAAATTGCGAAACATAGCCGCAGCTTGTTCATCCGGATCATCCGACAGCACGCCGGTCTTGGCATCTTTGCCGCCGATCGCCGAGGAGAAAACCATATTCCCGATCACCACGCCGTTTGGGATCGGCGCGCCATGCTCCATGCCTTTGATATGAATGCTTTTGCGTTTTGCCATTATGACCTCCTAGAACTGCCGTGCCCAGTCATATCATGGGGATTTGCCATTCGTCCACCGGATAAAGATTTGAAATGAGTAGCCGCAAAGGATGCAAAGTGGCAGAAGGCGAAACGGATTCGTGCTGATGCCTCGCCACGGCGCTCTACGAAGTCTGCAATCGTTTTCCCAGTTCCTGATCCACATGCCACATCGCCATGCAGTCGTCCTCGTTGTAGATCAGCGCGCGATCGATGGCGAACAAATCGCGATTTTCTAAGTAATCCCAGTAGCAGACCATCGACTGGTAGGCGCCGATGTCTTTTTGGCGCCAGTGAAAGCCGAGCGCCGGGGCGACGCACTTGATCGAGAAGCTCGGCACCGGCAAGTAAAGCGCCGCTTGAATCGCTGCTTTCAAGTCGACGCATTTTTCAATGACTTGCTCGATCATGGCTGCCAGCGACGGCCAGCGGCGCGCGACGCGGCGCATTTGGTGAATCTCGAAATCGGTCCAGTGATAGAGGCAAACATCGCGCGGGTCGCCGACGTAGTCGAAAAACTCGGTGAAAATCCGTCCTTCGTCTTCAGCGCCACGAGCGAGAAACTTGACGAACTGGTCGCGGCTGCCATTGTAGCAGCCAATTAAATAGACATGCGGCGGCTCGCTCGGATGAACCGAGTCGGAAGTTTCGAAATCGAAATAGAGCAGCCGCTTGGCGCGAGGAATTTTGAGTTGCTGTCCGGGTTTCATGACCGCGCCAGCGTGCTTGTACGCCTGGGCGACGTGATAGGCGATCTCGCCGTAGTGCGCGCCGATGATCTCGCTAATCTCTTCCTGGCGCAGATGCCACAGCTGATCGACTTTCTGGAAGCCTGCCTGGCGCAGCTTGTCGCGCTCACGTTTGGCTATCCCTGCAAGCAGCACTAAATCCCGCTCGTCGTGGGCGCGTTGGTTAGCGTAAAGTCGCCACGGCGAACTGGCCGCGTTGGGCGGCCGCTTCATTTCAGGGATGACACTGCCGTCGCGTAACATGTTCCAGAGCCGTCGAGCCGCATCGAGGTCAGCGTCCTTTCCGTCAAAGCCAACGCTCTCCACCGAATCTTTTAGAACGACGGTGAACTCGCGCGGCACATAACCTTGGAGCATGCCGATATTCTGGGTGTAGAAAGCGGCCTGAAGGACGTGGGAGCTTTGTAACGACTTCGACCGCTTGATTTCGATGACACGATAGTGAAATGGGCCGAGATCGGACGCTTCGGTATCGTCGCGAACCAGCAAATCGCCTTTGCCGTAGCTGTCCCGTGCCAAATCCCAAAGCTGCGGCTGGTAAATCGCCGGCGCGCCGTCGAGCATGGCGCCGAAGGTGTTTTTGAGCGCGCTGAAACCGAAGCTCGGTTTGATTTCCACGGCCTGGGGAAAATTCGTTTTCACCCAGCGCGCCTCGTATTCGACGCCCTGCTGCATTCTAAGTGTTTCGTACCTTGTGGTTTCATCAACCGCCGCGCTCTTGGGCGCATGGCGTTCGCACCAAAGCCAAAACGGATCTTTGAGCAGGTAATAGCTTAGCGATGGCCGAAACAGCGCGTGCCGGTTGAACCTCTGGCCCGCGGTGGCGCGTTGGATCAGTACTTCGAGCGTGATTTGCCTTCTTGCCATTCTAATGGACAGCCGCCGCTCGGAATTTGAAAGTGGAGGCGCATGATTTGGCAGCGTTGCGGCGAGCGAGAAAAACTTTTACAAGTTTGCCATGAAAAAGAAAGAGCTACGCAGGCGGCGTTTCAAACTACACTGGGGCGGGGGCTGGATAACAGAAGAGGCGCGCTCGAAGACGCAGTATCACGAGCCGTCGATTCAACTCTTGTCGTTCGACTCGGGCGATCGGTCCTTGCGCTTTTGCTACTATCGCGACGGCATGTTCCAGGGCGGCCCGCTGATCTTGAGCGAGTCGCAACTCGCCGGGTTGAGGCGAGAAATCCGCAAGCACAAGACGCTCCACGGATTGCTGAAGAAGCTGCTTTAATTACGCTAGTTCGAGAAGTATCGGCGGTGACTTTGGTGGCTGTTCGTGGCGCCTGAATCAGTTCTGTGCGAGAACGCGCGCGCTTTCTTTACGAATATAGCCCGGCGGGCGGCCATGCTTGGAATGGATCTCGAGCCAACCGTTTTTCGCGTTGACGACGTTCACCCTTATACCCGGCTCGATGTCGCCCATCGTTTCGGAGAGTTCGCTTGGCGCGGCATAGACGTGGCTGGACCGGGTGATTTCGTAGGTTCCAGCGACCGGTTGCCGGACTTTCGCAACTTCAAGAGCTTTTGCCGGTTGAGCTTTTTCCTTCATCGCTGGCGTTGCTACTTCCTTGGCGGCGGGAGCTTCCGGCGGAGCCGGTGGCTCACTGCTGGCGGGCTCAGGTAACGCGGCACGAACCGGCGGAGCGGGAGCTTGGTTTTGGCTCACAACCGGCAAGGCGTTAGCTGTGGTGGTCGTCTCGGAATCTTGCATGCTCCAAAACAGCGCGGTCAGCGAACCGCCGAAAACCAAGGCAATGACCAGTGGGAATAGACCGAAGCGCCGTTTTGGTTTTTGGTTCGTTTGGGTTGCAGCAATCACCTGAGCCGGCGAGACCGCGGCTGCGTCGGCTTTATACATACCGCTTCCAACCGGCGGGTGGCGGTTTTCGACCACCGCTGCGTCAGCTTGAAACTCATTGAACCCGGCGGCTTGCGGCGATCTATCGTTCGATTTCGCAATCAGCTGAGAAAAGCCGGCCATGGCTTCGCGATATTCGCGCTGCCGTTCCTCCAGTGCCGATTGTTTGGCGAGCAACTTGTCGAAGGCCTCATGAAGGGCGGAGAACTGGCGGCTCTGTTCCTCGGCTTCTTTCACTCTCGCCTGCCAGCGGCTCATCTCCTGTTCCAAGCCGCGCCGTTCGTCGCGCATCAACTGCTGAACGCGCTCCGACTCGGCGATTTTCGCTTCGAGACGAGCTTTCTCCTCGCGATAATTGCTCTCGATGGCGTCGAAGTTGGCGAGCTTGTGTTGCATGCCGTCGATCTCACGGGATTGTGATCGGACGTCCGCCAGTTGCTCGCGCAGCTCGGCGACTTCGCGTTCGAGTTCGCGCTGCCGATCAGTAGCGCCCTGGGAGCCCGATGAGGAGTCACTCGCGCGTGATTCGCTTACTTGTAGACGGGTTTTTAGTTCTTCGACCTGAGACTTTAATTCATCATTGCTGGTTTGCAGCCACTGAGCATTGGTTTTGGCGATCTCGACGTTGCGCTGCGCCAAGTCAAGCTCTTCGTCGATGTTTGTGCCCGACTGAAGTTTGCCTGACACCTCAGCGAGATCTCTCTCGAGCTCCTGGTTTCTTGACCGTAACTGGTCGAGCTCCTGGCTATTAAACCCCAGTGTCATCTCGCCTAGTCCTGACTCGCCGACAGCCGCCGGCGTGTCGCCCAGTTTGGCCAGCAACTGGTCAATTTCCACCCTTTTTTTCTTAAGTTCCTTTTCCGAGGCGACAAGGAAAACCGCGAGCAGAGCGATGGCCGCTCCAGCAAACATCACGATCCAGATAAACATGCTATCCATCATGGTCTCCTTAGGGCTAATTAGGCTAGCTAGCAGCTGATAGTGTCGCCAGATTTGTGCCAAGCAAAAAAATCACCAATAAAGGCCGCTAAGCCACTAATTTCTAAGCACTTGACGACTCCTCCATGCGGTTCTTAAGGAGTCGGGACCAGAGGCAGGACTGAACAAAATCGTGAGTCTTGGCAAAAAATGTAATTGCTGGACCATGAGAGATTTTTCGGACTTTTGCGAGCCAGGGCGATTGCCTGTGTGATAATCAGCCGATGCTAGAGATCGTTGACCACTTAGGGTATGCACAGGGAAGGCACAAGCATCCGTCCACAGCTCCGATGACGCAACCCGATTTAGTGATACCGATAAGGTCCCGGGCCGAAGAACGGGCCATACTCACGGTAACCTGTTTGGCGGCATTTCTTTTCTTCAACAGCTTCGGCAGCATTGGCGTCGCTCTGCCGGCGATCCAAAAGCAATTTGGTAATAGATTGTCGGAGATTCAGTGGATTACGCTCATGGGAGTCGTGACCATCTCCACGCTATCGTTTTGCTTCGGGCGTGCCGGTGGCCGGTTCGGTCAGCGGCGGCTCTACAAAGTCGGGGTTGCTCTTTACGCCGCTGGCGCAGGTTTGGGTGGAATTTCCACTTCGTTTGTCCAGCTCCTCGGCGCCCGCGCCGTGATGGCGCTGGGGCTCGCGATGGCGCTGCCAATGTCGACGGCGATACTTGCTGCCAGTTTCGAACCCAAGCGGCGTGGGCAAGTCCTCGGTCTGTTCGCCTCCGCCGTCGCCATCGGCCGCATGACCGGTCCCGCGCTCGGCGGTTTTCTGCTGGAGTTCGGCGGTTGGCCATGGATCTTTTGGATGAATTTTATCCTTGGCCTCGCGGTTACCTTGGCAGTGCTAAAATTTTTTCGTGGCCCAGGTGAATACCGCGTCGAAGTTTTCGATACCTGGGGCGCGCTGGCTCTGCTCATCGGTTATCCGGCATTGCTAATCGCGCTCACTTTTGGCGGCACTCTCGGTTGGCTTGCCGCGCCGGTCATTGGCTCATTCGCGTTAGCCGCGCTCGGTTTGGTTGGATTCGTCTGGATCGAGCTTCACGCGGTAAAGCCATTGATCGATGTGGCGATCTTTCGCGACCCGCTGCTCGCCGGCGCGCTCGTCACCATCGTCCTGAGCCATCTGATCAATCATCCCATCGCACTCGCCGCGCCGCTGTATTTGCAAAATGTTCTCGGTGCTTCTGGACTTCTGTCAGGCCTCATCTTGGCAATTCTGCCGCTCTCCAATGCGTTGGCGTCACCCCTAGGCGGACGGCTGGCGGACCGCGTCGATGCTCGGACGATTAACGGCTTTGGCGTGGCGCTGCTGGTCCTCGGAATTGCTTGCTACGCCACCCTTGGGACCGCTTCCCATCTTTCACTTGTTGGCGTGGTGCTCGCCGTGATTGGCGCCGGGATCGGATTTTTCACACCCGCCAGTCAGAAAATTGCCTTCGCGTCGGTGCGCCAAGAAGATTACGGCGTGCTCGCGGCGATGCTCAGTTCCTTCGGCACGGCGGCGGGCACCATCGGCATCACGATCACCGTCGCTCTGATGGACGCCGCCAGCGGGTCGCAGCTTTGGCATAGTCCGGCGGCCTACGCTGCGGCGCAACAGTTCGCATTTGCCTGTTTGGTACCGGTTGGGTTAGTAGCTATAGGGGTCGCGCTCAAATGCGGCCGTGGCGCGGCGAGTAACAGCACGCATTAAAGTCAACCCGGATTTCGCAGCTGAGGTTCCGGTGTGGGTCGAGGGAGGCGCGAGCCTGGGGTAGTGAAGACCCCCAACGCTGCGGTTACAAAGTCAGTTTGTTAACTTGGCAAGTTGTTGCCATGGATTCGCGGATCGTTCACTCGACACCGATGATTGTTGGCTGCTCAGGGGCACGGGCCAATGGTCTTCGCTACGGAAAGATCGCGCCTCGCTCACTGTTTCACTGTCAATTGTAGAAGCCGGATGCAATGTTAACCTCGCCGCTTGAGGCGCGAACAAATTTATTGGGTTTACAAAGGGGGGAGCCTCCCCGTTGTGATATTTTAATCTAATAATTCCCCGCAGCTTGCTGCGGGCACCAATAAATGGGGAATCCAAAGGGGGCGAGCATCCCCTTTAGTCGCGTGCGCGGTTAATACCCCGTACGCGAAATGCTCCGTTTATTTAGTGGCGGGGTCAATACCCCGCCCGCGAAGTGGGTTTGTTTGATAGGAGCGGAGCGATATGGTCATCGATTTTCAACATCACTACATTCCGGTTGAGTTGGCGAAAAAGCGCGGTCTTTACTCCGAGACCAGCAATACGTTGCTGCAGGAAGGCGGTTTGCCGGCGACCACCATGCACCGGCGGCTATACGACTTGGACTTGCAGCTCGAAGATATGGAGCAGGTTGGTGTCGATATCTCGGTGCTTTCCTGTTTGCTCGGCTGGTCCGCGCCGCTCGAAGAGTGCCGCTTCATCAACGAGGATCTCGCCGCCGTCGAGAAAAAATATCCGCGCCGCTTTGTCGGTTTGGCGCAGGCGCCAGTGTTGGAAGGCAAGGCGGCTTTGGCGGAACTGCGCCGGGCGATAAGTGACTTGGGCTTGCACGGGGTGACGATCACCTCTCAAGTGCACGGACTGTCCCTCGACGCGCCGCGGCTGTACGAGCTTTACGAGTTGGTTTGTGAACTCGATGTACCGCTATTCGTGCATCCCGCCTTGGTGCCGACCGGGTACGAGCATTTGAAGGATTACGATCTGCCGCGCGTGTTGGGCCGGGAAGTCGACTTGACCGTGGCGACGACTCGTTTGATTGCCGGCGGCGTATTCGACCGCTACCCCAATCTGAAAATCGTCATGGCGCACTTTGGCGGCGGCATTGCCGCGGTGAAGGATCGCTTAGTCGGCAAAGGCTACCGCTTCGGCACGTTGAAAAAGCCGTTCGGGGAATATTACGAAATGGTTTATTTCGACATGGCCGGATTTGAGGGCAGCGTGGTGGCGCTCAACTGTGCGTTACAGGGCATTCGCCCCGAACGGCTAGTCTTCGCTAGCGATTATCCCCAGGACTTCACCGGCGTGAACACCGACACGGGCAAGGGGATGAATGAGTTACGAAACTACATCGAGACGATTCGTGGGCTAGCGCTCAGTGAACAAAGCAAAGAAGCGGTCCTGGCCGGCACCGCGGCGCGCCTGCTAAAGCTTTGATTTCGGCACACTCTTCATTGCTACCTCATTGGGTTTCGGTCGGCCGCGCGTAGCTCGCATCGATATATCCAGGTTTGTGGCCTGCTTGTTTTGATTCGACTCTGAGCCAGCCATTCTCTTGGTCGACGACGTTGATGCGGGTGCCTTTGGTCAAATCCGTGACCACTGGATACTGCAATCCTGGACCGCTGCGTAAAGGCGTGTCGGCAACCGTTTGGTACTTGTTTGCGCTCTTGGTCTCGGCTCGCGCCATGTTCCGCGCGGTTCCGTCCGCGGCCCGCACTGAAGTCATGGCGACAAAACCCGGCTGGTTGCCTTTTTTGGATACGATCAACACCCACTCGCCATCCCGGCCCACGGCGGTCAGTTGGGCGTCGCGGGGAATATCGGCGAGAACGCGGAACTGCGGCCCCGGGCCGGCGCGCACCTTGGTATTCTCAATCGCCACATAGGGCCGAGCCTGCTCATTCAGGTCTGGCAGTGAGCGGATGTCGGCAAATTTCTCCTTGCCTTTGCAGGCGATCACGGTGAGCAGCATCGCGGCTAGAAAAAATCGCAAGGCGATCGGCATTGAATGGCCCGTCATATCTGGCCTCCCAGCTTATTTCGAGTTGGCCACGCTACTCGCAGCGTGAAACAATCAAATGGGGTTTCCAAAGGGGGCGAGCATCCCCTTTTGGTCAAGCGCGGGGTTTATACCTCGCGCGCGACGTGGCTGCGTTTAATTGTTAGCACAGATTATAACACGCTTTGCGGCGCGCGGTGGAATAACCGGTGAGTTGCAGTGACATGAAGAGTTCTCAGCTGATTACCGAGTGGTTTTATTTTGTCATTCAGCGAATTTCTTTCCAGACCTTGGCAAGGCTTTCGCCGTAAACACTCAAGTCCCATTCGCAAAAATAGCCGAACGGCGTAGTCCAGACTTGGTAGCCGGTTTCGCTGAGGCGTTGACCTAGAGTTGTGATGAAAGTTTCGGCGAACGCAGGCTCCGCCGTAGCGCCGCCGAGATGGGTAAACGAGTGCAGCACGATGTTTTTTAGCGCGCGCTTGTTGGCCAGCCATTTGATGTGTTTCAAGGTTTGACGCAGCACGGAGTTGGTCCGCTCCGTTTCACTGTCCGCCGCTTCGGCGTGGATGAAGACAACGACGGTTTCATCGACCGCTGTCTCGACATTCTGATCGGCGACTTCAGGCAGGGTTTTCGAGTGGGTCTTCCAGCGAAAGTGCTTGGCTTGAAAGCAGAGCAGCTTCATGACTCGAAGGCTCAGACGCGGTCGAGGAAATTCTTCAGCAGCTTTTTGCCTTCTTCGGCGAGGATCGATTCGGGATGAAACTGCACTCCTTCGACGGGGAAGGTTTTGTGGCGCACCGCCATGATGACGCCGTCGGCGGTGTGGGCGCTGACCGTGAGCTCTTGCGGTAAACTTTTTGGATCGATCACCAAGGAGTGATAGCGCATGGCGGCGAAGGGGTTCTTGACATCGCGGAATATTGTTTTGGAGTCATGAGTCACTTCCGATAGCTTGCCGTGCATGATCGATGGCGCGCGAATAATCTGACCGCCGTAGGCGGCGCCGATGGATTGATGGCCCAAACAGACGCCGAGGATCGGAATGCGCGCGCCGAAGCGTTTGATCGTGTCGCAGGAAATTCCCGCTTCTTTGGGCGTGCAGGGGCCGGGCGAGATGACGATCTTCTCCGGGCACAGGGCTTCGATCTCGTCCAGACTAATCTTATCGTTGCGATAAACTCGCACCTCGGCGCCGAGTTCACCGAGATAGTGATAAAGGTTGTAAGTGAAGGAATCGTAGTTGTCGATGAGCAGGATCATCGCTTCCTCCACTGTTCCGCCAGCTCCACCGCTTTGAGCATGGCGCGCGCCTTGTTGAGCGTCTCTTGATATTCCAGTGTCGGATCGGAGTCGGCGACGATGCCGGCACCGGCGTTGATGAAAACTTTTGTGCCTTTCATGACGATAGTGCGGATGACGATGCAAGTGTCGAGGTTGCCGTTGTAGCCGAAGTAGCCGATGGCGCCGCCGTAAAGCGCGCGCTTCTGCGGCTCAAGTTCGCTGATGATCTGCATGGCCCGAATTTTTGGCGCGCCGGATAGCGTTCCGGCGGGAAAGGCCGAGACAAATAGATCGAAGGCGGTTTTATCGGCGGCCAATTTGCCGCGCACGTTGGAGACAATGTGAATGACATGGGAGTAGCGCTCGATGGCCATCAATTCATTAACCTCGACGCTGCCGATGGCGGCGACCCGGCCGACATCGTTGCGGCCGAGGTCAACGAGCATGATATGTTCGGCGCGCTCCTTGGGATCGCCAAGCAAGTCCGCCTCAAGCTCGCGTTCTTCTTCCGGCGTGGCGCCGCGCCGGCGCGTGCCGGCAATCGGGCGGAGCTCGATGGTGTCGCCGGTAAGCCGCACCATGGTCTCCGGCGACGAGCCGATCACCCGTAGCTCTTCCAGTTCGAAATAAAACATGTAGGGCGATGGGTTGACGTAGCGCAGCGCGCGATAAATCTCGAAGGGATCGCTGTCGGTCTCGGTTTCGAGCCGCTGGCAGAGCACCACCTGAATGATATCACCCGCGTGAATATAGTCTTTGGCGCGTGCCACCGCTTGCTTGAATTTCTCCTGGGAGAGATTGGAGCGGAATTTTCGCGTGCCTTTGCCCTGGCTTAAATCGCGCGGTTCGATGCCGCGCGGCTTTTTTTGCAGACTGGAAATGACCTGGCGGATGCGCTTGACCGATTGATCGTAGGCGCGGCGCAAGTTGGTCGCCGGTTCGACGCGCGCGTTATCGATGACTTTGATCGTGTGCTTGAGATTATCGAAGGCGACGAGAGTCTGCACGAACAAGAAAAAAATCTCCGGCATGCCGAGAGGGTCGCTTTTGTCGTTTTTGATCTCGTGAAATTGTTCCACGGCATCGTAGGCGACGTAGCCAAGGGCACCGCCAAAAAACGGCGGCACGCCCGCCACCGTGACCGGCCGGTAGCCTTTCATAAGCTCTTCGAGCAACCGGAGCGGCGCTTGCGAGACCAATTTTTTAGTTTTGCCGTTTTCGATGATTTCCACCTGGTCGCCGCGGGCTTTGAATATCCGCTGTGGCCGCGTGCCCAGGAACGAGTAGCGGGCCCAGCGCTCGCTGCCTTCGACGCTTTCGAGCAGAAATGAGTAACGGTCGCGCTCGAGGCGCTTGAAAAAAGACAACGGCGTTTCCAAGTCCATCAACAACTCTTGATAGACCGGAATCAAGTTTCCTTGCTTGGCGAGCCGGCAGAATTCTTTGAAGTTCGGTTGAATCATGTGCCTGAAAAACCAAAAGGGCCATAAGTTATTCACCTATGGCCCTTTCAAAGTTTTTTTTACCGATGCGGGTCAGCCATGGCGCGAGCGCTGTTGGTTACACCAGCGCCACCAAGCAAAGCGCAGATTTATCGTTACCAATAACGAACCCATGAAGACATATTGCCGGATCGGTGCTAAGCGGTCAAGCGTCCGTACCGGCGCAACCGGCATTGAGCTTCGCACTCGAACCAGCCGGTTTGCGACAGAGTTTGATTGGCAAGCACGGTATGATGGTAATCGCACGGAGTTGCGCCGACGATTGGACGTGATTTTCCCCAGCCTGAGGGATGAATTGACAAGCGAAACTCTGTGGGTTAGGTTAAAACGCTTTTTTGCCCCGGCAGTGGAATTGCCCGGAAAACCGACGGGGCGTCGGGTAAAAATTATCGCGGAGGAAACATGGTTCGGCGAGAAAAAGCCAATTACGTAATTCAATCGGTGTCACATGCTCTCGATGTCTTGGAACAGTTTTACGCCAACGTCGATGAAATCGGTGTCACCGAGCTGAGTAAGCGGCTCAAGCTGCACAAGAATAACGTGTTTCGTTTATTGGCGACTCTCGAAGCGCGCGGCTATATCGAACAGAACAAGATCACGGAAAACTATCGGTTGGGTTTGAAGTGTTTGCAGTTGGGTCAGACGTTTATACACCAGATGGGTTTACTCTTGCAGTCCAGAGCGATCCTTCGGGAGCTATCGAAGACCACCCAGGAGAGCACCTACGTCGCGGTGCGCAAGGGCAGTTCGATCATTCCGCTCGATTTCGTCGAGCCGGCGCGGGCGGTGCGGGCGGTGTCGTTTCTGGGCACGGTGTTACCGGCCCACTGTACGGCGGCAGGAAAGGTGCACCTGGTTTTCGAAACGGAGGCAAGCACCGGCCAAAATTTGCCGGAGGCTCTGGAACGGTACACCGATAAAACCATCGTTGATCGAAACCTGCTGCGCGAGCATATGAGCAAGATCGGCGAGTCGGGATATGCTGTCGAATGCGGTGAGTTCATTGCAGATGTCAACGCGGTGGCGGTGCCGATCCGCGACTACACCCGTTCGCTGGTGGGCACTTTGGCCGTCGTCGGCCCAGGCCACCGGCTTACCGACGAGTCGATTCACAACGAAATCGCGCCGGCTTTGCTCAAGTCGGGAAGCGAACTTTCGCGCCGGCTAGGTTTTCACGCTTAAGGATAGTTGCCCTGGTTGGTCGCTTGACTGCCCGCGTACTCAGCCCCAGCATGGGTGTTTTACGACGGGCCAAAACCATGGAACAGTTCGCGTTGAGGTGAGTGGGCGGTGTGGAGTTGATTTCTAGCCAGCAAATCATTTCAAATTTTCTTTTGCAGATTGTTTCCAGCGAAGCTAAGACGGGAGTGAAACGGAGGTCGATGCCACCGCTATGTTGACAAGTTTGGAGAAGATTCTCTTTCTGCTCTTGCTCATCGGTTCGGGCTATTTGGGCGGCAGAGGATTCTATGACGTCTATCGCGCCATTGCGCGCGGCAAGCCGGATGCGCGCTTTGACGATCTCCCCAGACGCATTCGGCGCGCGCTTTGGACCGTGCTGACGCAGCGATCGGTATTCAAGACGCGGCCGCTGGTTTCGTTCTTTCATGCGCTCATTTTCTACGGTTTTGTTTACTATTTCTTGGTCAACTTGGTCGACTTGCTCGAAGGTTTCTTGAGCATTCACACGCGTGGCGGTCTGTGGGATCTTTTTAACTTGGTGGCCGATTTACTGACGGCGGCAGTGCTTATCGGCATCGTCGCAATGGTGCTGCGCCGGTTTTTTATTCGCCCGAAGGACTTTGAGTTTGCCGGCAATACGCCGGTCGAGCCGGAGGTTCGCGCCGGTATCTCGCGCGATTCCACTTTTGTGGCAAGTTTTATTATTTTTCACGTCGGTTGCCGGCTCATGTTCAAGGCGACTCAAGTCGCCCAGCAGGGGAGCGATGCATTCCAGCCGATGATCTCGTTGTTCGCGGCGCTGTTTGGCGGCGTCGCTGCCGGTGCGCTGGAGCTTCTCAATCATTTCTTTTGGTGGGGTTCGCTGGGATCAATCTTAGTTTTTCTTCCGTATTTTCCGCGCTCCAAGCATATTCATATTTTCTTGGCGCCGGTTAATTTGGCGCTCAAGAAAGACCAGCCGGGCGTGCTCCAACCGATGGATTTCGAAAAGGAGGAAGTGTTCGGCGCGGCGAAGTTGGAGGACTTTACTTGGCCGCGGCTGTTGGACTCCTACAGCTGTATCATGTGCAACCGCTGTCAGGATGTTTGTCCCGCCAACGCCACCGGCAAGGCGCTCAGCCCGGCGGCGATCTTGATCAACGAGCGCTACGAGCTCAACAAAATTTTCCCGAGCTTTTCCCATGGCCAGGAAAGTCCCCGGCCGTTGCTCGACTTCGCGCTCAACGACGAATCGGCGTGGGCTTGCACCACTTGCAACGCCTGCGTCGAAGTCTGTCCGGTGGGCAACGAACAGATGCTCCATATCATCGACGTGCGCCGCGAGCGGGTATTGGGGGCGGCGGAGTTTCCCAAGGGTTTGCAAAATACTTTCAACCATATGGAGCGCGCCGGCAATCCGTGGGGCATGTCTCCCGACGAGCGCCTTGCCTGGGCGAAGGGGTTGCCGTTTGCGGTGCCGACGCTGGCGGAAAATCCCGAACCTGAGGTGCTCTATTGGGTGGGTTGCGCGGTGGCTTTCGATCCGCGGGCGCAAAAAATCGCCCGCAGCATGGCTGAGCTGTTCAATGCGGCAGGGCTCGATTGGGCGGTGATCGGCAAAGAAGAGAAATGCACCGGCGATACGGCGCGGCGCACCGGCAATGAATATTTGTTCGCCCAGATGGCTGAAGAGAACATCGCGGTGCTCAACGAAATCAAACCCAAGACGATCGTCACGACGTGCCCCCATTGTTTTCACACCATCGGCAATGAATACCCGCAGTTCGGCGGTAACTTTGTCGTTAAACACCATAGTGATTTTATCGAGGAGTTGGTCAAAGCGAAGAAACTCAAGCTCAATGGCAATGCCAGCGATTCGATCACCTACCATGATCCATGCTACCTCGGCCGGCACAACGGCATCTTCGACGAACCGCGTGGTCTGATCCAGGCCACCGGCGCGAAGTTGACTGAACCGAGCCGCAGTCGGAACAACAGCTTTTGCTGCGGCGCCGGCGGCGGGCAATTTTGGAAAGACGAAGAGAAGGGAACCGAACGGGTTAGCACGAACCGTTATCGCGATCTCAAGCAGACTGGCGCGAAAACCGTGGCCACCGGCTGCCCGTTTTGCATGCGCATGATTACTGAAGAAACAGCGAAAGAGGAGCCGGAGGTAGCGATGGAAGTGTTGGACATCGCCGAAATCGTCGCGAAGAATCTCAGCAAGTAACATGATCAAACAGCCGATTCTGCTCATCGGGCTCTTGATGGCCATGCTCGGTAACGTGACCGCATGCCAAGCCGAACCGAAGGTCACGATTACCGTCAAGGATGGGCGCGAGGTAAGCTTCGCCGTTGAAGTCGCCGACACTCCTTCAAAGCGTGAGATGGGGCTCCAGTATCGCCGCGATTTGGCGGCCGACCGCGGCATGATTTTTCTCTTTCCGGCGGAATCCGGACAATCTTTTTGGATGAAAAACACGCCGCTGCCCTTGGACATGATTTTTATCAATCGCGAGCGTAAAATCGTCGGCATCATCGAGCAAACCGTGCCGTTTTCATTGGAGCCGCGCTCGGTAGGCGCGCCGAGCCAATTTGTTTTGGAGATCAACGGCGGCTTGTCGAAACGCCACGGCATCAAAGCCGGCGACACCGTCCGCTTCGACGGCATCCCGCAATAAAAAGCCAGGGAATAAAAAAGGGATCGAAGGTTTTCCTTCGATCCCTTGGTGCAAACGCTGCCGGAAACTAAATTTCGTTAAAAAAGTAAGGCCTTAACGGCGCCAACTTTTCTTCGTAGGAATCGGGATAGAGGAACCAGAGGGTCGCAGCGATGCTGCTCAAGAGCGAGTTGCCATCCTGCGGCGTGAAGCAAGTGCCGATAATCTCCCTGTCACCGTGTATCGCCAAGCTCTGTGTGACGATCACGGTTTGATTCAAGATCCGGCCAAACATACCGTGGTCGCGGCCGAACGAAAACACCGAAGCGGAGGACTTCTTGTTGGTCAATGCGACTCGCCCGTTGGCTTGGAAGCGGCGCATTAACTCGTCCTTTTCGATGGCGCGGCGCAATCTGAGATTAAAATGAATCGTATGCATGTACTGCGTGTTAAGCTTCAGCGCCGAGGAAAAAATATTCAGGTCCAGGCCCATCGTCTTGAATAGCTCATGGGCGTCATGTCCCTGGTGGGTGCCGTACTTCGGGTCGTCATGTTTGCCGGCCTCGGGCGCCGGAATGAAATCACCTTCTTGGCTCAGATCGTTGGCGCGGCGCATGCACACAAAGCGGCTTTCAGCCAAGTTGTCTTCCTTTTCTGGCCCCAGCGCGATGGTGTCGATCAGCACGGCCAAGTTGTGGGTGTTGCAGCTGACGACTTGTATGAACTGATCCTGGCCTTTGATCAGCGCTTTGTCATTGATGCCGCGGGCGTACTTTTTGCCGAAGCCATCTTCGCTGCCCTGGGCGATAAAGCCGCGGCCGTTGCCGGCGTACTTGTTGTAAAGTTTTTCTTTATTTTGATTGCCGACCGGCGTGCAGTCGATGATGACGCTGGCGCGCTCGATCGCCTCTTCGGCTTCGAAGCTCGGTGTCATGCTCATGTCGACGAATTTCTGCCAGCGATCCTTGTCGACGGCGAGTTTGGCGCCCTTGTTGCACGATACCAAGACTTTCGAGCGGTCCGTCAGCAGCGGCGTGCGCTTGTGAAAGGTCACTTCGTCGATGCCAAATTGCTCCTTAAACGTGGAGAGAATGCCAATCAGCGGCTCGCCGATGGTGCCGGTGCCAACGATGTGAACGATTTTTTTCTGCGCCATAGCTTTCTACCTTGCTGAAAATTTATAGGTGATGGTAGCCCAAGAGTGTCAAACGATCAACAGATAACTCGTCTAGATTCCATCAAACTGAGCCGTCCAAGGCGTATTATAAATACCCAATGGCCTTAATCGATTCGCCGGGATGTGGTACAAGTTCATTCAAGGGGGGCGCTATGGCACAAGACAATCTGCCGGCAGCATTTTTCACTGACAACTTCGGCATTCGCACAGCCGACTTCGACAAGGTCCTCGATGCCGCTTTGGGCAAAAAGGCGGATTATGCCGACCTGTTCTTCGAATATCGCCGCAATGAGGGCGTGAGTTTGGAAGAGGGTCTGGTCAAAAACTGCTCGCAGTCGACCGCTAACGGTGTCGGCGTGCGCGTGCTGGCGGAAGCGAAAACCGGTTACGCCTTCACTGACGACATCACCATCGAGAATTTGGAGATCGCCGCGCGCACGGCGCAGTACATTGCGCAGACTCGACCGTCGCAGGTTCCGGCCGCGGTGGGTCAGCGGCGTGGCGAGAGCCACGACCTCTATCCGGTTAAAACGCCGGTGAACGATGTGGCGCTGGAAAGGAAAGTCGCGCTGCTCTACGAGATCGATCAATACACGCGCGGGCTCGACCCGCGCATCAAGAACGTTTTCGCGTCCATCGGCGCCGAGTACAAAGTCGTGCTGGTGGCGAATTCCCAAGGCATGGTCGTCGGCGATATCCAGCCGCTGACGCGCCTGAACGTAACCTGCATTGTCGAAGAAAACGGCAACCGGCAGATGGGCAGTTTTGGCGGCGGAGGCCGGGTCGAATTCGGTTTCTTTGTCGATAACAAAGACTACGAACGCTACGCCCGCGAGGCGGTGCGCCAAGCGATTTTGAATCTCAGCGCGGTCGATGCGCCCGCCGGCACCATGGACGTCGTCCTCGGCCCAGGCTGGCCGGGCATTCTTCTGCACGAAGCGATCGGCCACGGCTTGGAGGGCGATTTCAATCGCAAGAAAACTTCGGCGTTCTCCGATCGCATCGGTGAGAAGGTCGCTTCGGAGCTTTGCACGGTGGTGGACGACGGGACCATCCCGTCGCGGCGCGGCTCGATCAACGTCGACGACGAAGGCACGCCGACCGGCCGCACGGTGCTGATTGAGAAAGGCGTTCTCAAAGGCTATCTGCAAGACAAGCTCAATGCCGGCCTGATGAAGATGCCGCTCACCGGCAACGGCCGGCGCGAAAGCTACGCGCATATTCCCATGCCGCGCATGACCAATACTTTCATGCTCGCCGGCGAGTCGGCGCCGGAAGATATTTTGCGCTCAGTCAAAAAAGGGCTGTACGCGGTCTCTTTCGGCGGCGGTCAGGTCGACATCACCAGCGGTAAGTTCGTTTTCTCAGCCAGTGAGGCCTATTTGATCGAAGACGGGCAAGTGACCAAGCCGGTGAAAGGCGCGACGTTGATCGGCAACGGACCTGACGTGCTGACCCGCGTGTCGATGGTCGGTAACGATCTCAAGCTCGACGAGGGCGTCGGCACCTGCGGCAAGGACGGCCAATCGGTACCGGTCGGTGTCGGCTTGCCGTCGATCAAAATTGATGGGCTGACGGTGGGCGGAACGGCGGCATGATGTTAAAAGCAGTGCCAGAGGTTCCAATGGTTCCATTGCCCGGAATTGCTGCTTGCTGAAACTTTTGGAACACCTGGAACGTTTGGAACCAAAGATCGGAAAATTATGGAACGCTTCGAATTAAACCAAGAACTCGGACGCAATTTGCTTGAGATTGCCAAGAAGAGAGGCGCGTCGGCGGGCGACGTGGTGATGGTGGAGAGCGAGTCGTTTGCCGTCACCGTGCGCATGGGCGAAGTGGAGAAGATCAGCCAGGCCGGCGAGAAGCGGCTGGGGTTGCGACTGTTTCTCGGCAACAGCTCGGCGTCGGCGTCGACCTCAGACATTTCCCAGAAATCGATCGAAAAGCTAGTCGACGACACGGTCAAGATGGCGCGCGTCACGGCGCAAGATCCGCACGGCGGCCTGCCGGCGGCGGAGTTATTGGCGAGCGAACTACCTGATCTCGATCTGCTCGACGACTCGGCGCGCAACGTATCGGTTGACGAAAAAATCCAGATCGCCCTGGACACCGAAAAAAGCGCGCTCGCAATGGACCCGCGCATCACCAACTCGGAAGGCGCCGACTTTTCCAACCAATATGGCCGAGTCGTCTACGTCAGCAGCCACGGCTTCGCCGGCGAATATTCCGGTTCGACCTTTGGCCACTCGGTGTCGCCGGTGGCGAAGCATGACGGCGCGATGCAACGTGATTATTGGTATTCGTCGAACCGTAAATTCGCCAAACTCGAATCGTCGAAGCGGGTCGGCGAGAAAGCCGCGCAGCGCGTATTGCGACGGCTTGGCGGACGCAAGGTGAAGACCTGCGAAGTGCCGATCGTCTTCGATCCCGATATGGCCGCGTCGCTGCTGCGCAACTTGGCATCGGCGATAAACGGTTATTCGCTCTACAAAGGCGCGTCGTTCCTGGCTGGAAAACTAAACACAAGAATCGGCTCGGAACTACTTAACGTCATCGACGACGGCACCATCCCTGGCGCGCTCGGTTCGCGGCCATTCGACGCCGAAGGTTTACCGATCCAAAAGAAGACCGTTGTCGAAAAGGGCGAGCTTAAAACTTACCTGCTCGACACTTACAGCGGCAAGAAACTCGGCATGGCGTCAACCGGCAACGCTTCGCGTTCGGTAGGGGAGCCGCCTGGCGTGTCGCCGGCAAATTTCTATCTCGCGCCCGGCCAGGATTCGCCCGAACAAATCATCGGCTCGGTGAAAAACGGGCTTTACGTCACGGAAATGATCGGGTTTGGCGTCAACATGATAACCGGCGATTATTCGCGCGGCGCGGCTGGTCTGTGGATCGAAAACGGCGAGCTCGCCTATCCTGTCGAGGAGATCACCGTCGCCGGTAATCTCAAGGAAATGTTTCACAACATCGAGATGGTCGGCAACGATCTCGAAATGCGCGGCCGCATCGTTGCGCCGACGGTTCTGATCTCACGGATGACCGTGGCGGGAGACTGATGAGAAAGGGTCGAGGATAGAAAATGGAGGATGGAGGATAGCGGATGGCATTTTTCGATCCTCTATCCTCCATCGTCGACCTTCAAACTGGCACCCACCCGAAACCCCGCCGCTCGCACCGCTCTTTGATCCAATAATTCTCCGATCTGTCTTACTGAATTACCTTATCCGCTTTCATCAGCGTCCACTGCGGGATCGTCAGGCCGATCTCTTTTGCCGCTTTTGATCTCGATCGTCAGTTCGATATCGCCTCGCTGTATTTGACAGAGCCGAGACCGGTCTATAGACTTCGATTCATGCAATTCTCTGCTTCCAATGAGGTCGCTCATGACAAGAGCCTTTAACGCGATGTATGAGAACGGAGTTTTCAAGCCGCTCGAAAAAGTCCGTCTCAAAAATAAACAACGAGTGAAGCTGACCGTGATCAAGACATCGTTAAAGCGAGTCGCTAAGTCGACGCCCAAGCGTCGGCGAATCCCTAGCCAAACCGATGTCGACTCGCATCCTGCGCAGCGTATCGTTGGGCTGTTTAAAAGCGGCACTCATGACCTCGCTATAAATCACGACCGCTATCTCTATCGGTAAAAGTCTAATCCTTGAAAGTCTTTCTCGATACCGGAGCGTTTCTTGCTCTCGCTGACGAAGACGACGATTATCATTCCGTCGCCAAATCGGTCCACTCTCAACTGCTCGGAGCCCACGCTCAGCTCCAAACATCGAATTTCATCCTCGCCGAAACCTATACGCTGATCCGCTTCAAAGTCGGCCACAATGCCACGGTTGAATTCATGAAACGTTTCGATCAGACAGGAATTAAGATCCTTCGTGTGACCGAGGCCATCGAACACACGGCAAAGGCGATTTTCACACGCTACGACGACAAAGAGTTTAGCTATGTCGATTGCACCAGCTTCGCGTTGATCGATCATCACCGGCTTGATCATGCTTTCGCGTTTGACAGCCACTTCCAACAGTATCGCTTCAAGAGACATGTGACCGTATTGCATCAAGAGCGCCCATAACTCCAATTTACATATCACCCCATTGCCTGGCGCCCTTCCCCGCCTCGTCGTATTATACTATTAGCCCGCGCCAACAGATTCGGGTCGATGGTCACGCCAATCTGTTTCGCCGTTTTGAGATTCACCACCAGCTCGAATCTCATTGGCTGTTCCACAGGCAGATCGGCAGGCTTGGTACCTTTCAGAATTCTGTCCACCTTGAGACGCACCAGCTCGGCCGCAAGCTCAGGGAGCCGATCGAGATTCCCGTCCGTGTATCGGAACTCGATGGCGAAGTTCTGTCCTTCTATCTGGCCACGCTCGCGCAGAGCCAGCCGAATTGCATTGGCACGGGCGGACTCACGAGCTGGATCGGTATTTGATAAATACCCTATCAGCGGGACTTTCTTCGGCTGCTGCGCGTCCGCGAGGGGGGCAGTTATCAGCCAGACAGTTGTCAGCAGCCAGAAAAGAGATTTTGATTTCATATTCTTTGCTCTAAATTTTACTGACAACTGATCACTGACCACTGGCAACTGTCACTTGATCACCCGATCCGCCCGCACCAACACATTCGGCGGGATCGTCAGGCCGATCTGCTTCGCTGCTTTCAGATTGACGATGAACTCGAACTTCATCGGTTGCTCGACGGGAAGATCGGCAGGTTTTCTGCCTTTCAAAATCTTGTCTACATACGTAGCGGCGCGCCGGTCCAAGTCCCTATTGTCCACGCCGTAAGACACAAGCCCGCCGGCTTCCACAATTCTTGGGTTGGCGTATATCACCGGCAGCTGGCTCTTTACCGCGAGGTCAATAATCCGTGCTTGGCGACCGCCAACGACGGGGCCCGACACCAAAAAAAGAACTGCCTCAGCCCGCCCCTTAACTGCGGTTTGGAATGCGGTCTCAATATCCTTGGGACTTAAGACGTCTACATATTGAAGCTTCACTCCGAACGCCTTTGCGGCGAGATCCACGTCTCTTAACAACTGTGCGTTGTCCGTTTGGGTCGAAGTGCCGAAAACCGCCACGCGGGAGAGCTTGGGAATGATCTCCTTCAATAGCTCCAATCGTTTTCCGCTTAGCTCCGGGGCAAGAGTGGAGAGTCCCGTAATATTCCCGCCCGGTCGCGCCAGGCTGGCGACGAGCCCGCTGCCAACAGGATCGCCAACTTGAGCCATGACAATGGGAATCGTGACAGTTGCTTCCTTGGCGGCTCGAGTTGCTGGCTCTCCACCTGTGATAATGATGTCTACCTTAAGACGCACTAGCTCGGCCGCCAGCGCAGGCAGGCGATCGTATTTTCCTTCCGCGTGTCGATACTCAATGATGATATTTTTCCCCTCCACGTATCCAAGCTCGCGCAGCCCCTGGCGGAATGACTCGATGCGGGCCGCTTGAGTGGAAGGGGAGCCGGCATATAGGATTCCTATCCGGGGAAGTTTTCCCGCCTGCTGCGCTTCGACTACCGGCACAAAAACCAGCAGCAAAACAAGCGCAACAACTGTGATTGGATTCTTCATCGTTCCGCCTCCGAGATTATAATCTTGTGTTGTCAGCAGCGGCTGTTGTAGAATTTGCTCCATGAACCCCAGCCATAAAAAAGTTTTCCAAGAAGCGCTGCGCCTTCCCGCCGAAGCGCGCGCGGCGCTGGCCGGTCATTTGTTGGAAAGTTTAGATGGGGCGGTGGACGAAGATGCCGAGGCGGCGTGGAGTAAAGAGATTGCGCGCCGCATTGACGATCTGGACAAGGGAAAAGTGAAGACCGTTCCCTGGTCTGTGGCTCGTCGTCGGATCGTCGGGCGATCCCGTGGCTCGTCCAAGCGTTGACCTTCACCTTGAGGCCAACGCGGAAGCGAGAGCTGCCTTCCTCTGGTACGCCGAGCGAAATCCCTCCGCGGCAAATGCTTTCATCGCCGAACTCGACCATGCCGTCCATGAGATTCGCAACAGCCCGGAGCGATGGCCGCGGCATCTGCAAGGTACGAGAAAATTTCTGCTTCGGAGTTTTCCTTACTCCGTGATCTACCGAGTCACCGACGTAGCCATTCAAGTCGTCGCCGTGGCTCATCAACGCCGCCGCCCGGGTTATTGGAGAACCAGGCAAGTCTAGTACAACCGAGTCCATCTCGAATGTTTGCACGGCTGGGTTAATCCTCAATCAAGAATCCAAAATTCCCCGCTGTTGCGTCTCATCTCGTACCTCTCGTCCGTCCATTTTAGCCTTTGAATTTTGACTTTTGCGTTATCGAATCACTCTATCCGCTCGGACCAGCACGTTCGGTGGAATCGTCAGGTTGATCTGCTGCGCCGCTTTGAGATTGATCACGAACTCGAACTTCATCGGCTGCTCCACCGGAAGGTCTGCGGGCGTTCTGCCTTTCAAAATCTTGTCCACATAGGCAGCGGCGCGCCGGTCCAAGTCGTTGCTGATCACGCCGTAGCTCATAAGCCCGCCCGCCTCTACAGACGCTCGCCCGTTGTATATCACCGGCAGCCGGCTTTTTACCGCGAGGTCTAAAATCTGCGTTCGATGACCCGATGCGACCGCGCCCTCCGCCATCATAAGGACCGCCTCAGCCCGTCCCTTGCTAGCGGCTCGAAATGCGCTATCAACAGCTTTAGGATCTCTGGGATCTCGTATGTCTAGGTATTGAAGCTTCACTTTCAACGCCCCAGCTGCGAGTTCCACTTCTTTTAACAACTGTGCGTTGTCTGGGCTGGTCGAAGTCCCGAAGACAGCGGCGCGGGAGAATCGAGGAACGATCTCCTTCAAAAGCTCCAGTCGTTTTCCGCTTAGCTCTGGGGCGAGGCTTGACAATCCAGTAATGTTGCCGCCCGGTCGTGCCAGGCTGGCGACGAACCCGCTTCCAACCGGATCGCCAACGTTCATCATCACAATGGGAATCGTGGTCGTTGCTTCCTTGGCAGCACGGGCTGCTGGAGGACCCACTGTGATAATGATGTCTACCTTGAGGCGCACTAGCTCGGCCGCCAGCGCCGGCAGGCGATCGTATTTTCCGTCATGGTGTCGCCACTCAATGACGATATTTTTCCCCTCCACGTATCCAAGCTCACGCAGACCCTGGCGGAATGCCTCGATGCGGGGCCGGCTACCGGAAGGGGAGGTGCCGCCTAGGTATCCTATGCGGGGAATCTTCGCCGCTTGCTGCGCCTGAGCGACCGAAACATTTGCAACAAAGAAAACTACCAATAGCCAGACAAGTATTTTCTTCGTCATAGGTTTCGCTCCTGTGTTCTCGCTGACACCTGGTCTCTGACATCTGAATTTTATCACTTGACCACCTTGTCCGCCCGGAACAGCACGGTCTGCGGGATCGTCAGGCCGATCTGTTTCGCGGTCTGGAGATTGATCTTCATCTCGAACTTCATCGGCGCTTCAACCGGTAAGTCCGCCGGCTTCGTGCCCTTGAGAATCTTGTCGACGTAAACGGCAGCGCGGCGGTACTGAACGTTGAGATCTGCGCCGTATGACATGAGGCCGCCGGCTTCCACCCAACCAGTCGGTGTGCCGACAGCCGGTAGACGATTTTTGATTGTTAACTCCGCTACCCGCTTTAATTGAGCAGAATCGTACCCCTGGAGGCGCACGAGAAGACCGTTGGCCCGTTCTTTGGTGATTGTTCGAAATGCATCCTCGAAATCTTCCGGTCCTCCAACCGCCACGGAGATAAGCTGTATTTTCAACGCTCGGGCCGGAACCTCTGTCTCTTTTACAAAGAGATTATTCGATGGCCCCGCCCCCCTTAGAATGGCAACACGAGTGAGTTTTGGTACGATCTCCTTCAGCAGATCCAAAATTTTTCCGCCTAACTCTCCGCCAATGTTTGTTAGCCCCGTTACATTCCCGCCGGGCCGAGCAAAGCTGGCGACGAGCCCCGTCGCCACAGGATCGGAGCTATTGGTTATGACGATAGGAATCGTGCTGGTGGCTTTCTTGAGAGCTAGGGCCGCGAACGTATTATCCGTCACAACGATGTCCACCTTCAGACGGACTAGCTCGCCGACGAGATCCACGTAGCGCTCCGTCCTACCCTCCGCCGTCCGAAAGATAACGCCAATGTTCTTGCCCTCGACATAGCCGAGATCGCGCAGTCCTTGGATAAATGCCGGTGACGGACCAGAGCCGGCGCGGGCCAGATAACCGATCCAAGGAATTTTCCCTGCCTGCTGCGCGTCAACAGCAGCCCCACACAGCGCGAATGCGATAGCGAGAGCGACAACCCGCAGCCATTTGGGTCCGCGGGGCCGCTTGTCGGAAAAAGAATGCAGCCATCGCATCCAATGTCTTTTGTTCATTCTCTTCGCCCTCATTTCTCATGAACCGTTTTGCTTCGTCCTCGTGGATGAAAAGCCAATTCGGCAATCGTTTTCGGAGGAAACAAAAAAGCCCGTTCGGTTTGAAACCGTTCGGGCTTGATATTGAGCGTCGAGATTGACGCCGGAGCGGAGTCAGACGTAGTTGGTTCAGTTGATTGGTGTGGTTCGCGGCCAGGTTACCTGATCGATTTCGTGCAGATTGCTCTGGCGCAATTAGTTTCACCTCCGGCGAGTAGGTATTGCCGATCTCTTCCTTACACTACGTTATCTCTGTAACGCAATCGTGGAACTTTATCCGAGTCACTCTGCGAACTCTGTGGCTTTTTCAAAAATACCCGTGCGGGGATGATCTGCAGAACGAAGAGGCCGCCTGGGTTCCGTCATACCCGCGAATCCGCCAAAGGACGGATCAGCCTCAGGCTGAAGCAGGTATCCAGGCTAATTCGGCGGAGAACCAACCTGGATACCCGCGTGCGCGGGAATGACGAGTCGAGGGGAGGACCCTGCGGAGGGAAATTCCTCCATTTTCATGATCTGTGGCCGAGCGTAAGCTCATCAACCACTCTGTGGTGAATACTTCTTTACAGGCACGTAGGCAATTTCGTGTCGAGAATGGAGACGAGAAGATCGAGCAAAGCCATCCTCGATCATCGATCCTCCATCCTCGGTCGTATGCAAATACTTACAGTACCTGAAATCCCGCTGTGAGAACTGCCCGGAGAAAATCATCGATGTGCGCCTGGCTTGGATCGAAGTCGAGCACGGCGACGCTGCGTTCGATGCTGAAGTCGATTTTCACGACTCCGGGAACTGCGTTAAACGCGTCGCGAAGAACGGGGAGATTTTCGGTCTTGAGGCCGCCGATGGAAATTATCGCGGTCTTGGTCGTGGTCTGCGCCATGGTGGAGCCAATCTGACAGAAGTTGTCGAACCGTTCAATTGGACCTTTAGTGGCAGAGCCTATATAGCTCTAGTATTACTGTGTTATAAATAAAATGATTTTTTGTTATGGTAGTTTATGGGGGGAGAACGACCATGGCAAAGCTGGCCGATTACCAACGGTACATGAAGTATCTGTGCGAAGCATTGGGCCACCAGGAC
>Ga0208454_1000039_pt1 | contig 98966 bp, 139 predicted proteins | sample EasRivMeERMZT100_FD_187530 | JGI IMG/M metagenome (GOLD analysis project Ga0208454, IMG submission 187530) | Soil microbial communities from meander-bound floodplain in the East River, Colorado, USA - East River MetaG ERMZT100 (SPAdes) (version 2) | ecosystem: Environmental > Terrestrial > Soil...
AAGACGCGGACGGCGGCGGCGAGCCGGTCGGCGTCCGCACGCGCCGCGTCACGAGCGGCTTCAATGCCTTCGATCACTCCCGCGAGGTAATGGGCGATCTTGTCGCGCTCAGCCCCACCCTCGTCGCAGAGGCGGCGGGTAGGGCACGGCCACGGCTTGAAGCATTGCGCACAGCCGACAACGTACGGGGTTATGTCGACGGCTTTCCGTGTTTGCGCCGTGTGCAGCTCGGCGATGCGTTCGAGCGCGCTCACGGCAACCTCTCCTTCGCTCGACGCAGCAGGTCGGGTTCAGCCCCCCGCAGTAGTGTGATGAGGCGTGTGTATGGGTACGGCCGCTTGCGGGAGACGATGCGACGACGTTGCCGCTCGGACTGGCCACCCCACGTGCCGTGCTCGATCTTGTTCGCCAGCGCGTAGGCGAGACACGTCGCCCGTACCGGACACACGTTGCACTTCCGCCGCTGCTCGACGATCGGTGCGTCGAAGAACCCGAGGTCGGAGGCGCACCGCGCCTCCGACCTCCAGGCCTCCCGCTCGAGCAGGGTGCTCACTGGGCGTTGAGAAGCAGACGCTTCCCGAAGTCGGAGCGCAGACCCGCGCCGTAGCCGAAGGTCTGGCTGAGGAAGCGACCCTCCTGCGAACGGCTGGTGACCACGTGTTCACCGTACTCGCCGAACGCGTTCAGTGCGCCCCACGCGGTGGGACGAACGTCGTCGGCGAGGGTGGGGGTGAGGCTGCGGTGTGCGAGGATCGACTGGATCGCCTCGGCGCGCTTGGGCCGCTCGGGAAGGACGTCCTCGAGGAGCTTGCGCATCAGGTCGTCCTCGACCTGGCTGGCGAGCAGGATCTCCGCGTTGGCCTTGAACTCCTCCGCGTACTTGAAGGTCAGCTTGAGCGTCTCGCGTGCCTCGGCGACCTTACCCTTGACGGAGTTCGTGTGGCGAATCTGCCACGACGTCTTCGTCGCGCCCCACGCCATGTTCAGCGTGTTCCAGCAGACGACCCGGATGGGCGTGACGTCCGCGCGGATGCCGCGTGACCCGTCGTGACTGGTGGAAAGGAGGATGTACAACTCGTGCAGGTCCTCGTCGCCGATGAGGATCTCCTGCGGGACCTTCATCGTCAGAAACACAACACGGCCCCCACGCAGGGAGCCGGCGGTTTCGTACTTGGCCTCGCCGGTGTCGACGAGTGTGTCCATGAAGTCGAATGCTTCACCGTTCTGGAAGGGCGTGTATACCTTGCCCACGGTGCCGAGGACCTTGTCGTCCACGTCGCGGGTCACGGCGAACCGGTCGCTGATCGGGACGTAGGTTCCGTCCGGCTTCTGTGAGAAGATCGGGCGAAGGTCGACTGTCCAGTCGAGCTGGGCGGTGACCAGCGCCTCCTTAGCCGTGAGGACGTCGGGAACGACGACCCCCAGGCGATGCCAGGCCTCGACGCGGGAGCTGAAGAAGCATCCCACCCCGTTGCGAATCTCAACCGCTGCGGTCATGATGTCTCCTGTCTTGGTCTGCGGCACGGGTTGCCGTATGTACATAATATCACGACATCGAGCGATGTCAACTCAGAGCATCAAAAATCATTAGACGATTAGTGATGCGATGCCTCACGGGCCCTCCTCCCCCGTGATCTTGCGCACCCAGCCGTTGGTGTCCTCCACACGGCGAAGTTCACCAACGACGCAAGCTGCGTCGTGGTTGAGGGCGCGCGGACCGGAGTGACCCTTCACCCACAGCCACTCCGCACCACACCCGGGACACGGGTCTCCACGTTCGATGGCTTCGCTGATGTTGAACCAGTCGGCGAGGGCTTCCTCGAGTGTCATCGCAGGTACCGATCATTCGCGGCGAGATATGCGTTCACCGTATCGGTGCACGGGAAGTTCGCGACGATCTCACCGGTGTCGAGGAAGACGCGTATGGCCGCAACTTGCGCGTCGGTGTAGTTGCGGAACGCCCACCCATGAAGGAGACGTGTCCGCTCCGAGAAGGTGAGAAGAGTCTTGGTCATAAGTACATAATATCAAGTAAGATTGGGCGTGTCAACCCCACAGGGCAAGGCTGGCGAACAGCAGGAACACCAGTAGAACGGCGATGCAGATCCCGCCCAGGATGAACCCCACCTCGGCGAGGAAGCGGTGCCACTCGGGAAAGCGACGCTTGGCGCCGTGCTCGAACGCCATCGTGAGAAGCCCGATGGCGAACCAGCCCAGGGCGAGGTAGAGGAGGCCCACCTACGCGGTAAGCCGCCACGCCCTCCAGCCGGACTCGTCGTACATCTGCTTCGCCAGCATCACATCCGCGTAGCAGTCGGGTCCGGCGACCTCCGCCCACGTGAAACCCATGCGCCGGGCACGCGCCTCGTGCAGACGAAGATGCTGGAACAGACCCGACGCACTCGAGCGCGGGTTCTTGGCATCACACCTAAGACCCGACTCCCGGCGTGCGATCTTGAGAGCACGCTCCTCCTGGCCGGTGCCGTGCCACGCGATGCGGATGAGCGTCTCCGCCGGTAGTGCGCGGATGTACGCGAGGATCTGCACGGGTGTAGGTGGGATCGGGATCACAGCCTCCGGGATGGGAACGGGCGCGAGAGGTTCGGGCACGTCCGCCGCCGGTGGAGCGATCTGAGGTGGGGGAGGAATGAAGGATACGGAGATCCCAAAGTCCTCGGCCGCCGCTGGGGCGACGACTGCAGTGCTCAAGAGGGCGGCGGCGACCAGCACCGCGCGTAACCTCACTCGGCCCGATGGGCCGCCTGAAGCACCGGTGGTTGAGTGGCCTGAGCTGCGAACCCAATGTTCATAGGTTCCTCCTCTGGGTTGTGATCCTGTGACTCTAGCTTGGTCACCTCGGCTATAAGGGCCAGCCCCAGCCTGCGAGCACGCTCGAGGCTGAGCATGAAGAAGGGTTGCTCATTCTCATTGATCGTGACTCCCTCACTCGTCGTGGAGAACGTGAGTGGCCCGGCGTGCCGAACGCTGAAGGGTGGCGTGGGAGTGTCGGACACGGGTTCCTCCTCGGGTGCGGGTGTAGGCGTGAAGGTCGGGTACTGCTTGGCGACCTGGATGCAGCGCTTCTCACGTTGGGTAAGGCGTGCCTTCCCGTACGAGACGTCGATGGCGAACTCCCGCTCACCGAGCGGCACACCCGAGTACTCACGCGGGTTGCCCTCGAGGGCGTCCATCACCTGCTCACCCAGCCAGCGGCCGGCGTCGACGGGAATGCCCTTGCCCCAGTAGAACACAGGCTTGCGCCCGAGTGCCTCGAGCGGCGCGATCTTCCAGTCGTCCGGGAAACCCTGGATGCGTGCACACTCCCGCATCGTCATGAAGCGCGGCTGGTTGGGGTGGATGACCTTGATGCCGGTCGCGCCGTCCACCACGCGGGTGAGGCGGTCGTAGTCCCAGCGGATCTCGCTGGACGGGCCGGCGATCCAGTTGTGGCGCTCCATCTTCTCCTGCCACTTCTCGGCCCACACGGGCATCTTCCCGTTGCGGTCGAAGTAGCGCTTGATGGGTTGACCCACCTGCTCGCCGGGCATCCACCCGACGTCCTCGGCGAGCTCAAGCACGCGGGTGAGGCGACCCACCGTCGATGAGTACGAGAAGTGCCCATCCACGCATCCGGAGGCGGAGCGTCTGGTCGCCGCCCAGTCGCTCAGCGGTGCCCGGTCGTAGGGTTGGGCATGCCAGGTGTCGCGGAGCGTCTCGAGGTCACCGATGGCCTCCCTGAGTGTCTGCGGCCCGCGGTCAGCCTCCGTCGGAACGGTGACGCCGAACGGAATGCGGCTGAGGAGGAAGAAGTAGCGCGGACGCCACGCCGGTCCGCCCAGTGCGTTCGCGTTCTGCAGCACGTGGAAGAGTGTCCACTGCTTGCCCGAGTGCTCCTCGACCCGGGCACGAAGCGCCCGCATCAGGTGTAGGCCCTTGGAGAACGCGGGCTGCACCGACTCGAATGCGATGACGCGGGCGTCGGTGCGGGCGCCGAACTCGGCCAGTGCCCACATGCACGCATTGATCTTCGAGTCCGCGCCACGGTCGAACGTCTTGCTCATGCCGGTCAGCGCGGAGAACGCACTGCACGGCGGGTTCCCGAAGACGAAGTCGATGTCGTCGGGGACGGTCCAGCGTTCGGCGGGCCCGTCCTCGTAGTGCAGGTTCGGGTTGATGAGGTCGAGGTTCGCGAGCACACTAGGTGCACCGAACCCACCCGGGAGTTCACGCTTCGCCACGACCTCGAACCCGGCCTCCACGACGCCGCGGGTGAAGCCACCCGCGAAGCACTCGACGTCAACCGCCCTCAAACTGACTCCTCCGTAGACCCCACGCGGTCCAGCCGTAGCGGGTGTCATTGTCGAAGGTGTCGACACCTACGACGCGAACCTCGGCGAAGATGCTGGTGACCTTCGTCCCGTGTGGGAGTGCACCCAACTCATCGGGTGTGAGAAGATACACCGGGTCGGGATCTGAGCCCGACCACGGGTTCTCGGTGTGGAAGGACGATGGAGCGGGAAGGCTCACGTACCCAACCTAGCCGTGTAGCCCTCACGCACCCGGCGAAAGTTCTCGGCCTGCTTGAGACGGTACCTCGTCCAGAACTCGCTCTCGGTGACGCCGACCGCGACGAGGATGTTGCCGATGAAGTGCGTCACATCCACGAGTTCCTCGGTGAGTGCGTCCTTGTTGACGCGACCCTGACCCTGTGACCACGGCTTCCAGTCGACCTCGCCCATGGCCTCACCCAGCTCGGCGAAGGCCGCGAGGAAGTTCCACCGTACGAACTCGGCCAGGGCCACGTCCTCGAGCGGCATCACGGTGTACCCGTGTTCAGCTTGAAGTTCCTGGGTCGACTGGAGCCACCGCCACTCATCGAGTGTGCGGTCACTCATCACACGACCGTTGGCGCGGGAGGTGTGGCGGGAATGTCCGGCTGGACGGGCGCGGCGGGTTCGTCACTCAGTGTGGCGCCGCGCTCGGGAAGCGTCACACCCAGGACCCGCTCAAGCGCCTCACGCTCGGACACGGTGGGCGTGCGCTGGATCTCGATGTTCGCGAGCTTCGCGACGGTGAAGCCCTCGATGCCCACCTGCTCCACGACCTGGGCGCGGCTCAGGTTGGCCTTCTCTCGCGCGGCACGGATCGCCGAAGAGAGGGTGTTCTTTGCATCAATGGACGTGCGGGGCATGTCTTGGTCCTTTCGTTGAATGGGACGACTGTACCTTACACTACATCGAACCGTGCACGTGGCTCCCGCGAAGGTTCCCGACCCGAACCCATGTTGCGGTACCGAGCGCCCAGGTCCCCGTCGGGATGACCGGCCGCGAGGTCCATCACGGGTAAGTCATCACCGATCATGCACGCGATCGCCGTCACGTATGCAAGCTGCCCGTGAAGTGACGCAGATGGGATCGTGCCGTGCACACCACCCTCCCCCGGAATGACGTAGCGACAGACGACGACCTCGGGCGCCATCGGGTTGTGGGCACCTCCGGTAATGAGGACGTAGCGGCGCGTAGTCCGCAGAACGGTCAGAATCTCCTCCGTCAACCCCGAGTGCGACAGAGCAAGAATCGCCGGCCTTGGCGATGACCTCAGGACTGTCAGCCCGCCGTGCAGCAGGTTGGTCGCGTGGATCGGGATGGCGGGCCTCCCAACGGACTGGAGTAGGCTTGCCGCGAGGCGTGCCATGTCGTCGGACTTTCCGATTCCCGTGCACACGATCACGGATGAGTCGACGAGAAGTTGTTTCGCGTTGAACGCGATCTCATCGGACACGGTTCCAAGTGCGGCGGTTGCGGCGGTTCGTAGGTTCACCAGATGACCTCCCGTGCTCGGGCTCGGGCTGCGGTTAGCAGCCACTCACGTTGACGTGCGGTGTGAAGGGGAACCGCCGCAAACAGCATGAGTGCCTCGATGATGTCAAGTTCACGCTTCGTCACCTCCGGGAACGGCGCCATGATCACGTCATCGAGGGCCAGGTCTAGCTCGGGTGAAACGGTCGGTCCGATTCCGTGCTGATCGAACTCGTCGAAGTTGATGGCGGCGAAGTTGTCGGCGTACGAGTACCGCAGCTTGGCGAGGTCGTAGCGCACATCACCGGTGCCGGCGGGCATGCGTCCCCACGCACCGCGCGGGTCGACCAGCTTCACCGTCTCGGTGCCCAGGCTGAACAGCACGTTGCAGAAGTTCGGGTCACCGTGAATGTAGCGTGGAATGACGGTGTCGATGAGTTCTTCCTCGGCGACCTTGAGGAGGGCGATGTTCAGCGGAGTCTCCTCGACGCCGGCCATGACCATACGCTCCCGGGTCTTCTCCACGTACATGAGACGGGCTGACTCGGTCGCGCTGCTCTCGGGCGCCTTCACACCCCACGGCCCATCCCACATGAGGTCGACGACGGTTCGCATGATGTGTGTCCACGTGACGGTCGGGAGTTCCCAGTACAACAGAAGCTCGGCCAATGTGGGATGATCGATGAAGTCTGTGATGATGCAGTCGGGCGTGCAGGTATGCACCTGCGGGATCAGCCACGGCCACTTGGTTCGGAACCACTCCCAACCCCGTGCCTCGGAGTGTAGGCCGCCCGGTCGGGCCGGGGTCTTCGTCATACGCCCGTACTCATCGAGGCTTAGGCGATGATGATCACGACGCACGAACATCTGACGTCGTGCGTCAGCGAGTGCACCCAGGTCACCGGCGTCCAGCCAGGTGGAAAGCATCAGCTGCGGAAGTTGCAGGTAGGTAAGTAGGGGAGCCATACCCTCGCCCTGGAAGCGTTGCCCCCGCACGCGAGCGACCGAGAACTGGTTGAGGAAGTACGCACCGATGCACACGGACTCGACGGTGTCGGTGTGCGGGACGCCGTCCACGTAGGCCCGCGGTGACACGGGGTAGCACCAGCTGCGGTACAGGTCAAGGGGAGCGCACACACCGCACACAGACTCTTCACGGGAGACGAGGGTGCAGACGTCGACCTCATCGAGCCACGTGTCGGCCATCATCACCAGCGCCTCATTGCCTGGGGGGACGTTGCGGACCCCGATGCAGAAGGCGTCCGCCGGTCCGCGTGGGTAGGGCTGCTCGGTGAAGACGATGGGCATGCGGTAGCCGCGCGTCATGTGGCGCACGGCCGTCTGCAGTGTGATGGAGTTCGGCGGGATGACCATGATCACCTGGTCCGCGTTGACCGCGCGGGCGCGGGCGAGCTGGTGGGCGATCATCGGCTTCCCACCGACGGTCACCAGCGCCTTGTTGCCCTGGGCGAGCGGACCCAGGCGGGTCGCGAGTCCGCCGGCCATGATGACGACGCTAAGACCCACCGATTCCCACCCTCCGCTCGATCTCGCACACGGCCTGCTTCTCGTCGGCGGCCTGCCGGTACCGACGATACTGCTCGCGCACCAGCCAGGTCCAGTCACTCTGCCCGGCCCGGGTGGAAAGGTGATCGACCCGCTTACGCAGGATCTCGGGCGTCGTCACGCGCAGCCAGTCACTCAGTGGGTCGTCCCGAAGTGGGATGACGTTGCCCTGGGTGTCATACTGCGGGTGAAAGAAACAGACGACGCCCATCTTGAACGCCTCCCACGGCTTCGTCGTCGCCCAACCCGACCCCGATGACGGCGTGGTGAAGGTGCAGCGCGTGGAGTTGAGCATGGGCCACTGCTCTTCCCAGTCGATGGGAGTCACCACCCGGCCCAGGCGCGGCGCCGAAGTCTTCGACCACGTACCATGAACCCAGTCCGGGTCGAGCGGTAGAACCCAGTCGAGCATGGCCTGCAGCCGCGTCCACCGGATGCCGTCCTTGCGTGCCTCATTGATGACGATGCCGAACCGTACACGGTCCTCCCACGGACGAGGTTCGGTGTACTCGTCCGGGATGCCGACGATCTCGAGGCGGGAGTACGTGTAGTGATGCTCGGCCTCCCAGATGGTGTTGTCCTGCAGACTCTTCACACCGGTCGGCGCCGGCGCGGGATCGTAGTAGCGCCAGTGCTTCTGCCGGCGGCTCCAGTCGAACTGACACATGATGGACCCGGGTGGATGCTTGACGTCGCGCGCCTTGAGGTAGTTGCGCACGTCGGGACACAGCCACACCTCCTCGTGATCGTGGTGCGTGTCGCGCCACCGGTTCAGTCCGGCGATGATCGGGCCGGCGTAGTAGAGCGAGTCCTCGTGCGGCGTGGTGGTGACACCCGGCTCGGCGACCATCGGAATCGCCGAGTTGCTGGTGCCGTGCTGGCCCAGCCATAGGACGAGGCCGTCGAGGTCCTCGTAGGCATCCACCGACGCGTCGGCAAACACCCGGGCTGCGGCGATCGACCACTGCGCCCGCACCGACTTGTCACTCTCACCCATCTTAGGTGGCGGGCCGAGCGTCTCCTTGATGATTTTCTTCGACATGACGTCCCACTCGGTCCACGGGTTGGTGACGTTGTCCGGTAGGCCGGCCTCCACCGGTGACTCCCGGGAGTTGCGTCCCACGATCACCCACTCGACCTCGGGGTTCCGACGTGCGAGTGTGTCGAGGAGGATCACCGGCTCGTTGTCGCCACCGACCTCACCCCACTTGCGCGGGGTAAGCCCAATCGACCTTCCCAGCTTCGCGTAACCTATCCTCACGGCTTAGAACGGAGGCTTGGGCGGCTCGTCGACCGAGCCGGTCTGCGTCGGAGCAGGAGCCTGCTCAGGAGGAGCGGAGGAAGCCTGGGCCTGCTGTGCGAGAAGCTGCTGCAGCAACGCCTGCTGCTGCTCGGGCGTCATCCCGTCCACGCTCGTAGGCGGTGTAGATGACTGCGGCTGCGGTTCCGGCGACGGAGCCGACTGCTGCGGCTGCGGCGAGGGTGAGGGCGTAGTGGGCTGCGGCGCGGGCTGCGGTGATGGTGCGACCTCCTGCTGGGGCTGCGGCTGTGCGGCCGGAGCCGGTTGTGTCATACCCGCCTGGGGGATGACGCCGCTGGCGCGCATAAACTTCTTCACGCGGGTGCGGGTCTGTCCCTCGTACATCTCCTGCTCGGTCTCGATCTTCGCGTCACGGCCGGTCAATGCACCGGCGACCTGCTCGATGGCCGGTCCGTTGGCGAAGAACTCGGGTCCCAGGCCCAGCGCGGTCATGTGTTGGAAGAAGAACCTCATCGCGTTCGGGCTGTCGGGAGTCAGGGTGAAGTTGTGCCACACCATGCGCCCGTCGGCGGGACCACCGAACACCTTGAACTGGGTGACGATCATGTCCTTGTCGCCGGCCTTCGTACGCTGCACCTTCGCGCTGATGCACTTCACGTCGTAGGTGCTGGGTGGGAGTGCCTCGAAGCCGCCGGCCTCGTTGGCCTCGTCCAGCAACTTCTTCCAGTCGTAACCTTGCGTCACCTGCTGACCTCCGTGTTGAAGATGAGTTGGAACAGCTTGGGAATGTCGGGGTTGTCTACCACCTCACCGAGGCGACCGGTTCGGTCACCCGCCTCGAATGTGGGCTGAGGCGCCGTAAGCAGCCGGTGGTACGGCTGGCCGGTGGTGACGTCGTTCTCACGGTAGAGGTATCCGACGACGTCGATGTAGTACGGGAGTGTCGTGTACAGCTGACCCTGCACGTGGGGTGCGTATCGCCCATCCACCGCGCGGGTCATCGCCACGATGATGACACACTCGATCGGATGGGTGGGGTGGAAGGTCAGGTCACGGAAGTTCCGGACGAGTGATGCCATCTTACGCAGCAGCTCGCCCCAGTCCTGCTGCCGCATCTGGTTGCCGCCCGAGATGGCGTCGATACACCGCTGCTGGATCTCACTGATGCTGTCGAGGATCACCGATCGGAACGGATGTGCACCGTCCTGCAGCCACTGGTACACAAGCTCGAGGGTCTGGTAGTTCCGCACGTAGACGATGCAGTTCTCCCAGGTTCCATCGGGTACCGGCGGTGCGTACTGACTGGGGTCCCACTCGATGCGGTTGGGCAGGAAGCGTGTTCCACCCTCGGCGTCGAGGAAGAGCTTTGGCGCGGGGGCCGTCTCGGCCAGGCGTGTCTTACCCACCTTGGCGAGCCCGTGCACCAGCAGGGCCAGCGTGTCCATCGTCTAGGTCTCCAGTTCTTCCGGGAATCGAAACACTATCACGGTACGTGTGCCGCGCGTCTACCCGAACGTGGGTACGCTGCACCAGGTCGCGCCAGCGAGAGCCGTCGTCCATCATGTGACACATGTCGAAGAAGTCACACTGCCACGTGCACGTGTCGTTCACGTTCGGCGGCGTCACGGTACGATGATCCCACCCACGGGTTAGGTCATCCTCCGCGCGGAAGATCTGCCGCAATGTGCCGTCCACCGCGTACCAGTATGAGCGAAGGTCGTCCGGGTTGAAGCGAACCTCCTCACGCCCGTAGAACGGTGGCTTCGCGGAGGCGGTACGCTTCACCTTTCGGAGCATGTTGAACAGCGCACCCACGGTCACCCCGCCGCGCAGCCGGTCGAGCATCGTGTAGTGCTTGAGCTGGGTGTTCATGTGCAACGTCTCTTGCTTGAGTGACTGCACCGTCTTGTGGTCGAACAGCAGGTGCACACCCGACGACACCCGGCGGATCAGCAGGTCGAGCGTGCCGCTGAGGTACACGGTACGCCCGCCGATGCCGGCGGACACAGTCACCCGCTCCTCCGCCGAGATGGGTTCGATGTCCTCGTCGGCACCGGTCTCGGCCAGCCACTCGTTGTAACCCTCCATCATTCGCCGCTCGAGGTCGAACTCGTTCTTGAGTTCCTTCACATCCTCGTCGGTGTAGGCGAGAAGGTGCACGTCACCCTCGACCTGACCGATGCGCTGGGTCATCGTCTGCATGTCCACTGCCTGGGCGTCATCCAGCGCCTTCAGCCCGGCCTGGGCGCGCCACTCGTACGGGAGCTCGGGCGTGTAGTGCGCGGCGAGTGCCAGGTGGATGCGCGTGCCGATGCGACGGATGCCGGTCACCTGCTCGACGGGCAGACGCAGGCCCTCCCAGTATGTGAGATACCACTTGCGGTTGCACCGTCGCCACGTTGCCAGCTCGGAGTGGGAGACGTACCGGTCAGACACGGTCCTTGGCCTCCTTGGCTACCTGCTTGAGTGTATCCACGTGCACCAAGAGCTTACTCATCGCGGCCATGATGCTCATCAAGCGATCGCACAGGTCGAACAGCTGCAGGATCTGCTGACGCTGCAGCACCACCTTCGCCTCGAGTACCTCAAGTCGTTCCTCGGTCGTATTCACGGTAGGATCCACTCATGCGCAGAATCATCATCACACTCACCCTCATGCTCGCTAGTGCGCTCGGCTTCACGGCACTCACGGCGGGTGCGCAGACGTCGCCTCCGCCTCGCGTGTCGGTCGGCATCTCCATCGATCAGCGATCTGGTGCGCCGACCGAGACGACCATCGACTGCGGCAAGGATGGCAGGTTCTCGACCGTGAACGGTGACGGCACCCTGTTCATGGAGAACCGTGAACCGCACAAGATGCTGTGTCAGATCACGATTCGGCGTGTAGGAACGCTTACGTAACCTCACGCCGATAGCACCGCCTTCAGCCACGTGCGATCACGAACGATCTCCTCGAGCATGCGGGCCTTGTCATCCAGCCGGTCGATCTGCTTCTCGTCCTCCACCGTGTCGCGGGCGATGACGTCGATGATGAGGACGTTCTCGTGACCCTCACTTCCGATGCGGTGCACACGGTCCTCGACCTGCTTGTTATCGAGGTTGCTCCACGACCGTTGAAGGCGAACGAGAATGCGTGACCGGGTAAGGCTGATCCCGACGCCCCCGGCCTGAATGGTCATCAGCATCACCCGCAGCCGACCGGCCTGAAACTCCTCGATGTACTGATCACGCTCGGCCGTCGTGTCCGAACCGGTGATACGCCCGTATGAGATCTTCGCCCTGTCGAGACGTGCGGCGCAGAGGTCAATGAGCTGCCGTGACACCGCACACACGACGATGGGCTCGTCCTCGGGAAGTTCCTCGAGGATGTCCATCAGCTCGTCGACCTTCGGTGACGGCTCACTGAGGATGATCTTGTCCCTGTCGTTCTCTTGCGGCTCAAGCGCACACGTGGCTGAGGCGAACTGCATCAGTCGTAGACCCTGGGTGAGCGGTGACGTGGCGTAGATGAGGTCACCGTTCTCCATCTCGGTGAGCATCTTGTCCTTGAACTCGTTGTATGCCTTGCGGTGCTTAGGCGGTAGGTCGATCATCCGCACCTGCGGGACCTTGGGCGGCATGTTCTTGAGCACCTGGTCCTTGGGCATGCGGCGGAAGCGCGGGTCGAAGATGCGAAAGAACTCGTCACGGTTGCGCGGGTCAAGCCCGAGGATCTCCAACCCACCGAACCGGTTGAAGCTCTTCATCGTGTAGCGCTCGATGTAGGCGGTCTTACGTGGAAACTCCTCGGGCGCGACGAAGTGCATGATCGACCACAGGTCATCGGGTGCGTCGGCGATCGGTGTTCCCGTGAGGGCGATGCGGTACTCGACGGTGGGTTGCCGTCCCACCGCCCACAGGGCGCGGGTCTGCGCCGTGCGTGGACTCTTCGCCTTGTGTGCCTCATCTGCGATGACTGCCTTCAACTGCAGGGCGTTCAGCTCCTTGGACACCTTCTCCGAGTCCTTGAGGCTGATGGACCCGTACGGCGCAAGGCGTGTGTGCAGCCTCATCGCTTCCCAGTTAATGACGTACACATCGGCGGGTTCCTGCAGCTGCTTGCGCCGCTTCGTCGCCCCACCCTCGATGATGGAGACGACGCGGTGCGGCGCCATGCGGGCGTACTCCCGCCGCCACGCTCGTTTCACCGAGTTCGGCGTCACCACGAGTGCAGGGTAAGCGTTGGCTGCCTCGAGCGCGGCGATGGTGGTGGCCGTCTTACCGGTGCCCATGTCGTCGGCGAGCAGGGCGCCGTGTGCGACGTACAGGAACACGGCACCCGGCCGCTGATGGGCGAAGAGTCGCTGCTCGGCATCCTCGAGGTCCGCTTCGAGGGCAAGCAACGGCGTCGTCCACTCGGGGTAACCCGCGAGCGTCGTCTTACCCCGCAACCACATGCACGGGTCGACGCGGTGCTGCCGTTCGTAGGCGGCCCACCCACCGAGCCTCTCACTTACCTCGAGGCGATGGTCGAAGACGCCGCGCAGCGCGAGGCACGAACCCCACGACAGCGGGAGCTTCCACTCACCGGGTGTGGCAAGTACCGCGCCCGGCACGTTGCGGATCAGCGGCGCCTCGGTGTAGTTGACGAAGACGGTGATCGCATCGTCACCCTCGAGGTAGTCGGCCCTCGCCACTTAGGCGTTCACCGCGACGTCCACGCCGCGCGCCCACGTCGCGCGCCACCAGGACATCGAGTGCCGCTGCGCGTCGCGGTACCCATCGGGGTGCACGTACTGCGGGCTGCTGATCCGCTCGCCCGTGGTGCGTGAGAACTTGTCGTACCGAAGAGTCCCACACCGCGTGCACCGCAGACACACCAGCGTTCCGAAGTCCGGCCGCCGGTCACCGGCGCCGATCGGGTCCCAGGCGTGGCGCAGCGCGCGGCACGTGACGAATGCATCATTCCTACCTCGACGTGTCTGAGTCATACCCTTTACTTTATCATCTCGAGAACGCGCCGATCTCCCTGATTCACGAGGAACAGGAGCAGATGTCGGAGTGCGTCGCGGGCGTGCTCATTCTTGTCGTACAGCTTCACCTGGCGAAGACGATCGTTGGTGACGAACCGCTTGGCGTCACCGGGCGCCTGCAGCGGTGCGAGCAGGCACCTGTACTTGCCGGCCAGGTACCGTAACGCCCCGATGATCTCCATGCTCGAGGGCTGCTGGGAAAGCTGCGCGGTCTTCTCGGTGACGGTGAATCGCTCGACGACGATGATCGCCTTGTGCTGTCGCCACCGCATCCAGTCCTCCGCCCGTCCGACGAACCGCTGCTGGTCGTCGTCCATGCCCGACTTGATCTCGAGCTTGGGCAGGTAGCAGTCGGCCCAACCTGTGTGCTCACCCGGGTCGACGGCGAGGATGTAGTCGAAGTCAGATAGGCGAATCGGGTTGCTCGTCATCGGTGTAGAACGCGGAGTTCACCTCCTGCACGAGGTCGGCGGGAACACCTAGGACGTCGCCCCACCGGGTGAGCGGTTCAGAGCACTCGACCTCGATGGGGATGTGAAAGTTGGTGCGATCCTCCATGATCACCCGCGCGCGGTTCGCGAGTTCTGCTCGTCGCTCGGGATCCTCGGCCGACACCTCGAGCAGGATCTCGTCGTGCACGGTCAGCAGCAGTCCCCGCTCGAGGTCCGGGTCGGCGGCCAGGTCGACGAGCTGACGCTTCATCACCTCGGCCGCGGTACCCTGGATGAGGTAGTTCACCAGGGCGTACTCCTTGCCCGGGTCCGCACGCTGCACGCGACCCAACGGCGTCTGCACGTAGGCGTACCCAAGCTCGGCCTTGCGGCTCATTCCGACCTGGGTGACGCGACTGATGAAGCCACGCACGCCCGGGAACAGGTCGTCGTACCGGTGCTGGAACTCACGGGCGACGTCCAGTGGCACACCGGCCGTGAGTGAAAGCTTTGCGGTGCCGGCGCCGTAGATGCGGGCGAACCCGGTGTGCTTCGCGATCTGACGCTGACCCTTCGTCGGCACGTCCACACCGTACGCGAGCTGCGCGGTGAAGGTGTGAAGGTCCTTGCCCTCCCGGATCGCACGAATCATCGACGGCTCACCGGCGAAGTGTGCCAGCAGCCGCATCTCGATCGCCTGACAGTCGAGGCTGTACAGCAGGTGCCCCTCACGGGGAATGAACGCGTCCCGCACCGTGCGACTGGTCTTGGGCAGGGTCTGCAGCGCGGGTCGCTGGATGGACATGCGTCCGGTGCGTGCACCCATCTGATTGATGGACGGGTGCACCACACCCTGAACCGCATACTCGAGCAGGTTCTGGAAGTAGGACGACGCAAGCTTTTGACTCTTCCGGAAGCGATGGATGGCGCGGGAGAGTGGGTGATCGATGCCCAGCAGCACATCCTCATCGAGGGCGTACTGCTTGCCGGACTTCGTTCGCTTCTCGAGGACGATACCCTCCAGCTCCAGTGCACGGATGCACGCCGCGTTCGAGCCTAGGTTTCGGCACGAGTACCGATCGGCCGCCCACGCCTGCAGCTCCTCACCGTAGGCCAGCAGCTTGGTGTTCATCTGATCGCAGTACGGGAGGTCGACCCGCATGCCGGTTCGCTGCATCGAGGCGATCACGCGTGCACACGCCACCTCGAGCTGGTATGCGTTCATCGCGTTGGCCTCGAGGAGCTTGGGCAGCAGGTCCTCACGCAGGTAGTAGGTAAGGACCGGGTCCACGCCCGCGTAGGCCCAATACTCGGGCAACTTCACCGGCACGGTGGCGAACGTCCACTTGCCCACGCCCATGGCGTTCTTCAGCAGCATCTCGCCGGCGCTCGCACGCGGATCGATGAGTCGTGAACCTACCATCTTCAGTGCGGTGGATCGCGTCGAGTCGAGCACGTGGATCATCGCCCGCGTGTCGTCCACCATGCTCCAGTCGAACCGGTAGTCACACTCGTTCTCGATGAAGCTGATGTCGAACGGGCTGTTGTGAAATGCCATTCGCCGGCCGTGCCAGCGCTCGAGCACCTCGACGGCAAGGCCACCCCACTGGAACCACGGGATGACCCACCCGGCGGTCGCATCACCGAACTGCACGAGGCGCAGCTTGTCACCGGTGTGTGGGTTCAGCCCGGTCGTCTCGGTGTCGCACGCAAGCACGGGTCTCGGCCGCTCGAGCCAGTCCAGCAGCCGGTTGCAGTCGGCTGTGGATTCCACCAGTTCGATGCGGGTGTCAAGCGGGATCGGCATCCACCCACTCCTGCGGGCGAATGCCCGCCTTCATGAACGCCTCTCGGAACTCGGTGAGTGCACGGTACACGACGACCCGCAGCCCAGACTTCTCCATGTAGAGGATCGACTTCTCGGGTTCACGGTCACGGTCGTGTGCACCGACCGAGCAGACGACACCGAAGAGCCCGGAGTTCGCGAGCATCTGCGAGCAGGTGTAACACGGACAAGTGTTGCAGTACGCAAGTCCGCCCTTGCGTGCCGAGGCGTCGGAGTACAGCAGTGCGTTGGCCTCGGCGTGAATGGCGACGCAGTCGGCGTACGAGCGCGGGTCCTCGGGCGGTGCCATTCCGCGCGGGCACCACGCACTGCAGTCATCGTCCTGATGCAGGTTGCGAAACCCCGCAGCCGGTCCGTTGTACCCGGTTCCGATGACGCGGTTGTCGTTGACGATGACACATCCGGCCTGCCGGCGACAACACGCCGATCGCAGTGCGATGAGGTCCACGACCGTAAGCCACGTCTCACTCCACGATGGGCGGATCATCCGACGATCGTCCGGATCTGCAGCAGTGCGTCACGGTGCCGCTGCACCGTCATCGACGTGAACGCCGTGGTGAACGCCATGGCCTCATCCACGGCCTTACGGATCTTCTCAAGGTCACGATGATGACGCGCAAGCTCGGCACGCGCCTCACCAAGCTCGTACATCAGCTGGTCGCGGGTCATCTCACCGAGAGCGTCCTCGTCCACCAGTCCTCCTTCTCACACTTGCCTTCTAGGTAAGAACGGGCGATCTGCACAACGATGTCCCACGACATGCCCGGGTCACCGATACCCGCGGGCAGGTTGTACTGCATCTCTTGCGGGTGAAGCTTGGTGGTGGCCTCGAGGTCACGGTCGTACAGGTGCAGGCTGCGGGCGTGGTGCGTGTACGTTCCCACGGGTACGTCGAGGACGTTGGCGACCGTGTGCAGTAGGTGTCCGAAGATGAAGAAGTCGTAGGGAACTCCGAGCCAGATATCGTTCGAGCGCATCGTCACGTCGAGGTCGAGCCGTCCGTCACGAATAAAGAACTGCAGGCTGCTGGTGCATGGGAGGTCCCTTGCCGCCGGGGTATGCAGGTCGCGGAAGTTGTCCCACAACGACACCTGCGCCTGCCTCGTGTACGGGTCGCGTCGCAGCAGGTCGACGACGAGTGGCAGTGCCTCCCGGGTTCGCTGCCCGTAGCCGCCGTGGAACGCCTCGCCGTCGAGGATCTCCCTGAAGAAGGGACTCAGCTTCACCATCAGCTCGGGCATCTGCACACCGGCGACGAGCTGTAGAAACTCAGCGGCGGCGATCGCCGTGGAGACGTTGCGTCCCTGGGCGAGTGGCAACGCATCCCACGGGCGTTCGGTAATCGCGATCATCACGTTTCGTTGCTCGTAGGTGAGGTGTCCCCGCACGTTGACGACGAACCCACCGGAGACATACTTCACGAGTTCGGCGTAGCCGTCCCGCATCGACGGAAACTCGAACGTCATCACCGGGGCCATCCTCCTAGGTCGATCTCGGCCCGCCGCTGGGCCAACGCCTGAATCAGTTCGCCGTACCTGCGTTTCATCTTGTGGTGGAAGCGTCGCACGTACTGCGGGTGAGGCACCGTCGAATGCGGTACGTTGTTCAGCTTGGCGACCCGCTGCGCGTTGCGCCCGAGGCAAACGACGGGTGGACACTCAAGGATCTTCCACAGCTGCTCGACGTTCTCTTCACACGCGTTGGCGATGCCGATCCGCTGTCCGAAGGACGGTGTCAGCGCCTCGAGGAGGAAGTGACCGGACGTCGCGTTGAACGGAACGAACGCCGACTCGTACTCAGCTGGACTGTTGCGGGTGTCACCCAGAAGAAGTGCACTAGGACGGAACCCACCGACGTAGGTCGGGAAGTCCACCAGCGGTGCGCACATCTTGTCACGGTACCGGGCGAAGTCATACACGTCGGCCAGATCGAGAGGTGTTGACTGATGATCACTCCATCCGGTGAGGGCGAGAAGACGGTAGTCCGCGATGATGTCGGCCAGGTTCTTCTGCTTGATGAGGTCATCGCCGCGGGTCTCAAGTCGAAACCTGATGACGTCGAGCCGTTCACGCATGATGATCACCACTGCACCACGTGACTGGAGGAAGAGGTGGATGTGTAGGAGGCGTGCGTCATCAAGCTTGCTCTCACCGCGCAGCAGTGGGCCGTACACCCGCTCACCCAGGTGCAGTCGGTCGCAGATTACGTGCTGTCGCGTCCCGGGTCGATACCACTGCAGGGCAAGCTCGTACTCCTCGAGCGGGTCCTTCTCGATCGGACCGAAGTGAAGCACGGTGGCACCACGTAGTGCACCACGCTGGGTGAGCTTCCGAACGGCGGTCGTCTTACCGCTTCCATCAGGACCTTCCAACACGATCAGCATGACTTAGGCCACCGTCCACGCGCACTTGCTGTTGCATGTTTAGCCTTCTTCTCAGGGTCAGCCCAATGTGCACGCATCGCGATACGACGTTTCTCGTTCGCTTCGGGTGTATGAGCAGCTGCATCCATCTTGGTACGGAATGTGCCGTCATCGTCAGCCCAACGCTTACCTGTTGCTGCACCTATTGCAGCACGGGCGTTAGGTCGCGCCATAGCGTCTTGCCCACCGCGCTTACTGTTGCAGTAGAAGTGTAAGACGCGAAGATTCGATGGATGATCGGTACCACCGTCACTGATGTTGATGATGTGATCTATCGAGAGGGCGAGCGGGTTGCGTGCTCCCTGCTCAAATGCCCGTGACTCAAATAGGCAGTCTTCCCACATACACTCGAGCTTCGGCACATACCCAAGTTGGTGAAGGGCGAGCACCAGCATTCGTACCCATACCCTTTTGGGTCCACCTGCCACACGGGCAAGCTCTTCCTCGAACATTGGTTCTCCGGTCTAGGTCTGGTGTTACGCGACTAGCGTGACCGCGAAGCCCCTGTCCTTACGGGCCGCGAGGTCGAGTGCCTGCTGGGCGGTCGTCGTTAGACGAAGCACGCCGGTGTTGTCCACGCGGTACAGGCCGCGCACGACGTCCTCGGGTGTGTCGCACAGCTTCACCCAGGAAAGGTCAACCTCGCCCGGGCGACTCGAGCGCCCAACACCCTCGACGATGTACCGACCGGCCTCGGTGCGGAAGATGCGAAGATCGAACCACCGGTCCGACTCGGGACGACGGCTTGATGCCTCACCGAGCAGATCACCACGGAAGGCGATCTGCCGTGATCCGTCCTTCACCCGGTATCCCTTCACAGTCCCTACTGTATCACGCTCCGTAGGGATAGGTCATGCCCGCGCGAGGCGAGTGGGCCGATGGAGCGGGGGAAGTGTTCCCCCACCAGGTCGTGCAGCACAACGGTGTGAAACCCATAGGTCTCCCGGGCATCACGCTGATAGGCGGGATCGTCGGTGAGGCCGTCGTCCAGGTCCCAATACCACCTCAGCCTGCGAAAGAGCACGCGGTGCACCAGCAGAAAGCCGGCGGTGTTCCAGTGCACCTGGGCGTCGGATGATGGGATTGCATCATCGGGTACGAACTCCCACGGGAGTCTTGGGTTTGCGATGAACGGGAACTCCCGCCCATGCTGCAGCACGATCTGATGGTACGTCTTCACCCGAGGTCCGGTGAGCCCGTAGGTGGGAACGTGTCCGCCTACGATGGGCCACGTCACGTTCAGCATGCGCACCACCGACTCGGGAGGGGCCATCGTGTCGGAGTCCAGGAAGAGGATCGCGTCATACCGGCCGATGAGACCTTGCTCGGTGACGAGGTTTCGTCCCATGCAGATGCGATTGATGCGGTCCTCGTTGGTGAGGTAGTCCGCACCGTTGTCGTACCGGAACTCGACGCGCCACCCTCCCACCGCGGCGAGGCGTCGCAGGAGGGCATCTTGTAGACCGTTCCCACGGGCATCGACCTCAAGCGCGACGAAGAACTCGACCTCGTGCCCGTACTCCCGGGAGAACTCTTGCATGGCCGCGGCGTGGATGAGCCACGCCGTGACATACTCATCGTGATCCGCCTTGTACGGCGGCACGGTGCATCCCACGAGAACCCTCACGTGTACGGCCACCTCCCCCATTCCTTCACCGAACGCACCGTTCCCTGAATGAAGCCAACAATCACCCAGATGAGAAGCAACGTCATCCACCCGTACCACGCGCCAAACTTCAGGCCGATCATCACGGCGAGAAAGATGCGCTCCGACCAGTTGACGATCGACCGCGTCCACACCTGCAGACGACGATCATGCTCCTCAGCTGATGACGGCACGGGCGAATGCATCCTGTGCACGCCGCGCGCCCTGCCGCGCGAGTGCCTCGGAGTTGTAGCCGCCCCTACCGATGACGTTCCTGCCGGTGCTACCCACCAGTTCCCACGCCCAGTCCCTGGGGCCTACCTGCTCGAACAGGACGCGTGGGACCTTGGGAGCACGAACGGCGGGTGCCTTCTTCTTGGCCGCCTTCTTCGTCTTGGTCTTCTGCATGGTGATGACTTCTCCCTCTCGCTCAATGATGAGTACGCGGCGACGCCGATCCGGCGAACCGTCCTTCTTCAGTGGTGTGACGACGATCTTGTGAAGCTCAAGTTGAAGTTGCGTGCTTCGTCTTCGCGTCACGGCCGCACTGTATCACGGCTAGCGAAGGATGATCTTGGCGAGAACGATGATCGCGAGGATGACGAGAATGATGATGAGGATACCCATGACCCTCATATTACGCCCGCGAGTGCGTGGATCGCATCACGAACGAATCGGTCACGCATGTCGAAGTAACCCGACCCGAACTGGAGTGCTTGCCCGTGCTGGTCGAGTTCACGCCAGCACTCGTCGCCCTCCATGGGAATGCAGAAGGTCGAGTCGGGGTTCACGAGACCCATGATGATGTCGTCACCCTCGTGTGGCCAACGAATCTGGCCATCGTCGCGAACGTTGAGCCGCACGAACTCCTCGGCCGCCACGAGCCGGGCCAGCGCGCGCCAGCCACACCACACGACGCGACCGTGCAGGCCGTCCACGTGTACACGCTGACCCTTGCTGAGTAGGTGGGGCTGCACGATGCGACCGTGGTGGAAGGAGTTGTCACGCAGCTGCACGCCCCAGAAGCCCGTCACGAAGTCGGGCCGGAAGGACTCCTCGAGAAGTCGCTCGACCGTTCGACGCCCGGGCGCGGTGTCGTCATCACTAAGGTAGTACCAGTCGGCCGGGTCCAACATGGCGGTGATGAACTTGGCCCGGGTGTGGAAGTTCTCACTTCGCACGAGGGTGATGCGCTTGTCGAGGATCTCGATTCGCTCGAACGACTCCTCCCAGCGTGCCGGGCCCTGGGCGTGGATGATGATGCGGTCGGGTACACGGGTGCCGGCCAGCAGACCCTCGACGATCGGCAGGACGTTGGGAATGCGTGCCGGCCAGTAGGACAGCACGACCGCGACGACCCGCTCAGTCACGCACCCTCCAGGTTGCGTACGACGTCGAGGTCGCGGATCTGGTCGTAGTACACGTTGCCCAGTGCGACCATTCGCCTCTGTGACTGAAGCGAGTACGAGTCCGCGGCATCACATGTGTCAAGGACACCCGAGTGCTTACGCACCGCGAGGCTGACGAGGCGTGAGTGACCGAAGGAGTCGACCCGCTCATCGAGCTGCCCGGCCCGCGCGAGGAAGCGGTCGATGGCGACCATGTAGCAGCTCGGGTTGACCGGCTCCCACCACACCCGGTCATCAAGGCGCGGACTGGCGACGACGGTCTTCGCGTTGTCCCTGAACATCAGGTGGCCCGCGAGCTCGTGCACAGCCGCATCTTCGAGGGTGGCACCGTCGATGATGAGCGCAAACGTCGTAGGCGTGGCCTTCAGCGTCTCATTGATCTGGTGCACCACCTTCGGCGGGTGAAGGATGACGACGGTTCCGCAGCTGTCACGCAGCTTGGGAAGGATGATCTCCACCTCGTCCGCCCAGTTGACGATGACCGCCGTGATGGACTCAGGTCCCACGGTCAAGCTCGTCGGTGAGGCGGTCGGCGAAGACTCGATATCGGTCGAGAAGATTCGTTCGAGAGTTGAGGTAGTCACGCTGTGTGTAGAACGTCCAGTGGGCGCACTGTGCACCTCCGTACACATAGTTCGACCGACGGACGATGGTCGGTATGTGCATCGTCAACCAATGCTCTTCCTCGTCCCAGTTGAGCACCCCACCGCAGTCGGCGTACTCCTTCCCGTCGATGGCGAAGCAGGATACGCTGAACTGCTGCCGCCAACCTAGCTCAACCCACTTGTTCGGTTCGATGCACGCATCCTCGTGATCGTGCTCGAGGTGGTGCAGCAGAAGGTTATGTACAGCCTCCGCGAAGTACGGGTCACCCCAGCCGACCGGGTCCACTGCGTTCATCGCCACGCGCGGCCACTGCCACGGCTGGTGACCCCACCGCTGCATGATGCTGCTCGACACGGCGTTGTTCCAGATGATCGGGAACACACCCAGTGACTGGGGGAAGTCAAGTTTGAAGTCCACCAGCGCGCGGATGCAGTTGTCGTGAAGCCAGATGACGTCGTCGTCGAAGCGAATGAAGATGGTGTCGCGCGCGTCGGGCGCGTTGCCCATGTACCAGAAGAAGCGCATGGTGTTGAGCTGCTTCGGCTGGCGATACCCGTCCATCCAGTGCTTGGGAACCTGGCCCGCGAGGTTCGGCGTGCGTGGACCCGGGCACTGGAACGACTTGATCCACGGGTAGGTCTCGGTCAGCTTGCGGGCGTACGCCTCATCCTGGATCTGGTGTGGGTCCATGTTGAGGCAGAGCATCCACTCGTCGAGAACGCCGCGGGCGTGCTCACGCCGGAGGTACGGAAGCAACAGGGAGACGGTTGCCTCACGCCCGTAGGGTGTGAACGCGACGATCTTCCTACCGCGGTACATGCCAGGTGACCCCCTCGTTGGCGCGGAACCACTCCACCGTCTCGCGCAGGCCGACCTCGAGCGGTGTGAAGTCATCCGCCCACATCCCGATCTCGGTCAGGGTGCTTGTGTCGGCGTATACATCGACGTCGAGCTGGCGCAGTAGGTCCATCACCTTCTTGTAGGTGCGGACGTCCCCGCGCGGTACCGACCCGAGAACGGCGTCCCGCAGCTTGGGAAGCAGCCCGGGATCGACGTCGGGTCGCGCCTTCTCACCCGGGCGCATGTCCAGATGCACCACCTCGTCCTCGACGCCGACGATGTCGCAGACCAGTTCGGCGATCTCGAGCGTCGTTCGATGCTCGCGGGGACCGACCTCGAGGGGGAACGGGGGAACGTTTCCCATCTTCAGGTTCTCGAGGCACGTGACGAAGACGCGGGCGACGTCCTTCACGTACACCATGTCGCTGATGCGGGAGCCGTCACCGTAGACCTCGACCGGGTAGTCCGGATGCTGGGCGAGTGCACGACACACGAAGCTGGGCGTGATCTTGCGCACCTGGGAGCTGGCGAACGGGGGTGCGGGAACCTGCCCGGGTCCGTACGCGTTCATGGGTCGCACCGTCGCGAACGGAAGATGGAACTCGTTGCGGAACTGGTTGAGCAGTCGCTCCACCGAGGTCTTGGTGGTGGAGTAGGTGTTCTCGTGCCAGTGGTTGCCGACACCCGCGTACACGAGTGGAATCGAGTAGTGCTTGCACGCACCGAGGACGTTCACACCGCCGAGGATGTTGACCTCCGCGGCCGGCCCGGGGTCACCGATCGTCTCTTGCGTGCCGAGCACGGCGGCGAGGTGAATCACACCGTCCACGTGTGCGGCGAGTTCCTTCACGGCGGATGAGTCCCGAACGTCGGCCAGCATCACCGGGTCACCGGCGCCGTTGCAACGGCCCTTGTGATCGAGGACGAGGACCTCGTGACCGCGACTTCGCAGCTCGTTGCAGATGTGTGTGCCGATGAACCCGTTGCCACCGGTCACTCCGACCTTCACAGCAGCCACTCCCTTCGCTTCATCGTCCACCTTACGGTGCGCTCGAGTGACTCCTCGAACGGCACGGGTGCCATCCATCCAGCCATTCGCAACTTGCTGCCGTCGAGTGAGTATCGTAGGTCGTGACCCGGGCGTGAGGAGTGATGATCAACGAGGTCACACCCCCACGACTCCAGACCCATCGCCCGGGCGATGAAGCCAATCATCTCGATGCCGTCCACCTCCCGATCACCGGCGACGTTCCACCGGTCGGGCCACAGGTTGGTGCGATCGTACCGCGTCACGGGTTGCTGCAGCAGGAAGCACAGCGCGTCGGCGTGGTTGCGCGCGTGCAGCCACACCCGGGATGATGCGACCCAGTCATCCACGGCTTCATCCGTTCCCTTCACCGTGCGCACGATCTTCTTCCCGACGATCGCGCCGTGTACGGTCATCTTCTCACCGGCAAGGAACGTCTTGATCGTCTTGGGTATGAACTTCTCCGGTCCCTGACGCTCACCGAAGTTGTTCATCGTGTTGGTGATGACGACCGGCACGTTGAAGGAGCGCCACCACGCGATGGCCGCGGCCTCCTGTGCGGACTTGCTCCCGCTGTAGGGGTTCGACGGAAGCTGTGGGTCCCACTCTCGCGAGGGACGTCCCAGGGGCACCGGCCCATACACCTCATCGGTGGAGACCTGAATGAAGTGGGTGAGGAAGCGGGTGCGCGCCCACTCGAGCATGTTCACGGTGATGGCGGCGTTGGCGAGGAAGAAGTCCGCCGGCCGGGCAAGGCTGTTGTCCACGTGCGACTCGGCCGCCGCGTGGATGACGGCGTCCACGTATCCGATGCGGTCATCCAGTCCCGACCCGATCGGCGAGCGTAGGTCGTGCCACAGCACCTTCACCCGCGTCGGATCGTACCCATCGATGTCGGTAAGGCGGGCGACGTCGCCGGCGTAAGTCAGGCCGTCGAGAACGACGAGGTTCCAGTCGGTGGTCTCGAGGATGTGCTCGACGGTGTGATGCCCGATGAAGCCGGCACCGCCGGTCAGGAGGATGCGCACTGCACCTTCGCCCTTCGGTCGAGGGCACACCGCCACGCGGTGAGCCACTCCTCGAGGTGATCCTGCGCGAACCAGTCCTGCGCGGCGGCCTGGGCCTTCATGCCGTACTCGATCCGTTCATCATCGTTGGTCATCCAGCGGTTCAACCTGAACCACCACTCCGACGCCGTCGTCGCCGTCTCACACAGGCCGATCTTGCGCGCCAGGCGGTATTCACTGGTGGGACTTGCGATCGAGGGCGTGCCTACCGCCGCGTACTCGAGACCCTTGAGGAAGGACTTCGCGGTGTTGAACGGCACCAGGCGCAGCGGTGTGAGGCCGATGCCGAAGCCGGCGAGGGTCGGGAAGTAGCGGTCGAACGAGATGTTGGGCGACACCTCACCTTGGCCCATCGGTACCTGCAGTTCGTTCAACCCCTCCGCATCATCCGACACGAGGAGTGCGTGCCACTCCCTGTTCGCGGCCAGGGCCTCGAGAAGGCCGGTCCCCACCGACGTCAGGTCCTTGGGATGTGAGCGTGGGTTACCGGCCCAACCGACCGATCGCGTACGCTCGATGCCATCTAGGGCCTTCCCGAACATCTGACGGTCGAGGCGGTTGCGCACGACGGAGACGCGCCCGTGGCCGCCGTAGCGCCGGGCGAGGCTGGGCGTGGAGGCGATCACCCAGTCCGCCTTCGTGCACGCCTCCATCAGGTGATCACGGTTCGCGACCGGGTTCAAGCGTGGGTGAACGAAGGTGTAGGCAACGTGATTCTTTTCCACGGCGTGGAAGTCGTCATCGATCTCGACCGCCACCGCGACCCCGTGCTGCTGGATGAACGGGATAATCGCCTTGACGTGCCAGTGCAGCGGGCGCTGGAAGACGATCAGCTCGCAGTCGGGTCGCGCGACCCCGACGATTGCATCATCCTTGGAGGGAGTTCCGGGCAGGCGCTGCTGGTAGTACACCTCAAGCCTGGGTGACTGATCCTCCTCGACCGAGACCTCGTGCCCCTCGGCTGATGCGAGTCGGGCTGGGAGGCGCATGCGGTAGAACCCACACGCGCCGTAGTCGGCGGGATACACCTGGACGCGCACGAGGCGCGCCTAGAACGGAGGTTCGGCCGGCGGGTCCTCGGGTGCAGGAGCCTCCGCTTCGGGTTCGGGCTCGGGAGTGGGTTCGGACTCCTCGGGCTCGGCGGTCTCCTGGCCCTGGTCCTCGGTGGGTCCGGTGCCGATCCAGTTCCCATCCTCATCGAGGTACTGGGTAGGTGGCTCAGCCTCGGGTCCCGTGCCGACCCAGTTGCCGTATTCATCGAGGTTGGAATCGTAGGGCATGTGCGAACCTTATCCCACCCGGCGTGTGAGACGTGGGAGGTCGGGACTCCACACCATCGTCGGACGTGAGACGCGATATGGGTTGTACGCGTCGAGGAACGCGTCCACGGGTGGAAGCCCAATGCGTCCCTCGGGCAGACTGCGAAAGTCCACGAGCTGCATGTTCATGCCGAGGCGACTGATGGAGGTCGTCTGGATGGGAATGGAGCATGCACCCGTGCCACACGCACCCAGGAACGTCTTCCCAAGTTCCATCGCGGCGTGTCGACCCATGGGCGTCGGGACCCTGCCGAACGCGACCGTCACCGACCAGGTGTCCTGCATCGTGTCGGGCAGGTCCATCCGCTGGCAGCACGGCCAGTACCGAGGCAGGCCCTGGGAGTCCGGGAGACGCACCAGCCATCGCTGCTCATCGACGCGGTAGTCCGCGTTTGGTGTGAGGACGACGCCGTCCACCTTCACCTCGGTGACGGCCGTAAGCGGCCAGTACCCGAGGTCGAGCGCCTGCAGGGTGTCACACCCGCAACCCCACAGCCACGCGCCGGTCGTTCCCCACGCCCATCCATACCAGCCGTACCCGGTCACCCACGGATAGAAGCCCGAGCAGTCCTGTCCGTAGGGTCGGGAGGTCTCGATGCACTCACCCGGAAACTGCATTGCACTCTTGAGGTACAGCCACTCGGTCGCCTGGTCGAGTGCGAACTGGATCTGCAACGGTGACACCTCGTTCGGGTCCACACCGCAGTAGTCCACGAACTCGTCCCACTCGACCCACGGGCTGCACAGACCCGCGAGGGTGACCTGGCTGGTGGGAGGTGTGATGTCCACGGTCGTGGACTCGACCTCGAAGCGTTCGGTCGCGGTGATGGTCTGCGCACCGGTGCCGACCCAGTACACCTCATACTTCCCGGCCTGGGGCAGCGGGATCAGAACGGTGTACACGCCGAGGCTGACGTGGATGACGCTCGCCGAGCCGTCCACCTCGGTGAAGTCGGGAAGACGCCACATCACGGTGACGGTGGCCGGGTCGACGAGTGCGCCGTTAATGCGGAACTCGACCCGGCAGATGCGATCCGAACCTACGACCGGCATGTTCCCATCCTAGTCCTCGCAGCCTTCCTCGAATGTGATCGTGGCCGTTCCCTCACTGCACGACGTCGTCGCGGTCCCATCCTCCCACGTGACGGTCGCCTCACCGTCTTCGAAGGTGACCTCGATGCAGTTCACGGCGTCCAGCAGAGGCATCGCCTCGAAGTGGAAGACGGCCGGTACGAGGTTGACCGTGCCCGGGGGTGGGGCGAGTGACGGGGTGACCTCCGCGATGCGGATGTGCGCACGTCGCTGCTGAATCCACCTGCGTCCGCGAACCACCTCGGGAACCGGCGACACCTGGGGTGCAAGTTCCTGCGCCGTGAAGGTGAAGACCGCGGGAACGAGGTCGACGACGGTCGCTTGCGGACGCGGCGGTGTGTAGGCGACGCGAACCCGGGAGCGAAGCGGCGGACGCAGCCGACGGCGAACGTCGATGATTGGTGTGTCCTGCGCCTCGAGCGGCGGAGGCATGATGATCTGCCGACGACGCGGGAGGATCTGCTGCTTGCGGCGCTGGCTGGGCGCGGGTTCGGTGACGGTCGGAACGAGGACGCTCGCCGTGAAGGTGAACGTGACCGGGACCAGGTCACTGGGCAGGACGTCGCGGCCGACGAAGTTGACCGCGTGTATGCCACGATCGCGCGGTGGCACACGCCGGCGGTACTGCGGTGACGTAGGTGGTAGCGGTGCCTCAAGGAGTGACGGAGGCGCGTCCCAGACCTGCGCCCGACGCACACGCTGCACGGTACGCGGATTGCGTCCGGTAACCTCGGTGAGCTCGATGACGACCGGCGTCGGCGCGGTTGTGATGCGGCGTTCACGCGGGAACGGAGGTGTGATGCGCCTGCGCGGAATCGCCTGCGTGGCGATCGTCGTTACCTGCGGCGCCAGCGGTGATGCTGTGAAGGTGAACGTGGCCGGGACTAGGTCGACGGTGACGCGCGGGACGGGGATGTTCCCGCCGGCGCGACGCTTGGGCCGCGGCGGAATGAGGTTGCGTCGGATCGCCTGCGGCGGGGCGACGGGTTGGTCGGGTGTTGGCGCGAGCCAGACCTTCGTGTGACGTGGGAACGGAGGCTGCACACGCTTGCGCGGTGTGACCTCCGTTCCGATCGCGACCACCTGCGGCACGAGGACGGATGCGGTGAAGGTGAACGTCGCGGGAACGAGGTTGGACTCCGCGGGTGGCACCGCCGGGTAGAAGGGTGCACCCTGGGCGCGCCGCTGCCGGCGCGGCGGCATGACCGGCTTACGGGTCGCCTCCGGGAGGGTGAACGCCTCAGTGCTCGCGGGTGGTGCCCAAATCTTCGTGTGACGCGGTCGCGGCTGGATGCTGTTGCGCCGTGGAATGACCTCGGTCGCAACGGTCGTGACCTGCGGGCTGAGCGGCTGCGCGGTGAACGTGAACGTCGCGGGAACGAGCGAGACGTACGTCGGGAACTGGGAGAAGGTGACGCCGCCGCGCGCGGGTCGCGGGGGAACCCGCCGGGGCTGACGTACCAGCGGCGGAGGAACGGGCGTCGTCTGCGGAAGCGGCGCGTCATACACCCGCGCCTTCCGACGGTTCGCCGGCTGCTTCTTACGATGCTCCCGGTACGGGTCGGGAACGAAGACGGACTCGGGCGGAGGTGTGACGACCTCCCACGGCGGTTCCCACACCCTGCCGCGTCGGGCCATGCCACGCTGCGCACCACGTGATGCACGACTCTGAACGATGGGGGTGAAGAGAGGAGGTGACTCGACCTCGAGGATGTGAATCGAGGCGGGTGTCCAGACGGGCAGAAGCTGGATGGCCTCGCGGTACTCGCCTGGGAGGAGGACGACGTTGGTGCCTAGCACGCCGTCACCTCACTTGGTGGGGGGTCTGCTCCCTGCCTCGTCCGGGTGTGCCGCGTGATCGCCCGACGACGTGTGCGTCGCGCGCCGTACCACCTGCGCCGAAGTGGCAGAGCCAGGTAGTACCGGCAGGGGACGTTCGGCCGCGGCGGAACGTGCGTCATCGCCGCGGGCCTCGGGTGCTGAGGCACGAAGCCTCCGCGCGTGGGTCGCGGAATCACAGCCCACCCCTACGAATGAGTGCCTGCACGACCCCGTCTAGGTTGCGGGACAGCACGGAGATCGTCTGCCCCTCCGCGGGTGGAGAACAAGGTGTGAGAGTCACGGGTGCGGTGCCCGTCAACGTCGTACCTGTGTTGGTCAGTGTAAGCGATGGCCCAACATCGGGGTAGGAGTCGAGGTCTGCACCCTCGAGCCCGAAAAAGAATGTCGGCGTGCCGCCGTCGGTGAGTGGACACAGATCGCCTGTGCGGAGCTCGTTCATTTCCGCTTCGGTCAACTGCCACGGAACGACGAACGGGGCGAAGATCGAGCCGGGGAACGAACCGGTTGTGTTGCCCGTCCATTCCGTGAACGGGCCGGGGTCGGCTTCGTTGTGATTGCCAACACAGACGGCGGTGCCGCCGGTCATGCGGGAGCCGCCGCCTGTGCCAAGCGCGTTATGGGTCTGTTCGACTACCGCGCTGCCGACGGTGCCTATCCAAATTTTGTAGTTCGCCTCGACCGTGCCACCATCGCCGACGCCACAAACGAACGTCCACGTGCTGTTAGAGAAAGCGAACTGGTCGCTGATCGTCCCGCAATGCCCGCCGCCCGTGTAGCCCTGACCAAAGTAGATACCGTTTGTGCCGCCACGCGTGCCGAGCATCTGAATTGAGTTAGTGCCGTCGGCGATTTCGATGATCCCCTGAAACGCTGACGTGTCCCCGGTCGTCTTGATCCAACAGCCCATCGAGAATCCGCCGCTGTTTATGGCGGTGACGGTGGCGCCGTCGAGCCGGTCGGAGTCGCCGCCGGTGAATGTGCGAGTGCGGGTGTCGCCGCCAAACCACTTGTCGAGCAGGTACGACTCGACCAGGTCGATGTCGTCCGAGTCGAGCGCCGTGTCATAGATGATGACTTCGCCGACGTAGGAGCCGGGCATGTTGCCGAGGCCGTTCTCGGACCCGGCACGACGACCGAGGTTCGTTGGCGCTGTCATACCTTCGGACCCGACGTCTACGCCGGTGAACGCGGCCGCACCGTTCAGCCGAGTGTGGGACGACGCGCCGTCAAACACGACCGTTGTGTAGTACGGGATGTCTGCGTCTACCTCGTAGGCAGCACCGGGAAACGGCGGAGAGGCGGTGCCGAGGACGAAGATCGACCCGCCGTTGACTGGGTGATAAACGATCCCACGGTCGTTTGCGCCGCGCATGATGTCCTCGACGCCAGCGGACATCGACGCGAAGTAGATGATCATAAACAGGGTGTACGGCTGAGAGATGGCGAACGTCAGGCTACGCAACCCGAGGCCCGGACCAGGCCATATCGCCACACCACGACCGTTCAGCGTTGCTGGCGCGTAGTCAGGCCCGGCGCCGCCGCCGAGCACGGTCTGGTTGAAGCCACTACCCGACTTGTCCACGGCACCTGTGATCTCGTCGCTGACGATCGTGAGGGAAGCCACGTCATCGAAGTCGAGCCACAACTTGCAACCGTCGATCGCCCCGGTCGGGTCGACCGTAGGAGCGAAGCCGATCATCCCACCGGCAGCGTCGATGCCCGGCGACCATGTGACGGACGCCGAGCCGGTCGCCCCGACCCCGAAGGTCTTAGAGGAGACAAGGATGCGATCGCCACCCCCAAGGCTCTCCTCGGTCCATCCTGAGATTGACGGCGGGGTGGACGGTGAGCCGACCGCGTCGGACACGTGGAAGCCGACGAGGCAGAGTGTGTCAGCTACGGCGACCGTGACACCGCCGACCGCCAGCGAGGTCGGCTCGGCGGTGTCGACGGCGGGGGTGCCTTCGAGCGGGGTCTGACCGACGTTAGCCCCACGGACGATGAACGACGTCCACCGGATACCGCCGACATCACCGGTCGGCGTCCACGTAGAGGGTTCCGTGCCGTCGCGGACCTTGAAGAACCAGCCGAACCAGCTGAGCGTGAAGCCGCCCTGCATGATCGTGGTGAAGCCGTCGTCCTCGAAGTCCCACGTGGGGGCACCGGAACCGGACAGGTTCACACAGTGGATGACGTAGATGTCGCCGGCCACGCCGCCGGTCGGCCGGTCGACGGCGCCGGCTTCGCCGTAGGTGAGACTTTCGACGACGGCCGGCATAAGCCTAGTCCAGGAGGGAGGTGAGTCCCACCGTGAGATCACCGTTGGTGTAGGTTACGGATGAACGTGCGACGAGGAGCCCGAAGATCGACGTCGAGGACGTTCCACACACGTAGTCGGCGCTCTGAAACACAACGGATGCAACGGAGTTCGCCGAACCCGGGAAGGCCGCCCAGTCGGTGGTGAGGATCGGCACCCATCCCACATATGAGTCCATGTCGAAGTTCGCGTCGGCGACGTTAACCTGCTGCGAGTCGGTGCTCGTAACCGTAGGTGACGTCACACTCCACACGTGCAGCTCGAGCGCGGCCGTCTGCGCACTGCGGTCGAGGATGCGAAGCAGCGAGAGACGCCCACCCGCGCCGGCGAGTCGCGCGGCTCCCGTGAACGTCATGAGCCCACCGACCTGGTCGCCGGTGACGTACGCGGCTGCGCCGATCGTGGGCGTGACGTCCGGAAGCACCGCCGAACGAATGCCCCGTACGAACCCTCCGATGCCCTCTCCCACTTCTTACTCACCTCCCAAGCGGTACCTGTTGAAACGCCAACCGTCGGTTACGATAATGCAACCCGCGTTGGCCGTGCCCATCGTGACGGTCGCTCGGAACGTGACCGCACTGGCGAATGAGGTCGTAAACGGAGTGCTGTTGCCGCCTACACGTATCTCTCCAGCGGTTGAGAGCGCTTGCCACTCTGTCTCCGCGGCCTGAGCCTCGAGTGTTTGGTACAGTTCCCACCGAGACTGGGTTTCGGCGATGGTCTTGAGAAAGCCCGACCACCGCAAGACGTAGGGTCGGTTCGCCGATGACGGAAGAGTGTCGGACGCCCCGCTGTCGGCGATCAGCGATCCACCGATGTAGAGGCGATAGCGAAGAGTGACTCCCGCTCCGCTGTTGTTCCAGTTTCGTCCGGGGATAAGGATCTCCCAGAAGTCACCGACTCGAATCACACCCGCCGGGAGAGTGTAGTTCATAATGTCGAACTCTGCCGTGCTGTTGCCTTGTTGGGCGTTGTCCGTGCTATAAGCGACGATGGTTCCCACGTTGATGGTACGCATCGGCATTAGCGCTCATCTCCGAACGCGTTAAAGCTGACCGTGCTCGAGTTCGCGCGCACCGTGATGACGTCGGACGCGTCACCCGTGATGCCGGCGATGAGGACACCCGCCCACAGGCCGTCGAGCGGAACGTCGAAGAGGACGTAGTGCTGCGCGGCGATGCCGGCGCCGTTCGGCCTGATCGCAACCCGCACGAGGGCCGAGGTGGATACCTGATTGCACACCCACAGCGATGAACACACGAAGCTCATGTTCGCCGGGCACGTGTAGAGGTCGGTGTCGGTGTTGAGCGTCGGGTTTGCCTGCCCCAGGACCTTGTACGCCATCAGCTCGCCGCCGGGAGTTCGACGCCGAACACCGAGAACGAGCAGTGACCCTTGATGCGAATCGTCGCGCCCGCGTCGAGCGGAAGGGTGACGGTGCGAACCTCCTCGCTGTCGAAGGGAATGTCGTACCAGATGTAGTGGCGAGGCTGGGTGAGGTTGTTCGAGTCGGGGTTGACGACCGACATGCGAAGGGAAAGCTCGGCGGTCGGGAAGAACCCAAGCACGGCCGTCGTGATGACGACGGTCACGTACGCGCTGTAGCCGTCGGGCACGGTGTACGCGACGACCTCCGTCTGGGATCGTCCCTGATTCTGCCCGAGAAGGCGCGTGGCGACCGGCGCCGCCTGCTGGTTCGACCGCACGGTGCCGTACGCGAAGAGTTCCCAGTTCTCTCGGTTCCAGAACGGGTACATGTAGCGCGTGGACTGGGGTGGACGAAAGCGTCGCAGCCCGTGACGGCGCGCCGCCTGCACACTTCCGGTTCCCGCTCCGCTCTGCGCCATCAGCCGTACACCACCGTGATGCGGCCCCACACCGTGACGGCGGTCGTGACCGAGGCGAGGATCATGAGCCCAAGTGACGCACCGTCGAACACGCGCTGCATGGGCGGGAAGTCATACATCAGGGAGACCTTGTTCTCGATGTTCGCGATCAGGCCCAGTGAGCAGAGCTTCTTCTGCAGCACAACGGTCGCGACACCCGCCGACGCGGCCGTTGCCACGTTGATGGTGGAGATGGCCTGCACACCCTTCTCGCCCGCGACCTCGGGGAGCTGAAGTGCGGTGTGCGCGTCCGTCGCCGCTGCCGGAAACGTCAGTGAACCACCGGCGAGGCCCGATGAACCGTCACCCGAGGTGTACGAGTTCATCGAGAGGATCGGTGCGGTCGTCGTCGTGGCCGTGGTGACCTCGAGCCAAGCCTCCACATCGGCGGAGGGACCGTTGCCCGCGTAGCGCGGAAGAGCCACGGAGGACACGGTCTTGTTGCCCGTGCTGCTGAGGGCGATACCCGACACACCGACGAGGCGGTCGTACAGCAGCAGCGTGCAGTTCTGGGTTGCACGTGCCTCGAAGAGGATCGCGAACTTGAAGTCAGATGACTGGTCGGTGAAGAACATCGACCCGACGGCGTCGTCGTACGCGGTGCCCGGTGTAGTGGCTGGGTCCGCGCCCGCACCGGGGCGACCCGTCGCCTTCCACAGCGTCTGATGCTGACCCGCGGCCTCGGCGGCCGCGGGCGCGATCTTCATGAACTGGTACTCGTAGACCTTGCCGAACTGGGTCGTTTCGGCGATGACGTCGTCGTACCCGGTGAAGCCTGGCATCACCCCTCCTTAGGAGCGTAGGGGGTGAGGCTTACTCCTCCCACTCGAACGACAGCACGTACAGGTGCGAGGCGGGAAGAGCGTTGCCGACGTTCTGCACCGCGATGCCGTTCGCCGTGCCCTGGTCACAGATGAGCTCTTCCTGGAACTCCCACGGAACGTCCATCGCCGACTGCGTGTTGATGGTGGGCTTCGCGAGGAAGTTCGCCGACACCGTCGGGTTGCCCGACCACGTGAAGTCGAGGCCCGTGATGACGGATGCACCGGAGCGCGGATCCATCGGGATACCGGCGGAGTTGCCGGTCTGGGTGCCACGCGCCGTGGCGCGGGCGATGCCCACCGTCACCTGCTGTGACGTTGGGACGGATGCACCGGCGCGAACGCCGATGATGATGCGACGCAGCTTGTAGTTGGCCGACGCGCCCGCGACGAGGTTGCCGAACGTCGTGGGCGCAGCGGCGAGGGCGGCCGCAGATTCGGTCGTCACCTTGAAGCGGGCCATTGCTTACTCCTTCTCGCTTGGGTTGGGCCAGACCTGCGCCCGGATGGTTACCTCGAGGACCTGCTCGTCCGCGTAGACGAAGATGCTTGCCCGTCCTCGATCCATACCCGCGGCCCCGTTCACGTAGCCTTCGAGGATCGCGAGCACATTCTCATCGGCGACTCCCGCTCCGGTCGCGGCGGACCGCGCATCCTCGAGGGTCGCGAACTCGAACTCCTTGATGTCTGCCACAGGTCGTTCTCCTACGTGGCTCGAATGACGTCGTTGGGTGTGTTCACCGTGAAGTCACCACCGTTGGTGACCTGCGGGAAGTTGCTGTCGTGGAAGCTGATCAGGTTGCGGGTCGCATCCGTACCGCCACCCTCCTCGTAGAACACGACGGCCCGCGCGGTCCAGCCGCTGGCGCCGTTCCACGTGATGGAGTCGCTGTCGAGGTTGGCGCGGTTGTTCACATCATCCTGCGTGACGGTTCGTGATGTGACGAGCTTGCGGGCGTAGCCCGTGCCGCTGGCCTCGAGGATACCGGTCAGCGCTAGCAGTGCGGCGACCGTGAGAAGGTCGGGATCGAACATCTGCGACGGGGTGGTCGCGTTCGTACCGATCACCAGTGCACGGATGTCGGTGGTATCCCAGTCGAGAAGACCCGACGTGAAGCGCACCTTCGCGACGTTGTAGACCGTCTCACTCATCGGTGATCACGTCCCCTCGACTTGGGACAACATCGGTGAGTGCACCCGTCTCGACGTCGAGGACCGTGAACACGATGTCCGTCTCGTCGGCACGAAAGCTGATCGCATCCACGACGCCTTGCCCTTCGATGGGTTCATCTCCATCGACCAGGACAAGCTTGTAGGTGACGTTGCCTCCGAGGTCGGGCACGGGCTAACTGTACCTTCACTTGGTGTCGAGGGGCGAGTCGCTTCCACCTACACCTGCGGCTTGGGAATGCCGAGGTGGGCGAGGACGGCGTCCATGCTTGCCTCGAGTTGAAGAACGCGACCGGCGACGAGGTCGTCGTGATCGTCACCGTAGAGCCCGATGTAGTTCGCGTCGATCTTGGCGCGAATGTCCTTTGCACCCTGCGGTCCGATGCCGAAGTAGTCGTCGAGCGTCTTCAGCACCTTGTCCAGCTTCGCTTCCTGTGTAGGGGTCATGTCCTGGGCTCCTGGTCTGAAGGCGGCCTCGATCTGCGCCGAGGTGAGCGTACGTGATGACGAACGGTTGAGCTCGATGTGAATGTGATTCTGATGCAGCTTTCCCAGCGAGACGGACACACCGCGCCAGCCGGTGTCGCATCGCCACTCATCACTCTTGTAGAGAACGCGTTGCACACCGAGTGCCACGTGATTCTGCACGATGAGTTGACGCCACATACGAATGATGGTGTCCGCCGGTGAGCCGGGTGGAATAGGCGCCGGGTTCGGTGCACCCGATGGGAGCGCGGCATTGATGTCCATCGCGCGTCCCTCCGCGTGCACCGACCAACCCATCACCTGCAGGCGGGGCGGTCGGCAGGCGTAGATGCCGTTACCCGCGAGGTTGGGTGATCGCTTGAGGATGTAGTCGTACAACGCTCTTGCACCCCGCATCTCACGGGTGCAGGAGGTTGCCTTCTCGTAGCAACTCACTTGATGAGCGGCGGCTTGCTGGCGTCGTCGTTGTTATCGCGGGCCTGCTTGAAGTCCACGATGACGGATGCAACCGAACCGAGCACGAGGCCGAGCAGCAGCTTGGTGGGCGCGTCCATGTTCTCCAGATTGATCTCAGCGACGGTGACCGTGTCACCGAACTGAGACTCTCCGTAGAGGAACACGGCGGCGATCATCCCAACCCACGACACCAGCTGCGTGACGATGGCCGACTTCTGCGTGCTGAAGTTCGACAACTGCCGTAGGAAGTCGACGAACTTGATGCCAAGGGTGGATAGACCCACCAGTCCTGCGATGAGGACGAGGGGTTCTGTCATGTAAGGCTCCTATGCTGTAATCGGACCAAGATTGGTCGCTTGGATGAGACTGCGAATCGTGTTGGCAGCAGCGGATAATGTGCACGACGCAACCGGGTTGCGGTAGAGACCGCGGAACGTCACCTGATCCGCCGCAACGTCGGCGGGTTGCACAAGGTAACGACGCCCGATGTGAGCGCCGTACAACGCTTGACCCGAACCCTGCACCTGGAACGACTCGACGCAGCCCAAGTCTGCGTCACCCGTGCTACCGCTGATACGGTTCACGACCGTAGCACTCACCACGGTGCCGATGTCGAGACACACCTGCGCGTTTGCGGCGAACGCGTTCGGGTAGGTGGCAAGCATCAGGTCAACGACGTCACCGGCCTCGGCGTCGACCGCAACCTCATAGCCGGTCATCGTCGCCCAGGTTGCACTGTTCGCGGCAACGTCGGCAGTGACGACGGTCTGCGCGTGGTCCTTGACGCCGACACCACCCGATGGGGTGACGCCTCCACACCCAGTGTCACACGAACTTGTCGGCGCCCCGGGCGAGTAGTTGGTTCGGCTCATAAGAGTCCTTAGTAGAGCGACCGGTCGATCTGGATGCCGACGTGCATGTACTGCTCCCAGGCGACGACGACCTCACGCTCGGCGTACACCACTGTGTGGTTGCGCAGTGCGTCCGTGACGGCCGACCACGCACCTTCATCCTCGGGATCATCGGGAATGTTCGGGATGGTCAACACCGGACCCAACCGGATCTGCGGCACGGGGGTCGCATACGCCCACACGACGTCGGGTGTAGCGGGTTGCCCACCCGGACCTTGACCCGTGTAGCCGCGCCCGGGCACGATGAGGTTGCCCATGGGGCTGACGAATCGTTGTCCGCCGCGTAGGCCCGGTTCCTTCGTGACGGAGCAGGTCTCCATCCACGGGACGATCTCGAACGGGCGAACGTGGAAGACGGCCTGCTGCCCGACGGAGACGTCGGCGACGATGTCCTCGAGCGCGGCGAGTGCGCTGCGCGGTGAGAGTGGACCGCCCGCCGGGGTCGCGTCCACGAAGTTCGGGTTGCCGCCCGAGAGGGCGATAGCCTGCGTGCAGATGCCGAGGCTGTTTGTGTAGATCTCGTGCTCGATCAGCTTCGCCTGCGCGGCCTCGAGCTTGCGGGTCACGCGACCCATCCAGTCGCGGGCCTCGAAGGCGAAGGTGCTGCTGCGATCCGCGGCCCAGACGATGAACGAGCAGAAGCACTCGGTGCCGCACTCGTAGGAGGTGTCCTTCGTTACCTCACCGTCGGTGCAGACGCCCTCCATGACGCCCGTGTTCTCGTTGCCCGAACCCTCGGGCAGCCAGCAGAAGCCGTTGGCCCAGTGAAGGTCGGGATCGAAGGTCTCGGGAACCGTGGTGAGCAGGCTGACGCTGGGCGGCAGCATGGGAGGTGCGTTGCGGGCCTCCACAGGGTTGGGCATGACACCATCCTCGCTCGTGGGTGGGAGGGAGGGGCCGTAGCCCCTCCCCTAGGACCACCTTGAACTAGCAGGTGATGACCGTCGCGCCGGTCGGGCCCGCACCGGACGGGCAGACCGTGGAGGTCACCTGGTAGGACTCGATCCCGACGAACGCCAGGTTCTCGAACGTCTCGGCGAAGACCGAGTAGTCGTTCGTCTGGTTGAGCGTCGAGTCCCGCACGAGGCCGAGGTCCAGCGTTCCACCGTCGAGGAAGAGGAACGAACCCTCCGGGTAGAGGTACCAGACCACCGTGGTTGGGAAGCCGAGCATCGCGCCCGCGCTCTGCGCACCGAACTGCATACCCGCACCCGTCGGGGTGTCGAGGTAGAAGGTCGGCGTCACACCGCGTGAACGGAACCAGCTCGTGATCATCTCATCGGTGATATAGCCCGCCTCGGGGAAGCCCGGGAACTGCTGACGAGCGATGTCCGCCCGCATCAGTTCCTTCGTCCACGACGGACCCGCCCACCGGAACTGGCGGCTCTCGGTGATGCGGTGCCGGCTCTTGAAGCTGGCGAGCGCCTGGTCGATCTGCGGCAGCAGGGTGCGGGACGCACCGTACGTCGCCGCCGCCGTGATGGCCGTGGACGACGCGGCCAGCCGGTCCAGGAGCGCGGTCTCCGCGACCCGGGCGTGCTGCGCAAGCGACAGGGCCAGCCAGGTCTCGACCTGCTCGGGGAACGTACGCGCCCCGAAGTTGCCGAAGATCAGATGGCGGTAGATCGCCTGGATGGTGACGGTCTGCTGCACGCCACACGTGACGCGGAGCGGAGCCTTCAGCGCCGTTGGCGGGTAGCCCGACGCATCCTGGGCGGCGGTGCGAATGCCGATGGCGTTCGCCAGGTCCGTGAGCCGCGGAGGTGTGATGAACGTGATCGCACCGCGATCCGCACCGAACACTGGGAACATGTCCCGCACGGGACGATCAGCCCCGGACAGGTTCTGCAGCCCGTAGTACGGCTCGGCCGGGGCGCAGATGCCACCGGACGCGACCAGCGCCTGGGGATCCGCACCCTGCTCGAGTGCGGCGACCAGTGCGTCGACCTTCTCCTGGTTACCGGACGCCTCACCCTTCTTGAGCCAGCGCTCCTCGGGGAAGTCGGCCTTCACGGAGGCAACGATGACGCGGTCACCGTCGCCGGCCCGATCCACGCCACGGAAGTTGCCGCGCCGTGCGATGAACGCCTCGGCGACCGCGGTCATGTTCGGAAGCTCGGCGCCCGCCGGCGTGGCCGGGATGTCCGCGCCCGCCGTGATGACGTAGGGCTGGGCCGTCTTGGGAGTGGGCTCGGAACCCTCGGGAGCGTCGAGTCCGTTCGGACTCAGGCTCGCCGTGACCTCCTCGGGTGCGGGTTCCTCGGCCTCAGCCTCAGTGGCCTCAGCCTCGGGGGTCTCCTCGGCCGCGAGGGTCGTGCCCTTGACCTTGTCCTCGCTGGCGGCGACCTCGGAGTCGATCTCCTCGATCTGGGCCTTCAGCTCGGCACGGCGGGCGATCTCGTCGCGGACCTCGGTGAGCTCGGTGCGGAGTGCACCCAGCTCTTGGACGGACTCACTGGTGAGTTCGAGTTGGCGCTTCTCGTTGTAGCGAGTGGCCAGGTCGACCTCGAGGGTCGAGAGCTCTTCATCTGAGAACTCTGTGATGGGCTTGGGCACGGGCGTAGGCATGGTGCTCCTTTGGCACACGTTGACGCAGCGGATTCTTGAGTGGGTTACTCACCGCCGGCGGCTATGCCTCCCGTTGGTTCCTTACCCAGTGATCACCGTATCACCCGTCGCTACCCGGTGAGGTGAAAGAACGGTTCCTGCTGGAACTGGGTACGCAACTCTTCAGTGTACTGATCGGGTGTCGGGATGAGAAAGGGTTGCCCGGGTGTGCCCGGGTGGTTTACCTCGTGGAACCGGTAGATGCCCGGACCGTACGGGCCGTCCGCCCAGTAGAAGACGAGGAGCGGCGCGTTGGACGCGGCGATGGTGTGTGGCTGAGTCGGGTACTCCACGTGTTCGGCGTAGTCAGCCTCGGCCGCGATGCGTACGACGACGCGGGTCTCCGACTCATCGACGACGGTCGGGTCCACGATGGAGTCACGCAGGAAGCCCGTTCGCACGGGTGCGTTCAGGCGTGCCTCATCCGTGAAGTACTGCGCGGTTCGAATCAATGTCTCCCGACACCCGAAGCGAAGCCGTTCACGAAGTGCGTCTGCGTTAGCCACCGCTGTCGTACTTGTCCATCATCTTGAAGATCTTGTCGGGATCGCCCGTGAAGGTAGCGGTGGAATGTCCCGACGGGCCGGCCTCACTGGTCATCCGCCCACCCACTCCGGCCTCCTTCGCCATCGCGGCGGCGCCCTGCTTTCCACCTACGACGTCGACATCATTCACCGTGGCACGACCGCCGTCCACCTGGATGCCGTACGTTTCCTTCAGCTCATCGGCACGGTCTGCACCCAGGCCGAACCCGGTCTTCGCGTCGACCTCAGCCTTGAGGGCGTCCATGCGGTCGCCCTGCATCGACCCACGTTCACCCGAGAACTTCTGTGACGTGCCGTCCGTCATCTTCACGGTGTAGGTACGCACCGATGGGTTGTCCGCCGTCGCCTTCGTCGCGGTGAACTTGACGGACTTCACGTCATCGAGTGACTTACCCTCACCGAGTTGCTTGAGTGCGGCGGCCGTGTCGGGGTGGGAACCGCTAGATTCTTTTCCCCCGTCAGACGACCCACCACCTCCCTCCGACGCGAAGCGGCCGTCGTCGTCACGGGCCTGCTCGAACTCCTCCACATCCTCGTCCTCGAAGACACCGATCGTCGAGCCGACGCGCCCGATCCGTGCAACGCGACGGGCACGTTGGGTTCGCATCACCTGCCCTACCTTCGCCGGATCCTTCTCACGGGCAAACTCGACGGTCGGAAACACCTCGGCGGCGAGGGTCAACATCGTCGCCTCCATCGCCTCGAAGCGTGCGATGAACTCGTCGTCGGTGCCGGGCACGTCATCCTCTGTGAACTCGAGGGTGGCAACGGGTGGGTTCAGCAACGCATCCTCGAGGCGGGCAAGCCGCTCGGCCAGGTTCTCCTCGGGTACGAGGACACCCGCCGCCACCAGGGCGACCGGAACGTCGGCCACGAGTTCGGCGCGGGCGCGCGGGACCGGGAAGCCCGGGGCGTTGACGGCCAACGCCGCCAGCAGCTCGAGACTTCCGCCGATCTTGCGCCAGTCACCCGAGGGTGCGGACGCTCGAAGTGTGCGAAGCGTCGCCTCACTCACGTCGGGTCGAACGGCACCCGCGACCCAGATACCGATCGCGTCCTCACCGCAGGCGAGGTCGGCGACGGCGGTACCGGTGTTGTCGTAGTGTCGCGTCACGTCGTGTGGACTGAGGCGGGTCGATGTGGACGCGTGACCCGTGCCCAGGGTTAGCGGACCGGTCGCGACCTGCTTGCCCTCGCGGGTCAGCACCGCACCGGTGCGGAAGTACGCGTAGTCACTCTTGCTTGGCGGCGGGGTGAGGCACTGGCCCAGGTGGCCGGTGTGGCACGTTCCCCAGGTTGCCAGGTGCCCGTACACCCGACCCTCATCCGTGATCGTCAGCGCGGTCGGGGCGGTCAGGTTCGGGTTCTCGAACCACGTCTCGGGTGGGCGACACGGAATGCAGTCGCCGTCGGCGGACGCAACCAGGTTGACCATGAACTCGGCGGATGCGGCGACCGCCTCCTCGTTCGCGATGCGGGTGTTTCCGAACGCGGGAAAGGGAAGCACGGTGGTGCCGATGATGACGCCCGACTTGATCAGCTGACTCATGCGGTCGCTGCCGTCCTCGGCGAGGGTGACCTCCGTGTCCGCATCGGCGATGTCCGCCGAGTTGCCCGTGAGGTACCCGCCGTCCACGAGAAGGTCGAGCTTCTCTCCCTCCGCGAGGGGGACGTAGTCACCGCGACCCCAGATCTGCGACGACTTGGGATCCTCGGTGCCGTCCTCGTTGCCGCGCCATGCCTCACGGATCGTTCCACCCAACTCCGAACCCTCGTGACCGGGCGTGTTCACGGTCTTGAACATGACCGGGAAGGGCGGGTCGCGCCACGTCAGCCCACCCTGGGCGAACGAACGCCCGTCGTTGGTGACCTTCGACTCATCGACGATGAGGATCTTGAACGTCTGCTTGCCCTCCTCGGGTGCGCGCTCATCCTCATCCTCGTCATCCTCAGTGTCGTCGGACGCCGCCTCCTCCTCCTCCTCCTCCTCGCCCTCTTCCTCGTCCTCGTCACTCGAGGCAACGAGTGCGGCGAGCTCGGCGGGTCCCTCGAACGCGGGCTCCCACGACGCGATGTCGAGGATCAGCTCGTCGGTGATGGGGGTGGAGAGTTCGGAACGTGACAGGGTAGCGACCCGCGCGTTCGTCTCATCGTCGCGCAGGACGAGCCACCGGTCACCGTCCTCAGCTCGACCAATGACCTGGAACGTGTGCATGATGGTCATCTTACTCCTCCTCACCTGAAGTGAGCGTGAAGGACTGCACAACGGCGCACAGGCAGCCGTTGTGATCACCCGGGTGGTAGTACTCGGTACCGAGCCAGGCGTCGTCGGGGTTCACCTCGAGTGCCGGGTCACTCCACGATGTGAACGAGAGCCCGTCGAGGTCGAGGTGCGGGTCGAAGCTGTTGCGCACGGCGGGTCCGTAGTCCCACTGCATACCCATCGTCTGCACACCCTGGTCCTCGAGGATGGTCTCGGTGAGGGTGCCGGTGCCGACGCCACCCGTCGGCACCGACGGGTCCTCGCCACCACCTCCACCCGCGATGCGAAGCACGTCCCGCACCAAACCCGCGGGCACACGCACGTCATCGAACTCACCGACGGTCGCCGCGCCCGCACCCGAGTCGAACAGACGACGACGGGAGAAGGCTAGCAGCCCAGCCATGAGTGCACCGGTGGCGACGACACCCGCCTCATCGAAGTGATCGGCGTAGCGGTTCTCGATGTCGTCGTACAGGTCGGCGAACTCGATGCCGCGTTCCTCCGCGACGGATTGGGCGATGTCCCGCATGGCCGCGACCTGCGCGTCGGCGATCCATCTCTGGGCCTTGGACCGGAAGGGAATCAGCGCGGGGGCGAGCAGGTCGTTGTCGCCCAGATCCTCGAGCCCGTCCTCGGGTAGGTCAAGCTCATCGTCTACGGCGAAGCCGAGTGCACGCACCTTCTCCCGGCCCATGTGACACGCTAGATCCTCGTTGGCTATCCCGTCACTCAGGTGCATGCCGAACTGATCGTGTCGTGCCTTGGTGCGGATCTTCGCGCCGGCACGCTCGAGTGCACGCTGCACGGCGGCGTCGCCCGCGATCCGCAACCGCTGCATGAGGTCTTGGTCGAGGCGGGCGAGGCGCGTGCCCAATCGTGCAAGGCGACGACCCGGTGCGGCGGAGGCCAGCATCGTCGGAGGTCCGGGGGTCGTCGTCGTCGCGGCCGGGTTGGGACGATCGGCCGTGGCGGGAATCGCCTTGGCCGCATCGGACGGCTTGTCGGGATCCTCCATACCGCGCTCCTCAGCGGTCTTATCCTCGAACGGTAGTGCCGGTGGCCCACCCTCGGCCTCAGGCGCGGCAGGCTCGGGCACCTCGCCCGTGACGGCCATCTTGGCGTCCGCGAGCTTGAGCCCGACCCGCATCGCGTACTCCTTGCCGTCCGGCTTGTCCGTCTCGGGAAAGTCGGACTCCCTGCGGAGTGCCGCGTCGCTGATAACGATGCGGTCGTGCAGGTCCTTGGCGTCACCCGAGCGATCGGGCTTCACCACCAAACCGGCCGGGTCGTACCAGATGATGTACTTCTCGGGGTCCTTGACACCCGCGCGCTTAGCCGCCGGCTGCAGGTAGCCGATCGTCAGCGCGTCACACACCAGCTCAATGAAGGGCTGCAGGTGTGCCTTGAACGTCTGCTCCTCGATCTGCCACGCACCCCAGTGACTGACCTGGCTGGTGCCCAGGAGAACCTCAGGTGGGAGGTCGATGCCGACGGCCATGTTCTGCAGCGCCGTCTCACGCTTCTCCTTGAAGCGGGCGTCCTGCTTGCGGTCGAGCGTCATGTGCTGAAGCTGATCGAGGGCGTCGCCCTCGCCGGTCACGATGATCGGCACGACCTCCGAGGCGTGGCCAAACTGCTCGAGCGGTGTGGTGAGTGCACCCTGGAAGGCCTCCATCGTTGGGGTTGCATCCACACCGTGCACGAGTTGTCCCTGTCCACGCCGCACGTCGTCCGCACCTCGGGCGGGGAGTAGCAGGGAGTTCGGGAACTTGAGGATGCCGGCGCCGGCGATGCGGCTTCGGGAGAGCGCCTTCTCAGCCTGGGTCATCAGGATCAGAAGTTCGGCGTCATCGAGCACGGTCATCACCGACGAGTCGGCGAGACCCGAGTACTGCGGGCTCTCGTTCCAGATGCGGGTGACGTACGCGGCCTCGGGAAGCGGCACCTCCACCAGACCCGGGCCTACCCGACGGCCGAAGGAGCGGTCACCGATGCGGGCGACGAGCTCGTCGATGGAAAGGACGATCCAGTTCTGGGTCTTGTCCGGTTCCTCCCACCCGACGAGGTTCGCCTCGCCGCAGATGAAGAGGTTCGCACCGAAGTTGCGCAGCAGGGACGCCTGCCCGCCGCGCTTCGACTTCAGGTTCTTCACCGCCTGCTTGATGGCCTCGTTCGACGTGGGCTGCGGCTCGGTGCCCGGGTCGTCGTCATCCTCCTCGGCCGCGATGAGCTTGATCTTGGAGAGGGCGTTCCCGACGAACCGACCCGCGAAGTGAAGTGGACCCGAGACGCGGTAGTACGCCCACGCACGCTGCTGCCACGGCTGACGCAGAAGCTGACGCTCGATGAGCTGAGTCGTCGACTTGATGTTCAGCTCGGCGGCTGATGCAACCAGGGAACTGGGAAGCCGCGGACGAAGTGCCACGGGCGTATCCTACACTGAGGTCCTAGCGATCGAGGCGATCGAGCAACCCGATCACGGCCGAGAAGGCGAAGGGACTGGCGATGATGGCGACACCTACGGGCCAGTGACGTACGAGAATGACTGCAACGAGTGACACCCAAAAGCCAATGCACCAGGAACAGTGAAGGAGCTCGTCAAGGTAACCGCCAGGCTTGAGACGCTCGGTGACCCACATGCGAGGTTTGTCCAGGATCGAGTCCCGGGTGACCAGTCGGGTAACCCGGTACGAGGCGAGAGCGACCGCGAGGTAGATGTACCAGAAGGGCAAAGTAAGAACACCTTTCGTTGGCGCTGCACCGCACGTCGTTCGGTGAGGTTGAGCCCACCCCACAGGCCGTGCTGCTCGTGGTTCTCCAGGGCGTACTCTAGACACTCCTCACGTACCGGACATCGGTTGCACACCGCACGCCCGTTCGCGAATGGGTCCTTGAGGCGACGATCCGGCTTGAAGAACAGGTCGGGATGCATCCCGACGCACGCACCTTCGTTCCACCACGACGCCTGATCGAGGACTAGGTCAAGGAACACTCGGACTCCAAGGCCCAGGCCAGGTCTGCATTCTCGGTGTCTCCCAGCAACTCTTGCACCCGGTCACGGACCTGCTCAAGTGATGCGATCCGTGAACGATGTTCCTCAGCCTCACCCGTGAGCTGGATGATCAGGTCGCGGGCGTCGTCGACCTCCTGCACCAGGGCCGGAAGGAGGATCTTCGCCTGCGCGATCAGTCGACCGCGGGCCGCCTCGAACAGTTGCTCGGGCCCGATGCAGACCAGTGAACCGTCCTCGCACTCCACCCGCCACCCGGGACTGGATCGCTCCGTGACCACCCACACACCGGGTCCCGCGTCATCCACAAGGCGTCGAATGAGGTCAAGTTCGAGCATCCTGTGTACACTATATCGAGGTTGTCAACGCACGGGGCAGGAGCCTCCACCGCAGTCGGCGTCGAAGGGAACCGGATCCTCGCCCATGCGGTTGCCCAGCGGGACGCTGAGGTCAAGTCCGGCGGTCAGCTGCTCGTACCGGTGTTCGGTGATCGCCTCGTAGGGCATCAGTGGCCAGTTCCCCTCATCGTAGAGGTTGAACGACACACTCTTCACCTGGGTGTCGAAGTTGGACTCGAGCCACGTGCGGATCTCGTGCAGCTCTTCACGGCGGTACGACACGGTAACCGACACCGCATTGTCGGCCCACTCCCGCTGCAGCCGCGCCATGACCTCGAGCTGCTCGAGTGCGGACTGCTTGCTGATGAGCGGCACACCGTCCGGCGTCCAACACGGGAACTCGACGACGAGCTTGCTCCGATTCTCCCGCCCGTCGAGGCCGACGTCGTAGCAGACGTGGTACCCCCGCCGACGACACACATCAACGAGATCGTCGTTCACACCGAAGCGAACGCGGCGAATGTAGAACTCGGCGTGTGCGGCGTGTGCACCGGCCGTGACACCCGGCATCAGCGACCAGGAGCCGGACGGCTGGATGGCCGAAAGCTTAATGGACTCGGGCAGGCCGCGCTTGGCACTCCACCGCCGGTCGAGGTCACGCAGGTACTCGTACCCGTGAGAAAGCCACTCACGCTGCTCGTCGGTGGCCTGCAGGTAGCCCGTGACCGACATGCCCAGGCGCATGTTCCTGTGGATGATCTCCTGGGATGACTTGTCCGGGTATGGGAGACATGCGGTGGCCTTCTGCAACTTGTACAGCACCGTGATCGCCGTCTCGAACTCCTCGTAGGTGCGCAGACGCGGCAGACACAGGGTCGCGAGGTTGCACGCCTCCCGTGGTGCCAGCGGAACCTCGCCGCATGGGTTGGTCACCAGCACCGACGGGTCGGGCTTGGGTTCACCGACGCGGCCCTCTCGTTGACTTAGGCGCCTGTTGAACAGCCCGTAGGCCTCACCCTTGCCGGTCTCGTACGGGATCCAGAACTCGCCCGGGATGTGATCGTACGAGTCGACGACGAGTGTGTTGTTCGAGTGCTCCCGCCACGCGGGAATCGTCTCGCGGTCCCACCGCTTGGCCCGCAGGAACAGCACGTCGTCGGGGTCACCCATCGCGATCTGCGCACTGCGACGGGCCGAGCCCGCGACGACGAGGCGTCCCACGATGTTGAGGACGTCGAGGCAGTCGACGCTGCGGAACTTCTTACCCACCCGCGCCTCGAACACCTCGACGATGTCATCGATGCCGTCGATGAGTGCGGCCGGCCCGGAGGCCGTTCCGCCGAACGTCTTGAGCGGCGTGCCCTCGGGTCGGATCAGCATGGTGGACCACGTGAAGCCGCGACCCGTGTACAGGTACGCCTTGATGACCATGCGTAGGACGTTCGACCAACCCTGTCGCTTATCCGGCACGATGTGATCGGCATCGTCGGTGCGCTCGTGTGTGATGGCCTTGTCGAGGTCCCGCACCCGAGGCAGGTCGTGAATGAGGCTGCGCTCGAGTGAGTACCCAACACCTCCTCCCACCATAAGGCGGTCCATCGCCCAGACGAAGTCATCCACGGTGCTTACGCCCGTGGCCCAGCAGTTCACCAAGCTGTCACCACCGAACAGGTCGACCATCGGTGTACCGAGCTGCCACAGGGCACGCCCCGAGGGACTAGCCCGCAGCTCGGACAGGAGACGGTGTGCATCCGCCGTCTCCTGGTCCGTCCAACCTGGGTCGATCATCAGACCGCCGCCGATGACTCGGTCGACGGTCTCGGGCCAGTTCTCCCGACGCCCTACGCCCGGCACCTGCCGGGCGTATGTGCGGGCGTAGACGATCTCTCCCATGCCGTTCCAACCCCACTCGGGAGTGGACGCGGGCACGGGCACAGCCAGGGTCTGTGTCTGCATGGGTTGACTTCCTAGGGGTGAGGGTGGCTTGCTTGGACCTACGGGGTGGGCTAGACCGGAGGCTCGACGACGGGCGGCGTGTTCGCGATCACGGCATCCTTGAGGGTGCCACTCGAACCGCGAAGTGCGGCGGCTGCCTCGTTGAGCGCGGCCTGGACGGCCGGCTCCTGGGCAACCTGCGCGGCGAGCTCGTCGATCTTGTCGGCGAGACCCTCGATGAGGGTGACGGCCGACTGGTCGACCGTGGTGTTCTCCTCGACGGCGGCGGTCAGTTCGGTGAAGTCGATTGCCATTTGGTCCTCCAGGACGTTGACGGAATGTGCAAGTGAGAATGTTCCGAGGGTTAGTGCCGCGAGCTGCGCACGGAACGCCTGCAGCTCGGCAACCACGTCGGCACCGGGTGCCGCGTGGAAGTGGTAGTTGTAGTTCACGGTGAGGTTGGGACTGGGCATGGGGGGCCAGACCTCCTCGGGCTGTATGTCGCTCACGGTGTACCTCCGTACCCGGTCTTGGGACCGGTGTACCCGGCCTCGTCGGGGAAGGCAAGCTCGGCGACCGCGGTGCGCAGCTGATCGGCGCGGGTGCGGGTCGTCTTGGCATCCTCACGCGCGGAGTGGGCGACCTGGTTGTCGGGGGTCTCCTCGGCGAACTGCCCGCCGGACCGCCGGGTGCGCGCCATCTCTAGCCTCTCTGACATACTCAATGACTGCTCCCTGTTCGCGTGATCCACGAGCGCCGCGATGGCATCAGCCTTCGAGTTGATGCCGCCGAACTTCGGACGAACCTCTGCAGGGTCCGGTCTGCTCGGGTACTGGGGGATCTTCATTCGATCGTTCGACGCCGTGTCTGCCTTCCAGTACTTGGTATAGCCCTTACCGATCGCGTAGTTCTTACCGGGTGCCATCTTCTGGTACTCACGCTCGGCTTGGTACACACGACCTAGACGCTCACCGTCCTTGGACTTCACCTCGTAGACGGGCATCTCCCTGCCCTTGTGATCCGTGAGTGTGCTACGTGTGTAGTCGTTCAGCTCGGACGGGTCAAGAGCCTTGGCCTTGACATCGGAGACGGTAAGTGGCGCCTTCGTCTCTTCGCCGCCACTTCCACCTCCGCCCTCGGATGCAAACCGCCCGTTGTCGTCTCGCTCCTGGTCTTCGGCGGCGAGGGCGGTTACCACTTGTCGTATCCTAGCCCAGCGGGCAGGCTGCCGACGGGGACCGCGAGGCCGCCTCCGTGGTAGGTATCGGTGATGAAGGTACACGCCCACACCAGAGCGTCGAGACGGTCGGGGCTGAAGTAGCCGTTCCCACGCTCACCCGGGACCCAGGTGCACATCTGATCCTCAAGTTCGGGGAAACTGCCTACGTGGGTAACGTGGCCCGGGCGCTCATAGAGGTAGGCAATGGGCTGCGCCCGCGCCTCCTTACCCTTGCTGGCCCAGACCGGATGCACCGGCATCCAGCGGTAGGCGCGCTTGAGCGTCTCCTCGACGAGGTCACCGCCGTTGTTCCGCTCGGCCACGACCGCGTCGGCGCGGTAGCGCTTGTAGGCGCGAAGTACCTGCTTCGCCCACTGGGCGGGGGTACCCTTCATCGACAGGTCATCGATCACGTACAGCTTGTTCTCGTAGTCGAGACCGACGACGACGATTCCCGTCTCGTCCGCATCCTCACCCGATGTCACGGCCGGGTCGACGCCGACCACGACGCGACGCATGTCGGGCAACTCGGACACCGTCACACCGTCCTCGGAGAGGGACACGATGCGCTGGGTACGGTCACGGTCGATCCAGTCACGCAGCCACAGCGCACCCTCGACGTCCTCGAGGATCAGACCCTCGAGCTCTTGACGTCCAAGCTGGGTGTTTGCGTAGCGACGCAGCAGGTAGCGCAGGGTGGACTCGGGCAGGTTCGCCGCGTTGTCCGTGGTGCGTCCGCGTGTGACGATGGTGCGTGGGTCGGCGATGAGGTTCTTGAGCACGGGTAGCGGACGTGGCGTGGTGGTGACCGCGGCCTGCGGGTGGTCACCGAGGCGTAGACCCATGACGAGCATGTCCCACGTCTCCTGTGGGTACCGGTGTGCGGCGAACTCCTCCACCCAGGCGAAGTGATGCTCAGGACCGCGCAGGCGATCGGGTTCGGTGGATGAGTACGGGAAGTATGCACTCCCGTTTCGCAGCCACACCTGACCCGTGGAGCGGTTGTATCGCTTGATCTCGCGCGGGGGCGTCACGGCCAGGATGCCCGACGGCCCCTCGATGCAGACGTCGCGGACCACACCGTGCGTCGGGCCGACGACGGCGATGCGGGTGTTGGGAACCTTCGCCCGCTTCTTCGCCTCCTCCGACGCGCTTCGCGTCTTGCCCGTGCCGCGACCGGCCAGGTACACCCACACGTCGCAGTCCTCGGTGGGAAAGCGCTGCTCCTCGCGTGACCACACGTTCCAGTCGTACCTGAGTCGATGCAGAAGCTGCGCCTTACGTTCACCGTCCCAGGAGCGCCAGTCAACCTCATCGAGGATTAGGTTACTCACTCGACACCTCGGCCGGGTTGGGTGGTGGATTCAGTGGCTGCGGGATCGCGTCACGTGCGGCGGTTCGCGCATCCACCCACTTCTGAAGTTCGACCGGATCGTAGATCTCGAACTCGGGATTGTCCACACGGTGTTCGCGAATGCCCTGCGCGTTCTCACCGAACGTGGTGGGCTCGGTCCCGGGTACGACCTCGTCCTCAGTGAGGAAGGTCTCGAACGGGCTCGTGAAGAACTCGTCCTCGACCTCCTCGATCGTCTTCTCTTGCTTCTTGCGCTTCTTCCTAGGCGGCACGAACTTCCTCCAGCAGTCTCCGCAGCATAGCCGCCGCGCCGACGACGGTGCCACCCTGCAATCCTAGTGCTTCCTGCACATCAAGCACGTCGGCCTGAATGGCAACGAGCTTCATCGGGGCGACCCACTGTCCATTCTCCTGGAACACCTCACCGGTCTTCACGAGGATCGTGCCACGGGGGAGCAGAAGTTCCTGCTCACCCGGGTGGGCGTTGCCCGGCTTCCACGCGGCGGGCGTACCCGCGGGAACCTCGATGCGCATCTGCAACCCGTGTGAGCCCCATCCACCACCGATGCTGGTGGACTGGTAGCCCTGGTCCCGCATGATGCTGCCCACGGGCATCTCACGGATCTTCTGCTCGTAGGAGCCCAGGCCACCACGGTACGTGACGACGGCCTCGGGCGTGCGCTGCCGCATCAGTGCGGAGTCCAGCGACTGGATCATCGAGTTGCCGGTGGTGACCTTCGATAGGTCGCCCTTGGCGCTTCGCAGCGCGCCGTTCACGGTGCTGTAGTGACCGTCACCGTACTTGTACAGCGCGCTCCACTCACTCGCGGTGTACCGCGGCTTGCCACCAGCGGTGCCGAACGCCTTGTTACCCCACGCCTCGACCGCGCTGTGACCCTGCGCGCGTGGCACGGTCGCGTTGTTCGTAGGCTGGTCACCGAGGAACACACCACCCTGCGGAATCGGCGTGATCTGCGGAGCGATGGTCTTACCGGTCGCCGTCGTCTGCTGGGCGAGCGCGACCTTCTGCTCATCGCTGACGACGACCTTCGACCATCCGCTGGTCTGGTAGTTCTTCTCACCGAAGGTGTACACGACCCGAGTCGTCTCTTGCCCGTGTGGGTTGATGCCCTTGAGGATCGTAAGCACACCATCGTGCATCACGTAGCGAGAGTAGCCGGACACCGCGATGTCGGGAGCCTTGGACGTCCCGTACTTGGCACTCTCGATCGCCTTGCGGTCCGCATCGGTGAGCGGGCCGTTCACGTGCTTCACGAACTTGGCGTTCCCGATGTTCTGGTTCAGCAGGGCGAGGCGCTTGTACTCACGGGACCCGGCCTTCAGACTCTTACCGAACGCGTCCTTCGTCTGGTACGACCCGGGCTTAGGCATCACGCCCGCGCCCTCCTTCGATACCTGCTGCCCGACGACCGGTACCGGAGACGGTGCGGGCTGCGGCGCGGGCGTAGGCGGGGGCGTGAACTTGAGAAAATCCTCAGATGACATCATTTTCGTGTTGCCGAGCGCCTGGTAGTCCACGTTCATCTGCATGGGAGGTGGCGCCTGCCAGATCTTCGTCGCGCCGTTACGGTCCAGCTCGCTCAACTTCTCGACCACGGCACCCGCGGCGTTGAGGGTAAGCACGGTATTTCCAACCTGGAACTTCGAGGTCGGAAAGCCGTTCGCATCCTTCCCGTGCCACTCTGTTGTCGCCGCGCCCTTCTTTACCTGGGCGATGAGCTGGCGCGCTTCACTTGTGGGCTTCACCGCGTAGGTTGGAAACTTGCCCACACCCGTCTTCGGGTTCCAGTCCTCAACGATGCCACTCTTGGGATCGCCGTACACCTTGCCCCCGAGTGCGTTGGTGGTGAAGGACTGAGATGCTGTGGCCTGCATCAGGTTCAGCTTGTCGAGGTTGTCGAGTGGGTTGGGATCATTCGGATCAAGGCCGGCGTTGGCCCATACCTGGCCCGAGGCGACGCCGTACTGCAGGGCGGTCAAGGCAATGACATCCTGCGTGTGCAACTCACTGGAGTGGATGAGTGTATCCATCGTCTTGATGAACTGCTCGTCATTCATCGTACCGCCGGTCGCGAGTGTTGCTGCGCCGCTGTGATGCGTACCCAGCGTCTCTAGTGCAGATGCTACATCGGGTGCGTAGAGATCTAGGCTCGCCGCCTGGGTCTCGACCGCATTCTTGTAGTTCGTCCACGGTGAAACGTCGTGCGCATCAAGCTTCGCCTGCAGGTCACCGGCTGCGTTTGAGGTGGTGTTGAGTGCGGCCTGCGCCTGGGAGACACCCGCCTGCATCGGGGGAAGGACTGCGCCCATCGGGTAGATGCTGTGCTGCAGGTCGAAGAGAACGGACTGCACGTCGAGGTTGGGCACGATCGTCGCACCGCCGAGCTGGTGGTGCACGATGTCGTTCGCCTGGCCGCTGGTGATCTTGCCGTCCACCAGGGCGTTGTGTACGGCGGCCCAGCCCTGCGTGGTGAGCGCCCCACCCTTCAGCGCCTCGACGACGCTCTTGTCGGTGGTGTACTCGGTCGCGACCGTGGTGTACGCGGCGGACGCGGCCTTTGCGAGTGGGCCCGGGACCTTGTCGTCACCGACGCCCGGAGGCTTGGCGCCGAAGGTAGGAGGCATGTTACCCGCGTCGGTGGCGATCTCGGCGGCCTTGGCGAGTGCCTCGTTGAAGCTACCTACCTTGTCGTAGTCGTCGAATCCGGCGGCGAGGATCTCGTAGACGGCGACGCGCTCCGACGCGGTCAACTTGTGCTGATCGCTGATGACGGCCGCGAGGGTCTGCGGGGTAAGCTTTCCCTGTTCGTACGCGGTGAGCATCTTCAACGTCGCATTGCCGTTGAACTTCGACTCACCCAACACCGCAGCGGCGATGACGACGGGTGGAATGCCCGAGGAGGGGTCGAGCAACGCGGCGTACCCGTCCTGCAGGAAGCCGTACTTACCCGAGACCGCAACACTCAGCTTCGTGATGTCACTGGCGAGTTCCTGCGCCTCGGCCGAGGGTGGGGCGAAGGTCACACCCGTGGAGGGGAAGTTCTGTCCCGCATCCTGCGCGGGCTCGGATGCGAAGGCGAGTTGCTCGAGCGTCTGCTCGACGCTTGTGTAGGTATCCTCGTAGCCCTGCACGTTCTGGTGGTTGAGGATCGATGCCACCTGGTCGTAGTCAATGAGGTCGGACTGCAGGGCACCGTGCAGCATGCTCCACGCGACCGGGCTGATCATCGCACCATGCTTGGCACTCTCGAGCGCGTCGGTCAAGATCTTGTTGCCGGCGGAGTTGGCGATCAGATGATCGTAGGTCAACGCCGTCAAGCCGCCCGCGGCTTTCGTGGGGCCCGCGTAGAAGTCCTTGGGAGCGGGAGGGGTGAAGTCGATGGGGCCGACGGATTGCAGCTCGAGGGGGGTCTGCCCGGGAAGACCCGCGCCCGCGTCGAACTCGGGTGGGATCGGGGTCTCGGCGTTCGCCTGCGCCTCGAGGACGATGCTCGACGGTGTCAAGCCGGCCTCAAGCTGCTCGACGAAGGCGTCGGCGTTACTGGCGATGTAACCCTCGGGTGCCTCCTGCCCGCCGGCCAGCTGGTACGCGAGTAGGCCCGCGACCTCATCATCGGTGAGGATGCCGCCCATGCGCATCTCATCGATGGTGTCCCACTGCTCAAGGTTGAACATTGCCTCGCCCGTCCACGCCGCCGCGACCGCAAGCGGCTCGGGTGCGGGGGCGTCGGGGTCGTTGGCGAGGTCCCACAACTTCTGGAACCCACCCGCGGTACCCACGGGAATCGCGCCGAAGGTCATCGCCTCCTGCACCTGTTCGAAGAAGGCCATGTTGCCCGGGTCGTCGGTGACGTAGAAGCTCGCGTTGGGATACCCGCCCGCAGCACCCGGGCCCAGCTCGTTGTGTGTGGCCTGGGCGAACTCCTCCAGCTCAGTCCACGTGTTCAGCCCGGATGCGGCCATGTCGATGAGGACGGTCGGATCGGTAGGCGGGTACCGGTCCGCGAGGATGGACATGCCCTCGACGACGGTAAGGGAGCCGTTGACGTACATCTCCTTGATCGTCGCCCACTCCTTGGGCGTGAACTCACGCTCACCCAGCAACACCTGCGCGATCGGCACGGTGCCTAGGTTGGTCGAGAGAACGGAGTACGCGTCATTGACGCTCGAGCCCGCGCCGAACTTATCGTCGAGGTAGCCCGTGAACGCCGTGAAGGATCCGAGCGCGGCGGCCTCGGGTGACGTACCCGTGGGCATGATGCTCGGCTCGGGCGTGCCGGGGAACTCGGCGGGCACGCTGGGATCCCAGGGCGCGGGAGGGAAGTGTCCCATGTCGCCGTTCATGACGCTCTCGGCCGCGTCGGGGAGCGCCTGCACAAGTGTGCCGCCAAAGTTGGCGAGCCACTCACCCGCCTCGAGGGTACTGCCGCCGAAGTACTGGTCGGCGAACATCGCGATCACGCGGTTCTCGCTGATCTCGCCGTCGGCGAGCATCACGGCGACCTGGTTCCACTGGTCTTGGTTGAACGTCGCCTCGTCGTTGACGACCGCCGCGATCGCGAGGGGTGTGAAGAGGGCGTCGGCGTCCTCGCTAACGAGCTGCCCGTACCCACCGCCGGCGGCCGTGCTGATCGTCCCGTTGTCCTCGGACACGATCAGCAGGGAGTACACACTCTCCCCGGCCATCGCGTAGGTGTGCGCGCTTAGGGTGGGCGTCTGCGCCTCGGACGGAACGACCGTCGCGGTGATGATGCCGGAGGCCGGGCCGTTGAGCACGCCCGTCGCGTAGGGTGGAGCGTCGGGCGTGAGGGACGCAAGAACGTTGGAGAGGTTGGTGGAGAAGTACTGCGCGGAGGTAATCGCACCGAGGTCGACACCGGCGAGCTTGAACTGCTCACCCACGAGAGTGGATGCGGCCTCGAGGGAGAGAGTGCCGTCCGCTACCTGGGCCGCGACGAACTCCCACGTGTTGGCCGAGAAAGACGCCTGCCCGGTCGCGACGGCGGCAAGCTCACCCTGCGGCGCCCCGTACGCCAGCAGGGTCATCAGTCCCGCGGCGGCCGCGGGTGGAATGAGGCCCGCCTTCGAGTCAGCGAGTACACCCTGGATGAACGCGGTCTTGTCCGTCGCGTAGGAGAGGGTCTTCTCACTCGCGTCGGGAACCGAGGGCGTGGGAGACGCCGCCAGTGCCGCTGCCTCGGCGGCCGCCGCGTACGACGCGTCCGCAACCTTGCCCGCGAGTGTGTCGGCCATCTGCTCGGTGGACGTCGCCTCCTGCACCGCGGCGTGAGGCTCGAGGGTGGTGGAGAGCTTGCCGTGCGGCACAAGCTCGTACAGGTGGCCCTTCCCGTCCGGGTTGGGCGTGACGACGAGCTCCTTGAACTTGCTGCCCGGGTACGCGTACACCGTCTGCTTGCCGTAGTTGACCGCGGAGGCGACGGACTTCGCACCCTCGGGTGTGTTCTTCAACTTGTTGAGGGCGTACGCGACGGCCTGACTCTTGGTGGGGCCACTGTTGAGCAGGCTCTTGATCGGGCCCGCGCCCGGGTTGGCCGCAGCTTGCTGGGCGGCTGCATCCGCGTCCGCCGTCTGGATCGCGGGGGTCTGGCCGGACTCGTCGACCGCGCCGGGTGTGTCACAGGGCACGAACTGCCCACCGTCCGGGGTGCCCGCGGGCATGTGACACGCCGCCGCGACGAGGGCGATGATGCGCTGGGCACGCGCGGGCGAGGTGCGAAGCGCGAAGGGTTCCTCGAGGAGCTTGGTAACGAGGGATGGGATCTGCTCCTGGCGCTCACGCAGGGTGTCCGCCCACTTCTGAGATGTAAGGTCGCTGATGCCCGCGTCACGCCAGCTCGCCCGCACGTCATCGAGGTCAATGAGTGCGGCGCGCATAAGTGAGGCCGCCGCGGCCTTGTCCGTCATCTGACCGTACATGGCCTTGCCCTGCTCGGACGTTCGCATACTCTGGGGTTCAACCCACGGCTTGCCCGGTGCGAAGGAGTCCTTGGGATCGCCCATGGCGCGGTAGGCCATCGCACCCCCGGACTCGATGCGAACGGGGATGCCGTCGGGTGTGACGAGCGTGTTGTCGGCGTTGAGTCCGTGCACGTCCCAGTGGGAGAGCAGCGCGTCCACCCCGAAGTTCTTCGCGGCCTCAGCCTGCACCTCGGGATGTTGGTTCCACCACGAGGCCGACCGTTGCTCGAGGCCCTCGATCTTCTCGGACAGGGTGAACGACTTCGTGCCCGCCTCGTCGAGGAGCACGAAGGTGTTGGGGAAGGGAACGCCCGCCGCTCTGTAGACGGAGCCGGAGGCGATTTCGTTCTGTGCGTGGTCGAGGCTCTTGGTCGGCTTGAGCAGGTACGTCTTACCGGTCTCCGGATCCCTGTGCCAGGTGCCACCCTGGGAGCCGAGCGGCCCCGGAACCTTGGGCCAGGACCGCACCTCATCCGCGGAGCGGGCGGGTGCACCCGTGGCCTCCTGCGTCGCCTGATCCCCGTCGTCGTCACCCGAGGTGAACTTGCCGTCCGACCCGCGCGGGTGATCCTCCTCGTTGAAGAGTTCCTGGATCTCACGGGCGCGTGCACGCTGGGCGGACAGGGGGACGGGAACACCCTCATCCATGAGGAGGGGAACGGCGATCGTCACGGCCCGCGTGGAGGGAGGGATCTGCTCGAGGGAACGGCGCATCGCCGTGGGGCGTGGGTACTCGCCCAGGGTGACGTGGGGCTCGTACGTGGGGAAGCGGTCGGGAGGGAGGGTCACGCCGCGTCGGGTGAGACGCGCGAGGAAGTCGTCACGCACACTTGTAAGAAGGGTTCGCTCGGGCTCCGGGATCAGGCTGACGACGCAGGCATCGGGATCCTCGGGAGGGCCGAACACCCGGGTCGTCGGGGCGACCTCCGTGTGGATGAACGAGCCGTCCTGGCTGGGGAAGACGGTGCGGGACGCCTCCTCCGCGATGATCTTGGCGTCCGCGGGTGTGGCGTCGTCCCCCACGTAGAGGAGTGTAACGTGAGGTGGGTAGTCGAGGGTATCCCCGTCGTAGGCGTCGGTGATGGGCCCGGACACGGGCATGACGACGCACAGGGCCATGGGACGATCCTAATCGTCGGTGATGATCCTGAAGACGTCCGGGTGGTAGCGCTCGAGGGTCATCAGGTCGGCCTCGTAACGGTCCGGGTCTGGGCGGGGAGGGTCGGTGGCCCGGGTGTACTTGGCGAGTGCTGTGTTCAGGGAGAAGTAGTCCTCGGCCTCGGGAGGTTGGGCGACGCGGGGGAAGAAGACGTGTGTGATGTAGCGAATCGCACGCTCGTAGGGCCAGCTTGAGTTGCGCAGGTTCACCGCGCAGCTAAAGGCCGCCTCGTCGCGGCGCCCGGGTGGAACGTGATCGGGTGGGTCGTGCACCGGGAAGTTCGTGAGGTCACCGTGGGACGTCGCGTCGTCGGGTGCGAGGTCGGTGAGGGTGGAGCGAAGGTAGAGGAGGGTGTCGAGGGTAAAGGGAGCGGAGGAGGCGTCGTACGACACCTCCGTGTACGTGCCCTCACCGTCTGGGGGACGGATGACGGAGGGTGGGGTGACGACGTACGCGCCCCGCAGCTGAAGGTCCGCGCCCGGGATCCGTAGGGTTCGGAGGTGCTCACTGGATGTATCACTTGCGAGCGTAAGTGATACGTAAACGTGTAGGCCACCCGAGGGAGTCGTCACCGCGCGGCGAATGAAGTTGGATGCACGGAGGCGGTCAACGATCTCCATCACGCGCGGGTAGGTGGAGATGGGAGAGCCGATGGGCGGGGGGTCAACGTCGAGGACGGCGAGTCGGGAGACGGGACCGGTCTCCACGCCAACGTTCGCGTTGAGGTGGGTGAGTGAGTCGGCGGCGTCGCTCACGGCCATGAGTTGGGCAACGTCACCCCGGGTGAAGAGTGTCTGAAAGGTCCGGGTGCCGGGTGGGGGGAGGGGACCCGCGAAGCTGGCACCCGCGAGGAGGAGCTCTTGGCGCGCCTCGGGAGGGAGGCGGGTACTGGCCGCGCCCGGGAGTAGGGGGCGCTTGCCACCCGGGCGCAGGGCGACGGTGTGCCAGCGCTCCGCGACGTGGAGGAGGAGCTCGGACTTCACATTAGGTACCCCGCGTCAATGAGGATCGTGCGAAGCGCCGTGAACGCCTCAGCTTCCGTCTCGTAGCGTTCACCGATGTACTCGTGGTTGGGCCCCTCCTGGGTGTCGTAGGATGCGTGAAGAGAGCAGACGCAGAGAAAGTAACTCGTCTTACGAGGCGGCGCGGGAACGTATGACGAAACGCTGAAGTGAAGGCCGTTGGGTGTGATGTACCCCTTGGTCGTACGAATGGGATTGGGCATCTTACTCCTCGGGGTTGAAGTGATCGTGAACGGTGGGAACGCGACCGGTCTGGGTGAAGTGCTGCACGGCACGGGTCCAGAGCTCGCGTTCCTCCTCGCGCCGCGCAGCCTCCTGGGTGTCGAGGTCGGTGTAGTAGAGCTCGGCGAGCTCGTCCCACTTGAGGAGTGCGAGGTTGATGTACTCTTGAACACCCCGACGCTGCTCATCGGTGAAGACGTCCTCGGGGATCGGACTAATCGCGTCGGGGTGAATGACCGCGCAGCGTCGGGTGGAAAGCCTAACGGCCTCGTTGGTGTCCGTAGAGCGTATGACGGGGCGTCGTCCCACCGGAAAGCGATCCTTGGGAATGTGACGAAGCATGGCTTCCTGCGTGAAGGTGGGCAAGCCAGCCTCATCCTCACCGCCGTGAGGCACGCGCCAGGCAAGGTACGCCTCGTAGATCTGGGTGACCGGGGTCTCGGTGGACGACTCGGTGAGGCAGTCGCGAATGAAGAAGCCGAGTGGGATCTCCCGCAGAAGGTGTGCCTCCGTCTGACGTTGCACAGTCTTAGGTGCGATGAGGACCCGGGTTCCTCGCTGGGTTGCCTTGAGGTAGCGGATGGCTTGCTCCTCGTGCCAGCGGCAGATGTCTGCGGCGTGGAGGCGAAGAAGGCGGTTCTTGAAGTCGGGATCGGTCTCGTGGTCTTGGAGTGTGTTCGGCATCTCGATCACGTAGAGGCGACGTTGAGCGGCGCGGGTGTCGCCCTGCCCCTTGAAGCCGATGGGATGGTTGGTGGCGACCCAGGGAGTCACGTTGGAGTAGATGCGTTCTTCGTTTCCGTACATACGGCGAAAGGTGACTTGCTCACCCTCGGTTACCGCCTTCATGACCTCCTCGTTGAGGAGTGCGTTGGCGGGAAGTTCCTCCGCGTTCGTCGCGGCACGCTTTCCTACGACGGCGGGCATGTAGGTGCGGTGCTCAGACTCGTTTCGCCCGGGTGCACTGGCGAAGAACCGCGCATCGACCTCGGCGCCGTACTCACCGATCGCCTGAATGGAGACCTTCGTGAGGGTGGACTTGCCGTTGGCGCCGTGGCCGTACAGCTGGATGAGCTGGGAATCCTTGGTGTCACGACCGAGAAGGTTGGTCCCGAGCTTGAGGCTGATGAAGTCACGTACCTCGGGGTCGGGAATGAAACGCTCGAGGAGGTCGGTGGTGAACATCGGAATGGGACGTTGAGGGTCGGTGGAGGATCGAAGGTGGCCCGTGGTGGCGCGAAGGTAGTGGTGGGGTTGGGGAGGGCCGAGGTCTGTGGGGCCGTCCGGGGAGAGAGCAACGAGGGCATCGAGGTAGGCGACCTGGGTGGGATCGTCGTGAACGGAGAAGTACTCATCGGCCGAGCCGGTGACGTAGATCTGCTGGTGATGCGCGGCGAGTTGGGTGACGAGAAAGGGTTCGGCGAAGTTCTTGATGATCTGACTTATGGAGGAAACGAACCGCGTTCGGCCCGAGGCGGTGCGGGCTACATCGATAAGGCTGGTGGCCGTTCCACCGTCGCCTCGGGCCAAATGCTCACGTGCTTCACGTAGGAGAAGCTCGGGAAGGTGCTGGGTAATCGTCGTCTGGAGGGCCTCGGGATCGAGGCGCCAAATGCCGTCGTCGTGGCAGTGCCAGACCTGCACCGTGTTCTTGGAGTCAACGAAGCGGCGGAGTCGATGGCCGTAGGCGTAGGCAACGCGGGTGGCGTGTGCGCGCTCTGTGAGGAGGTCGGGGTTGGTGTAGGCGTCGAACCACCAGGTGCCTTGGAGGGCAAGTGGAGAGGGAAAGGCATCGAGGGTGGTAGGTCGGAAGTTGGACGAGGGCATGGAGTGATCGTAGCCCGTGGTAGGATGATGTGTCAAGGACTGAGGGTGTTGAATCTTTATGTACGGTGAAGAGGAGGGTAAGATACAAATGGGGGTGACACGGGAGGGGCGTGGAAGCGATGGACACGTGGTCTAACTCTGTCGTTACAACGCTGTAACCTCTCTCGCGTAGCTCCTGTAGAGCCTGAGTATAGAAAGTCGTGTCACTCGCTTCCACGTGGTTGAGTCTAGGGAGTTTGAGGGATATGATATAGTCTGTGCATGGAGAGTGAGCGGAGAATCTGGGTGCCACGTTCGCGTGACTTGGAAAGTGAGGCGCTGCGTGAGGTACTGGGTAGGGCGAAGATGGAAGGAGAGGGTGTTTGGGTGGAGGTTGGGCGAACCTCGTCGGACACGGGGAGCTTCCAAAGGGCCAGAAAGTATAATGGGAGCTTCGTCTGCGGAGGGAGAGCGGAGTATGAGTTTGGGGCCTCGCGGGAGGAGAATGGGGGAGGAGGAAGTGTGCTGTGGGTGAGGTGGCTGGGCCCGGGAGGAGGAGGGGTGAGGTCGGAAGACCTCGTCTCGTTGGGCGGACGAGGGAGCGATTCGTAGGGGGAGATGTGACCGCGGGCCGGTCCGATGTGTGTGCCGGACTTTGGCTTTACCTTCCGGGCCTGGGGGTGATCGAGGGAAAGACGTTGGTGTGGGGGCGTGTCTGCGACGGCGACACTTCGTGTCGCCGTCACGCCGCCGTGGGGTGTGACACGTGCTGGCGTCACAGTGGGCGCCGTGGGAATGGGCGTGGGTTCATCGAGCACGACACGAAGGTGGACCGGGGGCGAATGTATGTGGGGTTGGCTCTGCTTCCGCGCGCGGTGGAGGTCCTAGGTGCATGTGAGGCACCTCCCGAGGCGGTGTGGAGTGTTCACGCACTCCTGGATGTGTGGGAGGCGATGGGCAGGTGTACCTCGCGCACCTCATCAGGTGCGGAGAGGGGCCTGGTGCGTGTGAGAAGGCTTCAACCCCAGCTGGAGCAGATGAACTTCCCGGGCCAGGTGGTGAGGAGGGGGATTCGCCGGGGCGAACCCTCCAGTCGGGAGGTGGTGAGGGCGGTGCACGCCACGCTCCTGGCGGCGCGCCTCCTCGGCGGGGTGTCGGAGGACGCGGAAGGCGTGTGATACAGTCACTCCCATGAGTGACGGTGACGACGGATTCTGCGTGACGTGCCACCAGCCCTCCACACTGTGCGAGGGGCATCGCCTGCAGCACGAGGCTGAGGGTGTGCCGGATGAAGCTGAGCAACGCGCCCTCTTTGAGGCGAACAGGGCGCGCCTTGCGGCGCTGTCCGCGCGGGGCTTTACGTTCAACATGCAGAGTGAGCTGATGGAAGAACTCGTATGTGCATTGTTTGGTGCAGTTGGAACTGCACCACGCGTCGTGTGGCAGCTGCAGTGGGAGCGAAAGGTAGCCGCTCGTCTGGACACCGCCGAGCAGACGGCCGCGCAGATCGAGGCGCAGCGTATGCAGCAGGCGATGCAGCAGAGGTTGCAGCTGCCCGGGCAGGGGAGGTGAGGGTGTGAAGAGACTGTGGAGAAGGCTGTTCCCAAGCTGGTGGGTGAGGTGGCTGGACGAGGTGTATGGACCTCAGTGACTGCATCGGAAGGCTGGGGTACGGGGCGACGAGGTGGGAGCGTGAAGACCTGTGCACACGTGAGGTGTGTCCCTTCTTCACGGAGTGCAGCGATCGCCTGTACGACTTCCTCGTGCAGCATCCCAAGGTGAAGACACTCGAGGTGAGTGCGAAGTTGGGAGGTGTGTGCTGTGACTTCCACGCGCACATGCACGCGATGGAGCAGATGAGTGCACGCGTCATCGCCGCCAACGCCCTGGCCGGGGTGCGGGACCGGAGGCGCGTCGCAGAAACACACCCCTCCGATGGGTGAGGCTTCCGGGGGGTTGCGCTGCCCTCCCATTTTCCGGGAGCTGCTTCGGCATCACTTTATAACACGCACATCATGAAGCACCGTCGCGTTCCCGGTCCCAACGATCCCGCTCCCCTCGTTCCCCCGTCACACCCCGCACTCACCCGCACCGCCCGCCGCATCTTCACATCCGAGCTTCCCGACCCCGTCACGGGCACCCCCGACTACATGATCAGCCGCATGCGCGCACTCCTCGCCCTTCTCAACTCCCCCACACCCAGGCTCCGCGACCCCCGCTTTCCCGCGGGTGCCTACGCGCTGGCCGCCCCGCAGTGCGGCTGGGACTGGGCAGTCATCGTTCTCGCCGACGGGGATGTGTGGCTGGACCCAACCCTCACACACGTCTCATCCACACTCTCCGAACCCACCCCAGAGCAGTGTCTCTCCTACCCCGGCCGCACCTTCACGACGCGCTCCCCCGCCTCCGTCTCCCTCACCGCCTACGACGAGGCCCACAACCTTCTCGAGTTTGACCTCGGCGGTCTGCACGCCCGCATCGCACTCCACGAGCTCGCCCACCTTCAAGGCCTCACCCTCGCCAACCCCGGCAACCCCCGCCTCTGGCCTCCGCCCCTCCCTTCTCCCTCCTCCCCCCTATGACGAACAGTGACAAGCGCTTCCCCGGTCAGTCCCCTCCCCCTCCCTCCCCCGCCGAACAGTGCGCAGACTTCAACACCGAACCTCCACCCCTCGTCACGCCCTATCCCATCCCATCACACCTCGCCCTTCCCCCGACCCGCCTCACCCAACCCTGTCTCGTCACGTACCCGTGCGGGCTGCAGCTCTTCTTTCCCAACACCCCCACTCGCACGGAGATAACCCAGTCCCCCGAGCACACACTTCACCACCACCCGCCCTCCCCTGCCCCTGCCCCTGCCCCTGCTCCAGACTAAGATGACCCCATCACCCACATGCACCCCGCCCACGCCGCACGGATCGTGCACGCCCGAACCCGGGGGTGGCATCTTCGCAGTGATCTCACCGAGGAGGACCTCACCCAGATCCTGCTGCTGCACTCCGTGAAGGCCCACCTTCGCTACCCACCCCCCACCTTCTCCGATTCATTCCGGGAGCGCCGCGCGTGGTGGGACACCCTTCACGAGTACCGCACCCTCACCCACTACCGCTCCGCCCACTTCACATTCCCTCTCCCTCTCCCCGACGACGACCCTCCGATCCCGGACGACGTCGAGGACGTCGTCGCCAACGCGGACCTCGTTCGCCGTCTTCTCCGCCGTGCCTCACCGCGGGAGCGTCGCCTGCTCGCCCTCCTCGCGGACGGTCACACCCAGCGGCACGCCGCCCACACCCTCGGCGTCAGCGAGGCCCGGGTCTCCCAGATCCTGACCCGCCTTCGCACCCACGCGGCCTAGCGTGCACGCTTCACTCCGATCCGTGCGTCGGAGCCATCGGTCAGACCCACCACCCCACCAGTCTGTACAGCCCCACCATCCCGAAGATAAGAACGGTGCAACCAACGAGGTACCAGAACGGGGCACCACTCATACACTCTTCTCCCTACTCGTTCCGGCCACGGCACTTGCCGCATCCCACAGCTTGCCCATGCACGCCTCACCCCCGCACCAGTCATGCACGACCTGCCGTGCAACGGCGGGTTGTGCCGTGTCCACCGGAACGTACAGCGTCAGGAAGCGCTGCGCGCTGCGGTCACACCCGGGTGCCGCACACCAGGTGGGTGTCTCACGCCGGGAGGCGAGTTCCCCGACGATGCGGGACGCCGCCCACGCGAGGAGGTGTCCCTCGTCCGCGAAGTGAAGGGCGTCGTGTCCCATCGCGGTGGGCTTGCGGCCCGCGGCCGTTGGCATCAACACCAGCCACCGCTTCGAGAGGTTCACATGCTCCTCGAGCATGCACCCGCAGTCGCAGATGAACTTGTTCTCGTGCAGCTTCACACTCATACGCCCCACGCTCCCCGATGCAGCACCTCACACAGTGCTTCAATGCTCATGCTCCTCATCTCACTCATCTTCTCCGACTCCCTCGCCGAGCTCGCAAGCACCCGACCCAACTCTTCGTCCACACCCACCAGCCGTTCCCACAGGTCTTCCCAGGGTACGCGTCCCTCGCGTACACTGCGAAGTTCTTGCACGTACCCCGCCCTCGTCATCTCCCCCGTCTTCACGAGCTCGAGGCACTGCAGCCCGAGCCTTAGCGCGTGCATTCCGTACTTCACGTCATACCCGCACTCTCCCACTACCCGGGTTCCGGCCGAGTGACCACCCCTAACCCCGAGCATCCGCTCCACCTGCGCCTTCATGTAGCCGCGGTGCGGCCCGATGATGTGTGGCCCGATGAAACTCTTCCGCGCATCCATCAGGATGAAGGCAAGCTCCGTCGCCTCACCGTGTAGCGGCGCCCACAGCGTCTCCAGCACACTGGGGTTGCCCTTCCTCGCCAGCGCGATGAACCGCCGCAGCGGGTAGCGGTGCAGGTCGCCCTCCTCCACACCCACACCCGGGCGAGGAACGACGGTCCGCAGCTTCACATGCTCGGGCCGCGGTGCCTCCACCAGCGTGCACACCTGTCGTAGGCTCTCCACCCAGATCTCGATGAGGTCCAGGTCCGACCCAGGCACAGCGGTCCCGTACGCGCGGCTCCCACCTACCCACGTTCCGATCCACACACCGTTCACGCGACTCCGATTAGCAGCAACACGATGACGAGCACGACGACCGCAACCCACCACCACCATCCCCACCACTTATCCTCATCCACCTTCACGGCGTCCGGCACCATCACACCCATCTGCTCCTCCATCCTCATCAGCTCAGCCTTCGCCTCGTGACGTAGTTGCTCAAGTTCATCCACGTGGGGTACCGCGCCCGCACGTACCGCCGCGCCCGAGGCGACGACCTTCACCAGTGCCGGGTACCTGCGGCGGATGAGGTCACCCAAGTCCGCCCTGCTCATGATGCGATTGTGCCCCACCTCCACGCGGTACTCGGTTCCCACGATGTCACCCGGGTAGAACTCCACCTTCACCCCATTGAACTCGGGCCAGTCCGCGTATGCGACGGCGATGCGGTCGATGCTCTTGTACACGGGTGTATCCGCGCGCGTCCTCCACGCACTCTCCTCCACGATGATGCCCACGTGACGCGCGGCTTTCGTTGCCCGGCGGGCGATGTCCGCGTCCCGCTCCCGTGCCGCGGTGACCAGGTCCTCCGGTTCCTCGAGCTCAGGCATCACCGAGCACCGCCTCCAACAGGACGGCCCCGCACGCGGCGTCACCCTCATTCTTGAACACCTTCATCTTCCTCCTCACGATGTCTTCCGTTCCCTTCGCGTAGAGGGTGTGAGTCTGCGTGTCCACGGACACCCGGCCCATCTTCAGCACGGGGTACAGCCCATGCTTGCTACCCTCCATCCTCACCCACCCACTCTTCTCGAGCTCGTCATACGTCACGTGTCATCCTCCGCAGTGCGGTCGCCACCAGGGTCAGGCCGGTGAACTGCACGACCTCCCACCCACTCCCGTACCGAAGCGCCGCCGCCAAGCACACCGCGCATACGCCTAACAAGACGCCCACCGCGACCCGCAGCACCCGTCCCTGCCTCACCCACTCATCCGGCTTCACGCGGGCCTCCGTTCGTGTCGCATCTGCGCCGAGTCCCGGCGGATGAGCGCGTCGTACTTCCACCTCAGCTGCACCTCGTCACCGAAGAGTGCACCTACGAACGCCTGGGCGATGATGAACCGGTCGCGCTTGTCGCTGAGGAGGTAGCGCTCGGGACAGCGGATGTCCATCTTGTCGGGATCGAGCGTGTGTGCGACGTCGTCGGACGGTGTGTCGAGCCGCATGTGCGCGTTGGTGCAGTCCGGGAGGTTCATCTCCCACTTCGACCTCATCCTCGAACCACATCGGCCCGTACACCCTGCACGGCACCTTCGTTCTCGGCACACACGACCCAGATCATCAGTGCGCCTCCATCTTGAAGCGGTCACTTACCCGCACGGTCCGCTTGCACGTGCCGCACCGCGCGGTCATCGCTTCACGGTCTATGTCATGCTGCGCGACGCGTCCCGACCCGCTGCATTCCGGGCCGGTGTCCCTCCGCCACCGGGCCAGCCGGCGCCAGTCATCCACCATCTCATCGAACTCGGTGGGTCCGTGCAGGTCGGGCATGCGGGGATCGCCCAGCATCCAGTCCACCGTCTTGCTCAGCGGGTGCCACACCTCCACCTCCGCGTCCCACGTCGCGGGTTCGACGTAGCGGTGGTCTCCGCCCGGCCTACGCACACAGTGTGCGGGACCCGGGGGATCCCAGTTCTCGAGCTCCCGCCGCGTGCGGGGGAAGGACCAGCGCAGGTACCCACGTGCACCGTCACCGTTCACCCACACCTCGGCGGCAAGCTGGCTCTCGAACGGAACCCAGAAGTTGAAGCCGCAGTCGTGTATGCCGTGTTCCGTCTCGCCGTAGGGGCCGTCACGATCGATGTTCTGCCAGGACGGTAGGAGGCAGGTTGACAGAGACCGTCCTCCTACCGTCACCGGCGACCTTGGCCCGGCCCACCCGATGCCCCACCGGACGTACTCATCCCCGGGCTGCCACGTCGTCATCCGAGCTCCTCCGCCTGCATCACCCGCACAAGGCCCACCGCGAAGAGTGCACCCAGCCCAGCCCTGAGGATGTCGTTCGTCTCGTCCGCGAGCAGCATGTTAACGAAGGACAGCGTCGCCACCACCATGAGAAGCGCCTCCACCCACTGCCTCATCACGCCCTCGGCATCCGGGTGCGGGCGATGCCCGCAGCCTTGAGAACGGCGGCCGGCACGCCGATCTCCCGCCACGCCGCGTACCCAATGCCAACAGCCTCACTCCACTCGGCCGCGTGCATGACGAACGCCATCTCCAGCTCCTTCTCGGAGGGTGTGTTCGCCAGGCTGAGGAGGTCTTGGTGCAGTGTGATCTGCTCCTGCACCAGCGTCACGTAGGTGACGGGATCCGCCGGCCCACTCGCGAGCCGCTTCTCCACCTTCCTCAGGCGTGCCTCCACATCCTCGAGGGCGAGTGCACGGTTGCTCCCGCCGCTCCGCCCCCGAAGAAGGGTGATGTATGCACGTACCGCTGCGTCTTCGTCTGCGTTCATTGCGTCCTACCTCTCCAGTGAGTAGATGATGTCCTTCTCGATGAGCGGCTTGTCCTCGGGCCCCTTGATGTACGGGGCGATCCACACCCGCCGCCGCTCGGACCGCCGCGGCCCGCACGCCCTCCACGCCCAGTGATCCCGCACCCACCAGCGGTGTGTCCACTCGCGGGTGGGCCCAACGGAGAGTCCCTCCTCGTCGTCCGCGAGCTCGAGGATGGGGTTGTACTGCCGGCGGAGGCGGACGATCTTAAGGTCACCGAACTCCGGGAACTTCTGCTTTATCCGCAGGCGGCGCCGTTCCTCGGGACGCTTGAGGTGCACGGGCCGCACCACGGCGACCTCCTGCCCCATGAGGCTCCACAGTGCGAGGAGGAAGCGCCGCTGCCAGTCCACCGCCGCGTGAACCCGACCACCGGTCAGCTCGGGTGTGATGAGGTCGGTGATGATGTACCCGTGACCGAACGTCCACGCCGAGAACTCGAATGGGCAGAACCGTACGTCCCTCCACGCGTCGTGGTTAAGCTCGTTCTCGTTGAAGCCGGCCAGCTCACCGCGCTTACGGGCCTCCTCGAAGATCTTGTGATACGCCTCGTAGATGTCGGGACCCGAGCACCACAGTGTGTAGTGCACACCCGGTGCGTAGGTGATGGTCCCGTCCTCACGGTGCCAGGCGATGCGATCCTCGTACTTCCACGACACCGCGCGGATGGCGACGGAGGCCGCGTTGTCGATGTCACTGAGCCACTGGGTCCGGGCGCCCGCCGGTCCGTAGTCCGGGAACCGCACCGAGCTGCTGAGGTACGCGAGACCCGTCCGGGAGGGCAGGTCCTGCGGGAGTAGGGCCCCACCCACGGGTAGGGAGTCGGCGGCCATCTTGCTCACGCGGCCCATCTCCCCCGTGACGAAGTAGGTGGGGCACGACCCGACGTTCACGATCTCATCACGCAGCCGGTATGCGGCCAGGGCGTCGACGTCCTGCCCAAGTTCGGCCGGGCGCTGACTGATGTTGATGACGCCCCGGTAGAGGCGATGTGCCTCCTCGGTGCGCATCCACTCGAGCAGGTCGAGGTGATAGTCGAGGGCGCGGACCGCACGCTCTCCCGTTTCCGCTTCCGCATCAGCGGGCTCTAACCCGGACCTGAGCTTCCGGTCACGCTTACCCACCGTGCACCTCCTCGTCGTCATTCACGTAGTGCGCGTGGTGACCGATGACCTGCCAGAAAGCCTTCATGTCGTCACCTCCTCGAGGAGTGCGTGTGCACGGATGTTGGGTGGGAAGTAGATGTGCCAGGGTGCCGGCCACGTCGGGTCGACGGTGACCTCGCCGGCGGGGCCGCAGATCACGGACATGTTGTGGCCGATGTGATGCCCGAGCGAGACGCCCACCCAACCGCAGCGGCAGACGACGTGCGTCTTGTTGGCGTGCTTGATGCAGGCACCCGCCTCGGCGGTCCGGGTTTCGCAACCCGGGACCGGGCAGCCCCACCACTGGACGTGCCGGGTGACGCGGTTGGTCACCGCACCCTTGATGAACCGCTCGTTGATGGGACAGATGTCATCGTAGGTGTACATCACGCGATCCCCTCGAACGGGTCGGCCGGCAGTGCCGCGGCGCGGACGCCGGCGGCCCGTAGGCGCATGATACGCAGGTTCAGGCGGGAGAGACGCTCATGCGCGGCGGCGATGTCGTGCCGTGCCTCACGGGCGATCCGCTTGCCCTCCTCGACCCGCAGCTGTAGACCGGGGAGCATCGCGTTCAGCTCCTCCATCTCGGCGCGGATCTCGGCGAGCTCGGCGGCGAGGATTGGGTCACTCATCGGACACCTCGTTCCAGCGGTCGCCCTCATCGGGCAGGAGCCGCAGCGTCGAGCCTGAGTCCCACTGCACATCGAGGTGAGACTCGGGCCGGAGACCCACGCGGGTCACGGTGCCGAGCTCACCCGGTGTGAGGCGGGTGTACGGGTCATCCGTGTGGATGAGACGAATGCGGGTTCCGGCGACGGGAAGGTTCATGCCCTTCCCCTCTCTACCTGGGCGACGAGCTTGGCCTGCTCGGCGCGCTCTTCGATCCACATCTGCCGCTCGGCGCCGACGGTGTCGGCGACCATCCGGTCGATGTCCTCGAGGCGGCCGCGGGCGAGTGTCAGCTTCTCAGCTTGGGTCAGCTTGTAGAGGTTCACTTGAACACCGCCACCGAGAGTTTGCGGTTGGGGATCGAGCCGAACGCCTCACCGTCTTCGTTCACGCCACCGACGACGTAGTAGTGGCCGAGTGAGGCGCCGGTCTGATCGTGCTTCAGCCAGATGTAGGTGCCGACCGGGTCGAAGTCCGGGAGAACCCGGGTGCCCTTGCCGTGCCGTTCCTTGTCGAGGACGATGAACGCGGGGCCGTGGTCGTCGTACCAGGGACCGGCGGGCTGGGCCGGGTTGAACCGGCCATACACGTCGGTGCAGGGGAGGACCGCCGCGCCGTCCGCGTAGTAGCGGAGATGCCGCGAGCGGAACTGCTCGTAGGGGGTCGGGGCCGGAGGCTTCAGGGCTGTGCTGGTCTCTGTCATAAGTACATTATATCAAGTTGGCGACGGATGTCAACCGGTTTCGGGCACCGGAGGGAACATTTCCGTGATCTTTCCGGCCGCGTCCAACATGGCCCGACCGGACTCCATCCCGTCGTACGAGTAGGTCCTGGTCAGTGTCCAGGCGGACTCTGGACCGGCAGGACGAGGCGTCGTCCACATCCACACCCCGTCCTCCTCAAGCCGAATGACGATGACAGTCTTGACCGGGTCGAGTGCCATCACTTCTCCTTCGGTGCATTCAGCTTCTTGATGAGGTCGTGTGCGTGCTTGGCGCAGCAGTCGCGGATCTTCTCGTTGAACGTGTTGCGTACCTCACGCACTGCCCTCCTCTTACAGCCCGGTTCGCTGCACTCGTAGGGCCCGAGGGGAACGGAGTATGCGGGCATCACCCCTCCCAGACGACGTCGTCGGGCAGGCCGCGGAGCGGTGGCCACACGTGCTCGTTCAGCCACGCCCGGGCCAGGTGCACGGTGTGATCGGTGATGAACTCCGCAGCCTCCACCGCGTTGGCGACGTACGTGTCGGCGAGGAACGCGGTGAGTGCGGTCGCCTCACCGGTGACGTCCACGGTGGGCCAGCCACCCGGCCCCTGGATGCGGGTGATGACCGCCGTGAAGCCGAGTTCACGCGCCTTGGTCACCCACCCGTCCGGATCGTCACCGGCGAGGTCCACACTCACGGTGTGGATGCTCCCATCAGGAAGAGAGGGCCCCTCCCACAGTTCGCTTACCTTATCCTGGGAGGGAAGGATGTGGATGCTCTCCACCGTGACGACGTCATCCTCCACCTCCACGTGAATGAGCACCTGGGCGGGGTGCCGGAAGGTCATCTGCACGGGCGTGGCCCGCTCGTGTAGGGGCTTCTCTTGTGTGAGGCTGCTTTCCATCGTCTGGGTCTCCTTCTTTGAGGCGGCGCCCTGGTCGCCTAGGAACATCGAGTTGTGACGGCCACGCCACGCGCCGTTCTGATCACGGCAGTGACCGCTGTGTTCGGGCTCGCGCAGGCACAGCACGTACCTGCTGCCCGGGATTGGGAGCCACGCTTTCAGGCACCACGGTCCATCGGGTGCAGCCCAGGACGGCATGTCACCCATCATGTCGGTCATTTAGAAGTCTCCCTCCGCTACCTGAAGGCATGTGAGCCCAAGCTCTTCACGCCACATCTTCACGACCTTGTTCCGGTCGTCGAGCACGAACGCGACGTCCCAGTACGGAAGCACGGACCGCTCGACGAGTTCCCGCTTCACGACCTCATCCGGACGGGTGTCGCCGGCGGGTCGCATCAGGAGGTTGCTCCCGTCCGGGTGTAGGAACCCGGGCAGGTAGCGGTCGAGCCATCGTACGGTTCCCGGCTTACCGCGTCCCTCGTCCCGCCCACTGATGAACGTGATGAAGTAGACGGCGCGGTTGAGGTTCTTCACCAGCTCGAGGACGTCCCACACGGGCATGTCCTCGAGGCAGGTCTCCTCCTCGTACGGACCGCGGTCACCCATGTCACATAGGGTCCCGTCGAGGTCAACGAGCACGACCCTCATCACTTCACCTCATTCACATAGGTGATCTCTTCATCACCGTCACGGGGATCACCGTACGCGTACATGGTGTGATCCTTATGCATCATCTCATCATCGAAGAATGCGCGGGCTTCGTCGGCGGACTCTGCGCTGACGCGGTACACCCGCTTCACAAGTTCTTCGGTCTCGATCTCGTAGGTCTTCACCGCGTCGCATCCAGTCCCAACGCTTGGAGGGCGTCGGTGGTGAAGAGCACGGGCTCGTTCGGCTCGGTGCGGCGGGCCAGTGACATCGCTAGGGCAAGTGTCTCACTTGCGTCATCAAGCCACCACGACTCGCCGGCGAGGTTCTCATCCTCGAGGATGAAGAACCCACCGTCCTCGTTGCGGAAGTGCGCGATCTTGATCACGTGACGATGCCTCCGTCATCGTAGGCGTTGAACACAGCGCAGACCCAGCCGCCCAGGTCATCGATGTCGGTGACGGTGGAGACGTGGAGCATGACCTCGCCCATGACGCGGTCGAACCACTCTTCCACCGCGTTCTTGGGACCGGTGATCATGTACACACCGGACCCCGACTCGTACCCGGCCTCGACGCGGGTCAAGCGAAGACGCCTATCCTCACCGGCTAGATCGAGTTCGTCCATCTTTCCCACCACCCTACCGTCACCGATGAGGGCGACGATCTCACGGCCGGATTGGCCCGTGATGCGAATCATTGGGGCACGCCCTTTGCGGGTGTTCGCGTTCCACTGCATCACCGCCATGACCTCCTCCTCACCGGCGTCCTCGTCGAAGATCATCAGGTCCCCGACCTTGACGTCACCGGCATTCGTTGCGACGTACGTTCCCACTACGCCTCCTCTTGCTTCATGCCCGTGAGGGCGACGATCGTGCGAGCGAGGTCCATCAGGCCGTTGGCCCCAGAGAAGCCCTCGCTGAACATGTTGCCGATGCACGTTCCGTAGGCGTCGTCGAAGTCCCACAGCGGTTGGGCTGCGTGCTCGTCGATGTCCTCGTCATCGGGGTTGGCCGCGACCTCCTCGAGGAACCGAACCGCGTTCACCGCGAGGGATGCGTCCTGGTCCATCACGAGACCCATGGGATCCATCTGATGCGCCTTCACGGCGAGGGCCAGGATCTCTTCGAGTTCGGTCACGGGGATCATGGCGACGAGGTCGCCGTCACGGTCACCCGGGTCGGTTCCGATCTCCACCGCACTCTCGGGCACGCCCAGGAAGGCGAGTTGCTCGGCGAAGTAGTGGCGGGTCGGGGTGGTGTGCACGGGGTCCGGAAGGCCATCCTCGCTCCCGTGCATCACCTTATCTACGTGTGACGCGTAGAACTCGGGGGTCATCTTGCTGGTGTATGTGGTCATCATGCCTCATCCTTTCCGAACGTGACGGTGAAGGCACCTTCACTCGGGAACCCATCGTCCTCGTCGCGGAGCGCGCACAGGACGTCGGTAGCGACCTCGGCGATGAACGCCTCGTCGTCGAACGAACCCTCCTTGCCGTCGGCCATCTCGAGTATGACGGCTACGAACTCTTGGATCGTCACAGGATCGCTCCATGCCTCTTGAGGTCGGCCTTGATGTTCTTCAAGGCTCGGTGGTCGGACGGGGTCACCGAGAACGTGACGGACTCGACGGTGGGGTCGGACGGGTACGCCCGGTAGTGCGAACCCTTGAGTTCGACTCTCCACCCCTGGGTAAGAAGGGCCTTGATGATCGGCTTCAGGTCCTTCGTCATCAGGCGACTTCCACGATCAGAGTGCCATCCTCGAGGAGGGCGTCGACGACCCGCAGGCCGGTCAGCTTGGCGACCACAAGGGCGATGCACTCGAGGGCGCGGGTTTCGTCGGCGCCGTCGAGGAGTCGAACCCCGTCGCGGGTATACGTGTCGGGGCCGTGGGCCTTGATCTCGGCCACAAGGTCGAGCGCCACGGTGGCTCCGGAGACTTCCGTTGTCTTGGTCATAAGTACATTATATCAAGTTGAGTCGAGATGTCAACGGTTTCCCGGGAAGATTCACGGAGAATCTGGGCATTTGAGGCGTGCTAGGGTCTCCGACATGGCCGTCGACCTGTACCCCGTTCGCGCCCGTACCCCGGACGACCTGGAGGCGTTCGGTGGCCGCGACGTGAAACTGGTCACGTCCGGCACGGATGCGTGGATCTGCCTGAGCGATCCGCACCCCCAGGTCGTCGAGCAGTTGTCGAACGTGTGGGCCTCGCGGGTGCACGGACGGTGGGTGCTCGCGGACGTCGCGACGTCCCAGGTGCTGTTCGTGTTCGAGGAGGGGCAGGGTTGCGGATGTGGTGATCCTATGAAGCGGTGGGATCCCCGGCCGGCGCCGGTGCGCGAGTAGATTCCTCACCCAGGTTGGTGGCGAGTGCGTGCTGCCACTTGCGGATCTCCTCGACCAGGAACGTCAGCTTCTCCCACGCCTCGTTGAAGTCCGTGCACTCCCCGCTAACGGTGAAGAGTTGCGACCCACGCGGGTACTCAGCCATCACCACGAAGGTCTGCAGGAAGGGATCCTCGACGCCGGGTGTCACCTCACCGGTCAGCGTCTCCACCCAGAAGCGCGAGACGTCCCCGGCGCGGATGACACCCGACGGCTGGGAGCCGTCCTCGTCGTAGGTGCCGATCCACATGGTGATCACAGTGCATCCATCCCCATTACCACGGCGACCTTCTTCATCAACTCACCGAGCCGTGTCTGGGCGTAGTCACGTGCGTCTTCGTCGTTGCCGCCGTAGTCCTCAGGTACGACCCACAGGGTGATCCACCCACCACCCTCTAACTCGGCGATGACGCTCCAGTCCGGGTGATGTGAGTCTGGGTTGCCCGGCTCGGCGACGCGGAACTTCACCACCCGGGACAGCGGCACCCACTCGGTGCGGTCACTGTTAGCGACCCACGCGTCAATCATCAGCTCTCCTCCTCGGCGATCAGCCCACGTAGGTACACACACAGGTCGAGCGCCTCGTCATACGCGTCACGCAGCATCGACCGTCCGTTGTTCGGGAACAGCAGCGTGCCGTACCGGCTGAGGCCGACGGCCTTGCGCCGTTCGATGTCGGCGATGACGAGGTCCTGCGCACTCACCGTTCCCGTGTTGGGCTCGGGCATTGGCTGGTCCTGCGGCTCGAAGTACTTGAGGAACACGTCGATGCGCCACTGACCCTGACTGTGTCCCTCACCGGTGTTCACGACGATGAACACCTGGTCGCCCTCGACCCGCTTCACCTCCACCGCGTAGAGGGTGAGGTCGTGTGTGTCTCCCTCGCCGTCATACACCGGCAGGCGTACCCACGTCTCCCCCGGTTGGGGGAGACGATGGGCACTCCCTCCGTTAGGAAGCGACACGGCGCCGTGTGGCGGCGACCAGTCCGAGGCCGAGGCCAACGAGCATCATGCCCGTGCCCAGGTACACCTCATCCACGCCGGTGACCGGCAGCTCGGGTGGTGCGACCGGTGGGGCGGGTTCCGGCGTAGGCGCCGGAGTCGTCGGAACGGTCGCCGGCGTCGTCGTGGGTGGGGTGGTCGGGACGGTCGTCGCGATCGTCGTCGCGGTCGTTGTCGTCGTCGTACCCTCCTGCAGGCAGCAGATTCCGATGTTCCCCGTCGTCGTCGTGGAGATGGTCGTCGGCGTGGTCGGAACGGTCTGCGGGTTCGTGACCACGACCGTCGTCGTTGCGCACGGGCGACCGTTCTCATCTTCCTCGATGCACACCGTCGTCGTGGTTGTGCCGAGTGTCGTCGGCACCGTGAGCAGCGTGGTGCCTACCGAGGTTGGAGTCGTCGGCACGGTCGTTGTCATCGCCTTGCACAGGATGGCGTGGCTGATGTCCTTGCCGTCCGTGCGCGAGTACGCCTGCCCGACGACCGGGTTCGGGAACTGTTCGTTCTCGCCGTCACCCGAGCCGGCCTTCAGCACGAGGAGCGTCCACGTGAAGCCGGCGGGTGGTGCGGGTACGACGAACGGTGTGTCCACCGGCTCGTACTTCACACCGCCGGCCGGGCACCAGTACTCGACCTGGTTGGGGTTAGGTGGAGGTGGGCCGTTCGCACCGGCGGCGATGGTGCCACCGCCGATGATCGTAAGGGCGAGCGCGAGGCCCGCCAAGGTCTTCCTCATTTAGGTTCTCCTTCGCTTGGCTCGCCGAACAGGAGCGGCGCCTCCTGCCGCATGATGCGGCGGACCTCGTTGAAGACGAGGATCATCTCCTCCTCGGCGGCCGGGTCCGTCCGCAGCCCGAAGGCCTCGGCCGGCTTGCCTATGAGGTGGTGAAGTGTGCGGGTGTTCGCCGACCATCCGATGGTCGTGCTCAACCCGAGCGGCGCGAACCGCCGCATGGCTGATGTGACCTGCTTCTTGTGATGGAAGGACACGTCATCGTCGTCAAGGTGGTGAAGTAAAGCGATGTACCGCTGCAGCCACTCCATCTGACTGACGAGCTCGGTGATCGCGTCGTGAAGCTTGTGTGCGTCGCGTTCGCTCAGTCCGTTGAAGAGGATTGCCGGCAGGCGCATGCCCAGGTCATCGAGCCGCACGTAGCGCAGGCTCTCCTGACTGATGGCGACGCCGACGCGGTGCCGCACAAGCTCGTGTGTGAAGACGCGGGACACGTCCTCGAAGATGAACGACCACTGAGCGTGCTCGAGGACGGCGCCGTGTCCGGACTTGATGAGGTTGGCGAGGTACTCACCCGTGTCCTCACGGACCTTCGTGACGTTCGGGTTGAGTCCCACATCCCACGAGCGGTAGCACAGGCGACCCATCGCCTCGACGAGGAGTTCGGCGTCGTACCCACGGTACGGCTCGTCGTAGACCTCCACCCGATCGAGCCACCTCTCCCCACCGACGTCATTCACGTACTCGGCGAGCGCCTGCCAGTCGATGTCGGGACGCGCGACGAGGTGAACCTTAGGCGTCGTCTCCCTCACGGGGCATCGACCCAGTCGGGGACACCGTCGGAGTAGGTCACGTGCGCTTCACATCCACTGCACTCCTTCATCAGATCGAAGGCCCGCTCAACCAGGTGGTCGGTCACGGCCTCGAGGTCGCCCGGGTCATCGGCGGCGAGCGTCACGGTCACGGTGCGCCAGTGGCGCGGCTTGGTCTTGGTCTCAGGCATTCGTTTCTCCATTCACGGTGATGCGGATCTGATCGGTGGACAGCCACTTGCCGTTCGGCGTGAGGGCCAGGCAGTCCCAGTCGAGAAGGTTGTACTTGACGAACTGCACCTCGTACCCGGACACGCGGCCGAAGGTGTTGCACTTGTTGCGGTCGATGTGTGCGCCGAAGACGGAGATGCAGAAGATGATCATGGCGATGAGTGCGAGGAGGCCTCCCACCATGAAGGTGATGAACCATCCCGTCTTCAGACCGGCGTAGTCGGTGAGGTTGTACCAGTGTTCGTCTGTGTCTGTCACCACTCGACTCCGTCCTTGAGGACCCACCACGTGAGGAGCCCAGCTCCCACCGCGAGGATCGCGATCACGATCACGGTCGTGATCGGTGACTCCAACATAGCACGTATCACTTCTTCTTCCCCTTTCCTAAACGTGTCTTCTTCTTGGCCTTGGGCGACGGCGTGTTGCGCTCGGCGACCGCACCCGGCTCCTTCTCGACCGCGAGCAGAACGGCCCACACGCGGTGGTACACATCCTCCCGCTCGGGGCCGATCACCACGTTCACCTCCGACTTGAAGTTGCCGTAGGTGATGTCGAGCGCCTCGGTCCGAACGACCTCCGCCCACGCTCCACGCGGGACGATGATGCGGCACGGGTAGTCCGAGCCGACCGGCGTGTCGACGATCTCGGCGGTCAGACCGTGATTGCGGATCAGCCACTGCAGGTCGATGCGGCTGCGTGCACGGACGACCAGCAGGTCGGGATCGTCACGGTGTGCGACCGCCGAGTAGAACCCATCCTTCGTGAACAGCCACATTAGAACTGCACCTCCTGCCTGATGAACTCCTCGTGAAGGGCGACGAACGCCTCGGACCCCTCGAACCTGTACACCAGCTCGAGGTACACCCGCGCCCAGGTCTCGCCGTGGCGATCGCTGGGTGTCAAGATGTGTGCGACCTCGTGGCACAGGACCCGAAGGCTGACCGTGTCACCCGGGACCTCGATGTGTCCCATGTCCCCGCGCCTTGCGGCGACGCCGGCGCGACGTTGCGGTGCGTGCCGGTGGACCTCGACCCGGCGGGCGCGGAGGCCGCTCTCCCGCCGGCCGTGGAGTTCCTGCCACCAGTCGATCATCCGCCCGGCGGCGAAGGTCGCCGACTCATCGTCGACCTGGATCTCCTCGCTCGGCTCGCGGCTGAGGCTTGCGCCCTCCGCCGCGTAGGCACGTTCCTGCTGGGTCAGGGTCACTTGCCCGACCCGATCCCCTTGGGTCCCGCGTTGAAGCTGCGGGAGCCGCCGCCGACGTTCGCCTTCGAGCCGGCCGAGTGACCGGCGCCGTACGAGCTGCCCATCACCTTGCTTCCGCCGCGCAGCTTACCCAGCTTGCCGAACTTCTTGTCGATGAAGTCTTGGGTCGCCCTGCCCGCATCCTGAAGCACGAGGCTGACGCGGTCGTTGATGGCGGTCACGTCCTCACCGGACGCCGCGGCCGCCTCGGCGACGACGGTCTCCCGCGTTGCCTTCGCCGCGCTGCGGATCTGCGTCACGACGCCGGCACCCCATCCCTCGACGTAGGTGCGACGCTCGACGAACTTCTCCCACGGGGTGAGGTAGGACGGGACGTCCTTGAACTGCTTCACCGCGAATGGGAGCTGCAAGTCGATGCTGGTGAGGGTCAGCTGGCACGCCTCGAGGTCGCGGCGAACGCCGCAGATCGTCACGAAGCCCTTGGGCTTGCTGCCCCACTTGCTGACGATGGGTTTGCACCCGAAGGCGCGAGCGACGTTGCAGATGAGGTTCATCCGCTCGTTCCCCCACGGGTTGTCAAACTTGTGCTCGAAGCACGTGATGTCTTCGGGCGCCGATCCCGCGTTGCGGATCATCGCCTCGGTGATCTGCTCCCGCGCCATCAGCTCGTAGGCCTTGGCACGGAACGCCTCACGTTCCGCCTCGGTGGCTCCGGCGTCCTCGGCGAGTGCGAGGAGCTTGCGCACCTTGTCGGTGTAGTCGGTCGGTGTGTCACTCATCTTGGCTTCATACCTCCACGGTGTAGCGGCCGTTGCGGACATCCTCATCCTTGAGGAATGAGAAAGACCCGGGCCGCCAGCACACCGAGATGGCGCCGTTGGAGTGGACGCTTGCGATGCGGCCGCGAAGCTTGCCGACGATCGCGTTGTCGATGATCGTCCGGCCAACCAGCGGGTGGCTCTGAACGGGCTTCCTGGTCTCTGTCATAAGTACATTATATCAAGTACTCCGGCGATGTCAACGCGAAACTGCCCGATCCGGGAGGGAATCTCGCCACATCGGGCCGGCCGGCGGTACGATCCGGCCCCAGGTACCTGCCAACGAAGGAGGCCCGCGTGGCCGTCACCAGTCACTGCTACCAGACCATCCGGGCCAGCCGGATCCGGGTCGGTCGACTGACGACCGCCGGTCTTCCGCTCTCGGGCGCCGACAACATGTACATCACGGACACCGTGATCAGCGTCAACTTCTCGACGGAGACGGAACCCGGCGACGAGTTCACGCAGAAGAACGGCAACGGCGACATCTGCGTCACCGCGAAGTCGGCCGATCACATCAAGCGCGTCAACCTGTCGATGAACCTGTGCAACCTCGACGCCGAACTGCTCGAGATGCTCACGGGTGGAACGCTGATCACCGACGGTGCGCAGACGATCGGCCTCAACAGCCCGCGCCCCTCGGACACCGCACCTACCGTGTCCCTCGAGCTGTGGAGCCTCGCGTGGAACAACGGAGCCCAGGCGGTGGGCAGCATCTCCGAGGCGCTCTACTTCCACTGGGTCTTCCCGAAGACGCAGTGGGTCATGGGCTCGATGACCCTGGAGAACGGAGTCGCCGTCATCCCGGTCACGGGAACGAGCGAAGAGTCGGCTGCACTCGGCAACGGCATCGCGAACGACCTACCCGCGGGCATCACCAACTGGGGACCGTTCGCCTTCTTCCTCGACGACGCTCTGCCCGCCTCGGTGTGCGGGTACCAGGCCGCACCCGCCCAGTAACGGAAGGGAGGGCACGTGCCCTGGGAGGTCGCTTCAGACCGCGACGATTGCGACGGCTTCGCCGTCGTCGCCAAGGACGACGGCAGCGTCGTTGCCTGCCACGACGACGAGGAGTCCGCCGGCGCCCAGGTGCGTGCCCTCTACGCCAACACAGATGAGGAGTTCGCATCCAATCTCGACCGCCTACCCCGCGGGAGCTACCGGGGTGGCACCGCCGGTCGCGTTCGCCAGGCGACCTCGACCGCCCGCTCCATCGGGGCGCGCGGCGGCGGTGCCACCCGCGGTGGCGGAGGTGGGCGCAAGCACCGCTTCACCGCCGAGGACTGGGCGTGGCTCGAGGAGATGGAGAAGATCACACTCACCCTCGCCGAGGCGGTCTTCCCCGTCGAAGAGTTCGCCCGACGAAACAGTGGGCAGGGTGGAGGCGGCGGCAAGGGCGGGTCGTGGGGAGGTAACTCACCGCACGGTGAGAAGAATCACGGCGGCATCAACACGCGCGACCTCATCTCGAACTGGGTAGCCAACGACGTCAAGGCTGTGACGAAGGCGACGGGTACCTCGACCATTCGCGCCGGGAAGCGCAGGCCTACCCGCTCCACGAGTGGACGGTCAGGCTTCGGTGTAGAGACCCTCCTCGAGGTCCTCGAGGACAACGCCCGGGACGGTGACCGTAACGCGCACCTGACCTACGAGGCCGTGAAGTGGGCGAGTGACGCACCGTGGGAGGCCTTCATCGACGAGGCCCGAAAGATGCAGGTACTCGCCGGCGACGTCACCGCCTCACCGACCCGCCGTGAGCAGGCCGACGTCATCCTCGCCGCGTACGGCACCGTACTTGAGCTGGCCGCACCGTTCGTCGAGAGCAAGGTCGAACGGAAGGGCGGCAAGTTCGCACCCAAGGGTCAGGGCGGCGATGAGGCCAAGGCGATGCAGGACAAGCAGGACGCCGAGAACGCAGCCGAGATGTCGCCCGAGGAAGCGATGATGAAGGCGGTCGCACCGCCCGAGACACCGCCCGCGTCACCCAGCGTCACACCCGCGCAGGAGGCCAAGCTCGACGAGATCGTGCAGGGCTGGATGGCCGAGGTCATGAGCCCTCGTCCGGGTGATGATCCCGAGGCCATCAAGCTGGGTGCGCAGGCGGCGCAGTGGGCTGCGACCGCCGTGAAGATGGGCGGTCCGTTTCGCGACAAGGTAGCGAACGAGCGCGACAAGATGATGGCCGTCGTCAATGACAAGGAGTCATCTGAGACGCAGCGCAGCACCGCCGCCCTCATCGCCGACGCGTATGAGGAGGTCATGCGTATCTCCGACGAGCACTACGGCGAGGACCCAAAGGAGGAGCTTGCCCTCGAGTTCGAGCAGGAGCGCGATGAAGATGGTCGCTTCGCCGGCGGAGGCGGAGGAGGAGGAGGAGGAGGAGGCGTCGACCTCGGCAAGCCGGTCAGCGACTACGTAGCCGAGCGCGACGCCGCCGGTGAGCGGGCGAACTCCGCAACCGCAACGAGTGGTGATCCCAAGGAGATGACCTCCGAGTCCATCCGCGCCGAACTCAGGGAGATCGGCAACGTGCGTGATGTGGGTGAACGAGGCGAGGCGCTTCAGAAGGAGAACCAACTTCGCGTCTCCGCCGCGAACGATGAGGTGGGTAAGCTGATGCCCAAGGGACAGACGTACACATCGGCGAGTACGAAGTTTCCGGTTGGGAAGATTCCCAAGCTCTCGAATGAGGGTCTCAAATCTCTTCACAGTTCGGCGAAGGGTATGTACAACCGTCACAACGTAGGACGTGCACAGGAGAACCAGGCACGTGCCCGGTTGGAAGCCGCCGAGAAGGAGATGACGTCGCGTGGCATGGAGCTTCCCGGGCGTGGCATGGTGAACATTCCTCAGGGTCACTAGGAAGTGGCAACCTACGCGGAGCTGCTGCAGAACCTGGTCGCCGCCGGTGAGGCCGCGCTGCTGCGTGACGGCATCGAACCACTCGAGGGAGTGCGCGGCTACCCGGTCGGCACGTTGCCGTGGGAGTGCCCGGGCCTCTTCGCCTGGGTGACGGCGGTCACGCCGCGGCAGCCGTTGACCTCGTCGCCGGTGCCGGGTGTCGGGAAGGGATGTACCACCGTCCCGGGTGTGACGATGAACCTAACGATGCTGCGCTGCATCATCGAGACCTTTCCCGCGACGGACTACGAGCTCACCAGTCCCGAGGGACTGCGGACCGCGAACGACCTGCAGGCGTTGTCCCTCGAGCTGATCTTCCGGCAGGGTGCGGGCACACTCTTCCCGGGTGCAGACTGCGCGGCAGTCGCCATCACCCAGGTCAGTGTGCAGCGGCAGGGCGGCATGGTAGGTATCACGGCGACCGTGACCGTTTCGGGAACACCCTAGGGGCTAGTGTACCTAGGGTGAGTGATAGCGGCGGCAGTGCGCAAGCTGAGCGCCTGGGTGGTGAGGTCGGGTGGGTGCTCACCATCATGAACGAGCGTGATCGTCGCTACGCCGATCGGTTTCTGGCCGAGCGTGAGCTGGTGACCGCGCTGATTACCGCCCTCACGAACGCGACCCAGGCCTCGGTCACGGCCCAGAAGGAGGCCGTCTCGAAGGCGGAGGCCGCCCAGGACCTGCGGCTCGAGGGTATGAACGAGTTCCGGGATCAGCTGCGGAGTCAGGCGGCGACGTTCATGACGAAGGATGAGGCCGACGCCCGGTTCACGGGCGTCGCCGATCGCATCGAGTCCATGACGAGCACACTCACCGGGAAGATCGAGACGAACACCGCTGCAATCACAGCCGGCCTTGCCTCACTCGAGAACAGGGTGAACCTGTCCACGGGTGCATCCACCGGACGGCGGGAGTTCTGGGGTTACATTCTCGGTGCGCTGGGCGGCGTCGCCATCATCATCTCCATCGTCGTCACCATCATCACGCTTACGAACTGATGAAGCTGTCGGCGGTCGCACTCGCGTTCGTCACGATCTTCGGCGCCGTCAACCGTGACACGGTGTGGACGGCCGTCACGCTTGCGGTCGCCACCCTCGTCGCGATCGCAACCGTGAAGACCGTCTCCAGGTGGGTGTTGCGGACGTTGCGTGATGATCTTCAGGAGGCCATCCGCGCCATCGTGCGTGACGAACTTAGTCGTCATCCTCCTGCAGCGGGCCCGCCACCTGCGCGACCTCCCACGGCCACGCACCCTCCGACCGCTCCAGAAGAGGGACGAGGGTGAAGCATGCATCGGAGAAGCCACCGAACGTGTACCATCCGGGCCGCGGTTCACCGTGGCCCATCTTGTAGCCCGCGACGTTCCACGTGTACAGCCGCTTGACGTTCGGCACGCCGTGTGCGTAGGCCGGGTGTGCCTGCTCATCGGTGATGATGACGACGCGGTCCTCGCCCTGGTAGGTCGCGGCCAGCGTCTGCCACGTGTGGGTGCCGCCTCCAACGAGACGCTTCAGTTCGTCGGTCATACGCAGCACCGACATGTGCGGGTCGACCAGGAGGCCGTGGTTGAGCATGTGCGCCTGCGTGTTGTAGGCGACCACCCGGGCACCCCACCGGCGGGCGAGGGACACGGCCAGCACGCCGGCGACGTCGGCCCGCTTTACGGTGGACCGCATCGAGATGGGGTCATCCATCGAACCGGACACATCGAGCAGCACAAGGGTCGAGCCACCCGGCCCGTCCGGCACGTTGGTGAGGCTGAGGTCCAGTGCGTGCTCGAGTGCGGCGCTGAAGAGAAACGATTGCGTCGCACGGTGTGCACTGATGAAGCGGAACGGAAGCTGCCGTGCACGGGAGATGAGGACTGGGTCGGTGAGGCGAGTGTTCACGTCCGCGACCGTCGCCGGGCTGATGTGCGCCTCCTCGAAGTTGCGCAGGTTGCGTATCAGCGCCATGTAACCCATCTTGGGGATGAGGGCCTCCCACGCCTGGGCGTCCATGCCGCCCGGGAGCCAGCCGGCGACGCGCTCCCACGACCAGCCGCACTCGTTCACGGCCGCGTCGAGGTTCGCACGCCGCAGCTCGGTGGGCAGTGACTGCAGCTCACGGTCAAGCACGACGGTGCGAAGGTCCTGTGGGATCTGCGCGTCGGTGCCGTGCTGACGCTTGGAGATGAGGTACTTGAAGAGGAGCGACTGCTCCGCATCACGCGGCTTCGCGTGGGAGAGCTCGATCACGTCACCCATGCGGAACTGCAGGCTGAGGCCGTCGTACTTGAGTGACGCCCACTGAGTGTACATGCGGGAGACAGCGTCGGCGACGCCGCGCTTCACGGGCTTGGGCACGTGCCGACCGTGAACGGCGTGCCAGTAGGCAAGCATTTCGCCCGGCTCGTCGGGACGTACGAGGACACCGCGCACGACGGACCGACCGTGAGGACCACCGGCCTTGACGTACTCGGCGGCCATCACCAGCGACGCGGAGCGCATGTTTGCGGCGGTGCGAAGCCACACAGCGAATGCGGCGACCCAGGCCGGGTCCTCCTTCGTCGCGGTGTGCACGAGCTCCACGTACCGCAGGTCACGCTTGCGGGCGGACTCGTAGAAGGTGTGCTCACCCACCATGTTGGTGACAGCGAGCAGGAACAGCTCGGACTTGGCGTCGCGGGAGTGGCCGATGCCACCCTCGTAGGTGTAACCCATCGGGCCGGACGGCGTGATGACACCGGCCGGCGGCTGCGGTTGAAGCTTCTGGAACTTGGTCACTTCGCACCTCCTGTGCGGTCATTGCATTGGGAGAGAATGAGTGTGGTGAGGACTGGGCGGAGCGGGACACTGAATCCTCAGGTCATTAACCTGTCGGGCTCTGCAATGGTGAGAGAAGTAACCCGCACCTACGCACCACCACACTGTGAAGAGAGCGTCGAGAACTGAGGCGCGGCGGGACTTTCAAACTGTTGCTCTCCCTCTGAGCTACCACCCGACCTAGGCCGGGTGAGCGGGACTCGAACCCGCGACCTACAGTGCCTGTAGAAGTAACCCACCACAACGCACCGACGCACGTATGGGGAAGCATCGAGGACTGGGCGACGCGGGAACACTAGGCGCTCTGCCAAGAGCTTTCCACACCTTTCGGTGGGCGCGAGACTCGAACTCGCCCTCCCTGATTAGCATTCAGAAGGAACCCGCACCTACGCACCGATGCCTCTTTAGGTGGTCCACGTGAGAACTGGGTCAGCCCGGGGTTTACATTCCCAATGAAGTATCCCAGGCGTTACGCACCACGTGGACGCGATTGGGTTCAGGCCGAGAACATGCGGGGCAGGGTAGGCTGCGAACAGCCGTGCCACGCCGTGTGGCCGATGAATCGGAGTCGAACCGAGTCTGTGTGAACAGAAGTAACCTGCATCCATCACACCGGCCTGAACCTTAGGTTGTCAAAGATCGTCGGGAGTGCGGGCAGGAAGCCAAGACCACCCGCACTCCCGGACTCGCACCGGCCGGACTGGCCGGTCGCGATTCCCGTGATACGCACGATATCACGTTACACCTGGGGGCTATCCTCATTATTGAAGATCCCTACACGACCTGCATCTTGGGGGTCCGGCCCCAGGTACTCGAGGAAGATGATGACCGCACCGCGCGCCTGCGTAGGAGAGAGCCGGTCACGGAAGGCCTTCGCATCGTTGATGCGATCGAACCCGCCGCGCTCCTGGGTCGTACCCCGGTCGCGCCACCGCACGGTCCACATCTTACACCTTCTTCCAGTCGGGCTCGTCCTCGTCCAGCTTGAAGGTCCCGACGAGGTTGCCGTGATCCCACACCGTGAGGGTGTCGGGACCGATCGCGTACCCGTACTCCTGGCTGAACTGATCCTGCACACCCAAGTCGCGGCCGTCGTCGTAGGCGCCGCCGTACCCATCGACGCAGAGGAGGCCATCACGTTCGGGTCCCTTACCCGTGTCGGCCTGCAGGTACGACCACCCACCCTGGTAGGAGCAGATGAGGTCGGCGGCTGCGGTGGCGCCGTCCCGCTTGATGATCCTCCACAGCTCGGGTCCCATCGAGTCGGGATGTCCGTCAAAGTGCACGTACCGACCGGCAAGGTCGCCCTCACCGATGAGGCGTCCTACGACGCTGCGGGTGCTCACTGCACGCCGCCGGCGGTGACGCGGGCGACGGCCGCGATCGCCCGCAGCTCGGTCGCGGTCGAGGCGAAGTGAAAGCCACTCCGCAGTGCGGAGGCCCAGGCGACCGCGCGCTCGAAGGTGCGGGCCCAACGGACCTCAATGACGGCAGGTTCCTCACCCGACACGTCCTCATCGAGGAGGCCGCGTGCGGCCAGAGCGAGGACGAACTGCTTCGTCGGGTCACCACCCTGACGCACCAGGACGTCGGCCTGCTCGGCCGCGACGTCACACAGGACCGCGAGGTCTTGCAGGGCGAGGGTGTGGGTTGGCCGTCCGGTGACGGGGCTGAAGAGTTCGGTCTGGGTCTGGGGCATCACTTCACTCCTCGTTCTTGAACATTCCAACGATGCGGTTCGAGCAGAACGCCCGGGGGCGTTCGAGCACTTCCTTGAGGTCCTCCCACGTGAGGACGATGGTCGTGTCCTCACGGTCGAAGAAGGCCTCGTCCTCGGGGGTCGGGTCGGCGTTCATGGCCTCATCCTTGGCCTCGTCGTAGGTCATCATGCACCCACGTTCGTCGAGGAGGCGCTTGACCTCCTCGTGGGCCTGGGCCTCGCGCTCGGGCGTCATGACTCTTGCTCCGCGCGCATGTCGATGAAGAGGCTGAGGAACCGCGACGCCAGGCGTGCGGTGTCATCATCCCACCGATCCTCGAGGGAATCCTCCAGGCGTTGGGCGGTGTGATCGAGCCGGCGGACGTAGGTCCACAGGTCCTCGCCCGGCCGTTGGGCCAGGTCGTGTTCGGTGATCTGAGTGGTTCCCATATGTACATTATATCAAGTTGACTGGCGATGTCAACCGATTCTGGGAGGAATCTGGGAACATTTCCCGTGGTACCGTCCGGCTCGTGTCCGACTTCGTTGACCTCCGACCGAACGGGATCATCACCCTCCCGCTGACCTCCTCGCTGACGATCACGCTGCGACGACCCAACCTGGGTGAGTTCCGCGACATGCGGGAGCAGTTTGACGAGCTGGCCGACGCGACGAACGACGCCCTAAGTGAGATCGCCATTCGCGTCGATGAGGCCGCCGAGATGACGCGGGAGCAGCAGCTTGAGAAGCGGCAGGAGACGCGAGTCTGGCGTCGGCAGGTAACGAGCGAACTCGAGGGCAAGCGCCTCGACTGGCTGCGCATGGTGTGTGAACGCCTAGGTGACAAGCGGCTGCCCGACGACGTGAACGAGTTGCCCGCGTGGATCACAGATCCCGGCCTCGCCGCGTCAATGACGCGGCACTGGGTGAACCATCCGGGCCCTCCCTCTGGCGCCCGGTAGTCTCCGCGGCCGGCGCCGCCCCCGCCGAACTCACGGCACTCGAGCGGAGCATCCACTACCAGCTGCGTCCGCTCTATCATACGGCTGCGCGCATGGGCATCGCCAGTCCCGACCTCAACCGTGCGGAGCTGCAGGAGGTGGCCGCGATGATCGGGTTGAAGTGGGAGGATGTGGAGCAGGCCTTCGACCTGAGCGACACCGACGTCATCAAGCTGCGGGTGCAGGCCGCATCCCAGGGGCGGAGCCTGACCGCGGCCGACCTGCCCGGCTTCGAGCAGCCGATGCAGGTCGACCCCCGGCTCTTGGGTGGGATGCTCAACCGAGACGCGCCCGGCGAGGCGGTGGTCATCCCGCCTCAGATGGTCCAGTCCGAGTGAGGTAGCTCGAGGCGTGCACCGTTCGGGCGAACGACGACGTACGTCTCACGCGTGACGCGGACGACCGTGCCGATCCATCCGTGCTTGTGCTTTACCTTGTCACCCTTGCGGGCAAGCTCTTTGCGCTTGGCCTTCCACTCCTCGGAGTCCTGGGACTTCTCGATCCAGGACCGCGCCTCCTTGCGCTCCTGCCACTCGGCGCGGTGCACCTCACGCAGCTTCGCCATCTCGAGGTTGCATGGGCTCCCCTCGCGGAAGGCCGTGCCGACGGGATGCCGGGCGATGCAGTCGGCCAACTCCTGCCGGTGCCGTTCGTTGACCTCGGCGTCCGAGTCGAGAAGTGGGTTGGTGTGGAGGGTCATCTTGACTTCCTCTTCATCGCTCATGCGTACGCCTCCTCGCTGGCGAAGGGAAGGGTGGGATCGGCGATGATGCGCTTGGGCTTCGTCGGGTCGGCGATCGTCTCGGGCGTCGCCTCGACCGTGACCCACATGTCGAAGTGGAGGTGGGTCGGGAGGTTGCTGACGATGAACCCGGGTGAGCATCCGCACGAGCAGCCGGCCCGCTGCGACCAGTTGAACTTCACCTTCGCCGCGACCTCGGGAGTCAGGTGCATCGCAGCCTTGATGGCCGGGATGAACGAGCGGTAGAGGTCCACGGGCCGGCGGTGCCGGTTCTCGAGGTTGCTGAGGATGCCTTCACCACGCACTCCGACGTAGCACCTGGGCTTCATCTCGAGTTCGGTGTAGGTCATGCTCCAGTGGCCGGGCATCCGGTACCCGGAGTCGGTGTACTTGGGCGGGTACCACTTACGCTCCCGCGCGTTCGCGTAGACGGTGAGGGTCTGGGTCATTGGGCTTCTCTCCTGTCTTAGATGTGCTTCCGGCACTCGGGCCCGATGCCCAAGCTGCGGCTGGTCTCGTCGGTGAGGTGGCGGTTGCAGCGATAGCACTTGCCGATCTCCTGGCCGTACCGCGGCCCAGCGTCGGGATCGTCGGCGATCGCCTCGAGGACGCGAACCTTCTCGTCCTTGCGGATGTTCACGTCGGGCTGGCCGCCGATGACGCGCTTCACGAACGTGTAGCCAGCCCACTTACCCTCGGTCGGCTTGTCCACGCGGTAGAAGTCGAGGTCGTTGTTCCCGGTGAAGGAGGCGATCGCGTAGTGCCCTTCCTTCACGGTGTCCCACTTGGGGTTGAGGGGCTTGGGGGCGAAGACGACGGGCCAGGGCGAGTCGTCGAGGGGCAGTGCGATCGGGCGGCGCTGCGGGTCGCGGGCCAGGAGCCGGTCGATGTCGTTGGAGACACCCTTCCGATCCCACTGGCCGGCGGCGTTGAGCGCGTCCATGATATGGCAGACGTCGGTGATTCCCGCGCGATCCTTGTAGAGCGCGAACAGGAAGTCGACCTGCTTGACGGTCGGTTCGGCTGTTGCTGTCTTGGTCATAAGTACATTATATCAAGTTGAGCGTCAATGTCAACCCATTCTGGGCGGTTTCTGGGCAGTTTCCGGCCCTCGACCCGGGATCGGGCTACGATCCGGCCGTGGCGCTCGAGGAAGAACTTGTACTTGACTTCACCCAGGCGCTCCAGGACATCGGGACGGTCGAGGACGCGCTGACCCAGATCGCCGAGAACTTCAAGGCGGCGATGGAGGAGGCGCTCTCGGCGCTGGAGATTCCTCCCATCGACGTCCCCGTGAACGACGACCAGGTGGTGGCACTCGAGCAGCAGCTCGATCAGCTCGAGGGTTCGGTCACCGTAACGACCGAGAACCCGAACGAGCCCGCCCAGGAGGTGCAGTCGGCGTTCGAGTCGACTCCCTTCGTCGTCACACCCGAGATCGACACCGAGGCTCTTACCCAGTCACTTGACGACGCCTTCGCGCAGGCCGAGTCCAGCAGTGAGGGACTTTCCGGTCTGGGTGAGGGGCTCGAGAACGCGCAAGCGGGGTTCAGCAGTGCGGCGGGTGGCGCGCTGGAGTTTCAGGGTGCCCTCTCCCTTGTGCGGGAAAGCTCGGGTGCGGTCGCCCGCGACAGTGGCGCACTCCTCGGCATCGCCGACAAGCTGGGCGGGAAGTTCCTACCGCTTACGGCGGCCTTCACCGCCTTCGGACTTGCCGGACGAACCTTCGTTAGCTCGGCACGTTCGAGTGTGTCGGCGAGTGAGCGGTTCAGCTTCATTCTTGGTGACATGGCCGAGGAAGTCGACAACATCGACATCGGTGGGCTCAACGAGGACCTTACCACCCTCGCCCAGCGACTGGGTCAGGACGATGAGGCACTTCGCAACGCCGCGTCGAAGATCTTTCAGATCGGCAAGACGAGCGGCATCGCACGGCCCGAGGTTGCCGACCTTACAGAGACCGTCGTTGCACTCGCCGCGCGCGCCGGTGCACTCGACCCGACGCTTACGAACGTCGGTGCATCGGCGCAGCGGCTGTTCTTCGGCCTCGCCCGAGGCGGTCCCATCCTTGCGCGGTTCGGCATCGACCTGCCCGCGAAGGAACTGCGGGAGTTCGCCGAGCAGTCGGGCAAGACCTTCGCCTCGCTTTCCATCGGTGAACGAGCCACCATCGGTGCCGAGCTCGCCCTCAAGAAGTTGGGTGGCACCCTCGCCTCGGACATCAACCAGGGTGCCGAGAACACCGAGATCCGATTCCGTGCACTGCGTGAGGAGTTCAACAACGCGGTGGAGGACCTGGGCGTCCCGCTTCTCGAGCCCACCCTCGCTGCCATTCGCGCCGGGCAGCCCCTGCTGCTCGAACTCGCGAACCTCTTTTCATCACTTATCTCGGCGGTTGCTCCCCTAGGTGCCCTCCTTATCGAGTCCGTCACACCCGCCGTCGAGGGTCTCGCGGGAGCACTCAGTCTTCTTCTCTCACCGCTTGGCCCGCTCTCCGAGATCATCGGTTCTCTTCCCAGTGAGCTGGTGACGCTCGCGACGACGTTCGGCGTCGTTGCACTCGCGGTGAATCGCTACACCGCGGCGGCGAAGGGAGCCGTTGCGGTGGATGCGGTGAGTGGCGTCGCTCCGACGGCCTCACGTCTTCAGCGGGCCGCGGCAGGTCTCGACGTCTCGGCGGCGAGGATCGGCATCGCGGTCGCCGGGATCACCACGGCATTCGTTGTTGCATCGAAGATCTGGGAGGCGTCCATAGCGAAGGGTGAGGAGGCGGTCTCATCCTTCACCCAAGACATCGAGGAGAAGTTCCCGGCCGCGGGGACGACCGTCGCCGAGCTTAGGCGTGGGATCCAGCAGATCGGCAAGGCTGAGGATGACTTGCGCAAGTCACGCAGGGGAAGTTCATCACTCTTCGACATCGACTACCGCCGTGATCTTCAGAAGGGGGAGGAGGCACTGCAGGATCTCACGGCCGAGTACACGGAACAGATCGCCGAGGCGAATCGACTGTCGAGTGCCACGGGTGTGAACGCCGACACACTCCTCAAGCTCATTCGCGCGGGCGAAGACACCGCACCTGTGATCGCGCGGGTGACCGACGAGTATGGGCGCTTCTTTCAGTCGATTCAGGACAAGGCCCTCGACGACCTCATTCGTCAGCAGGAACGCGGCACCCTCACGGCGGAGGAGTTCGCGAAGGGCGCCGAGGACACGGGTAAGTCGACGAAGGAACTCGATGCGATTCTGAAGTCGGCGGCCGACGCAACGGAGCAGTTCGTCGCCGGGTTCGGCGGGCCTACACCCAGCATCATCGACACAGCGATCGGAAAGATCGATGATGCGACGCTTAGCTTGAAGGCCTTTCAGGATCAGATCCGGAAGGAGGGCCTCGCGCAGATCTCCTTCCAGCAGAACCTCGAGACGATTCTTCAGGCGGGAGCGTTCGGTGCGTTCGAGGCGTTGCAGAGACTCGGCCCTGAGCGTGGCGCCCAGATTGCCCAGGAGGCAGTCGCCCGGGGTAACGAGGGCATCGCCGAACTGGAGCGGATCGTCGCGCAGGCGTCGACCATCGAGGCGCAGGGCGAGGCGCAGCGACGTCGGGCCGCCGAGGCTGCGCGCCGGCGCGCGGACCTCACCGAGCAGGTCAAGGTGGAGTTCAACCTCGACCTCACCAAGTTCAACGAGCAGGAACGACAGTTCATCGACCGAATCGTAAGCGAGGACACGGGTGGTCTCTTCGGCACCGCGATCGGTACCAACGCGACGGATGCACTGCAGCGTAACCTCGAGGAGAGTGACACAAAGAATCAAGCCATCTTTGAGGCGGTGGGTCTGAATGCGGGACAGGCGTTCGTCGAGGGCTTCCGCGAGAACTCCAGCGACATCGCGGGCGAGACGGGCTTCATCACCGAGGCGGACCGGGTACTGGCCGAGGATCAGGCGGGTGCCCTCGGCGAGCTTGTGGCGCTGGGATTCCAGTCGGGCATCGAGACCGGTGGCGCGACGATCGCCTCGAGGGTGCGGGCGACGCTCGTCGATCCCGTACTTAACCTGATCATCAACACCTTCAAGATCGGATCGCCGTCGAAGCTGATGGAGGAGTTCGGCAAGGAGATCGTCGCCGGCTTCAACGTTGGCCTCGAGGACACGGTAAATGCGGCCGAACTCGTGGATGATGTACTTACCCAGATGGAACGGCTCAGCCTGGGTGCGCAAGACCTCGCCAACGTCGCGGGTTCGAGCTTCGACGAGTTGACCGCGACGATCGAGGCGCTCGGGAAGGCGCGTGAGGAGGCGGCCAACACACCGCAGGCGTTCGAGGACATCGTCAAGTCCGTCGAGGCGCTGGGTGGACCCGAGGGTGTGAAGAAGTTGCAGGAGGCGATGGCGATGACCGTCGCCACCGCGTTCAAGGGTGCTACCGCCGAGCAGATCCAGGAACTTGTTGACCAGCAACGGCTGCAGCAGGCTGTGCAGGCTGTGTCGGCGTCGGTGGGCGTCGCACCGATCCTACACCCACCGGGCACCGAGCTTTCCGTATTCGGCCGGGATGCGGCGGTAGATTCTCGGCTCCTGACGGGTACCGGTGCGCAAGTCATCATCGAACATCTCGAGGTCACGCCTCCCGAGGATGCATCGATGCCCGAGGTCGCGGCGGCGATCGGTGACCAGGTCACCTGGGCGCTACGATCGGTCACCGTATGACGACGACACTGCTGATACGAAGCGTCTCCTTCGGTGACGGCACGACGTACTGCTGGGACGAGGGTGGGCCGCAGGGTCTAGGTGAACCCACGCCGCGCAACAACGACGTGCCGCGTGGACACGCCGACGGCGACATGGCGCAGAGCGACTGGCTCCCACCCCGGCAGATGAACTTCCCGTTCGTCATCGGCACACCGCAGGTCACGACCCGACCTGCGGCGGTCGCCGCCCTTGAGGCCGCCCGCGTGGCGTGGACGCGAAGTCAGACGGACCTGCCCGTGGTGCTGAACCTCGAGGGGCAGTCATACACGTTCGTCGGGCGACCCAACGGCTTCACGGTCGACCTCACCCGCTTCATGACTGGCCTGCTGGTGATTAGGATCATGTGCAACTTCCGCGCCGTCGACCCGGCCATCTACTAGGAGGCACGTTGAGGGAATCACTCTTCGACCCAGAGACCGGGAAGCTGCGCGATCGTGACGCGTTGAAGTCCGTGGGTGTGTCGGTGCTGGGTGACACGTACACCTACACCGACGAGCGCAACGCAACGATCACCAGGCACGCGGACGGAAGTCAGGGCGTGACGGTGCGACCCAAGATGCACATGATAAGGCGTCTGGACCTACCGCCCTCGGGTGGGAGTGAGGACCACTAATGGCCGTCGAAGGCTCGGGCCTCTTCCTCACACTCAAGGCCGACATCATCGACGCGACGCAGCTCGCGTACAACCCACTCTCCGACACGATGAGGGTCGCTCTCTTCCCGAACACGGTGACGCCGAACTTCGAGACCGACACCGCGTACAACGTCGGCACGTGGTCGTCGGCCAACGAGGTCGCGGCCGGCGGCGGTTACGTCGCCGGCGGCGCGACGCTGGGCACCAAGACGATCACCATCTCGAACGGCGCGATGATCTTCGACGCCGCCGACATCATTGGCACGTGGACGTCACCGACCTTCACCCCTCGCTGCGCATTGCTGTGGGATGACACCGTGTCGGATCGCGCCGTGTACCTGTGCGACTTTGGCGGTGACTACCCGGTCGTCGCCCAGCCCTTCAACATCGTGTGGGATCCCACCGGCATCTACGGTGAGCTCTTCTAGTCGTGGTCACGGTCAACGCACTGCGTCATAACTCGGTCGCGTACAAGCCGCGCCCGAGTGGGACGATCAGCCCCGTCTCGGTGTATCCATCCCGACACGACGGGGTGCGCATCGGACGCAGCAACTCGGCGGGATACATCTCGGGCCCGGGTGCGATTCCCTACACGGGTTCCACCGGTCCCAGCCCGGGTGCACCCATGCTGCCGACGATGGCGAGCGCGGTGCCCAACTACTTCATCCAGATCGTCGACATCTACGGCGTGCTGCAGGGTGTGCTGGTGTCCAACGGCGGCCTGGGTCCGAACAACTTCACGATCCCAAGCGTCACGTGGGAGTTGAACGGGTCGGGTAGCGCCTCGTGCATCGGACCGACGTCGGACAACTCACTTCGCGGCCTCATCGACTTCAAGGGTGAAGTGAAGGACGGGCTTGAGCTTCGCTTCATGCGTGAGCTTGAGCCGTTCTACTGGATGGTGCCACTCACACCCGAGGCCGACGAGAAGGAGATCCGCATCTCGGGTCCGGGCTTCCTGTACGCACTGTCACGTCGCTTCGTCGGACGCAACGGTGAGCCACCGAACCTGGTGCTCAACGGCTCCTTCGAGACGAACACGGCCAGCTGGTCGGTGACGCCGCTCGCGAGCAGCGACTGGTCCGCCTCACCCTCACACGATGAGGAGGGTGGGTCCGTCACCGTGTCGGCGACGACGTCGGGCAACAACTTCATCTACCAGAACATTACCCTGCCACCGGTCTTCAGTGACACCTTCCTGTGGGTGACGGCGTGGATGTACCTCGATGAGGCAATCCCGCAGAACCGCTTGCCCACGTCGGGTCGCGGCATCTGGGCGATCTTCACCGTGAACGGCACCGTGGTGTACCAGCAGGGCATCGTCCCGAACTGGCGCGTCGCGGGTCGCTGGCAGGAGGTGAAGACCCTCATCTTCCTCCCGGGTGGGCAGGCCGCGGACATGCAGCTTCGCCTGTACACACCGAACGGTCAGGTGCGGTGGGACGACGTGCGGGTTCGCCGGGAGGAGCGGCTGTACGCGATGCCGACGATGGAGGGCGCGATCGTCGCACTCGTGCAGCACGCGCAGCAGCAGTCACTGGGCAAGGAACCCGCCAACATCTACGTGGACGGCACGAACTCCCAGGGTGGGCCTGTGTCCCGTGCCTACAAGTACGCGGAGCGGGCGAACATCATCAGCGCCATCAACGAGTTCCCGAACATGAGTGAGGGTGTGAACTGGACCGGTGAGATCCAGTCGGGCACCGGCCGTGCACTGGTGACGTTGCCTCGGTTCGGTCTCGACACGGGTGCACCCGTCCTGCTCGAGTGGGGACTGAACATCAGCCGGTACCGGTGGCGGTGGGATGGGTCACGCCGTGCGGACAAGGTCATCGTGGGTTCACGCGGCTCGGGCTTCGACTTCGCGGAGGGACTCTTTGACGACGACACGACGACGCTGGGTTGGGAGACGTATCGTCCGGCCCGCATCGAATCACTCGAGCCGCAGGGTGAGGCAGACGGCCTCGGGCAGGCGTATCGAAGGCCGATCAGCCTGGACATCACGGCACATCGAACGGCGAGCCTCGACCTCTTCGCACCGTGGCGGGACGGTGACTTCCGCGTGGGTCGCCTATGCACGGTCAAGATCTACGAGGGTTTCATCCGTGTGAACGAGACCTTCATGATCCAGCGGATGACTTTCATCCCCGAGCGTGAGACGTGGCAGGTCAACGTCGTGCGCGTGGACAACCTGCTGTGAGCATCATCGGCGACGGCTTCACGCAGGAGTTCGGCTTCACCGACCTTCGCCTACGTGAGCTCGAGCGACGCGTGCCGGTCATCGACGACGGGATGCCTACCGGTGCGTGTGAGGGCGCGGTCAAGCTCTTCTTCGAGGGAGCGCAGTCGACGCCGGCGTCCACCGCACCCTACCTCATCCTGTGGACGGGAAGCCTGTACGCGTGCACCGCCTCCATGATGGTGTCGGGGGACGGGGTGATGGTGGAGCAGGCCGGTGTGTGGCACGTGACCGGCACGGTGCGTGCGGTAGGTGCGGTGGACTCCATCCTCGAGCTGTGGACCGATCACGGGACGACGAATCACGTACTCTCGTCCGACTACCGCAGCGCCGCCGAGACCGGGAACGAGTCCCGCATGCACGTGTCCCAGGATGTGTTCCTGGACTACGGTGACAGCCTGTGGCTCGTGCTGACACCCCAGGCTGCGACATCCATCAGCATCCTCGCCGAGCCGCAGTTGGCGCTCTCGGCCCACCTGGTGGCGTGTGACTGCGGAAGCGACTGCAACTGGACCGAGGACTGCGCCGGCTGGGACCTCACGTGCTGATCCTGTACCTGTGTGCGGACGGCGTGTCGTGGGGGCAGCAGACTCGCGCGGTCGCCATGTGCCGGCAGATGAAGCGCATGGGCGTCGAACCCATCATCGTCGTCCCCCAGGTGCTGACGCCCGGGCCGCTGGCCGAGTACCCACGGCACGTCGCGCGACCGACGTGGACGTGGCCCGGACTCTTCGAGGAGTTCGAGCCCGATGCGGTCGTCGCCGACGCGCAGCCGTGGGGCACGTACTCCCCGGCGTGGTCGGCGGCGATGAACCGGTTCACGGGTCGCAAGGTGTTCGTGCGACGCACGTATCAGGAGCACAAGGAGGCGGAGATCGACCTGTGGATCGGTCTGCTTGCATACGACGCCGTCGTCAGCTCGGAACCCGGGTGCCTCATCCGTGACGCGGACGAGTTGATCCCCCGGCATCGCGTGCGGCAGCAGCTGGGTGTGCGAACCGATGAGGTTGCGGTGCTGGTGGGTGTCACACCTCGGGCCGACGCCCGGGATCCCTTTCGGGCGTGGGTCCGCGGTGCGACGCGGGGAACGCGGACGCGGCTGATCGAGGTAAGTCACTGGCCGCTGCTCGAGACGCTGCACGGGTTCGACGCCGCCATCATCACGGGTGGGCAGATCGCGCACGAGTGTCGCATCACGGGTCTCCCATTCGTCGCGGTTCCCGTGAACTCGGGTGAGGCTCGCCGGGTGGGACACCGGCCCGATCCCGCGTGGATGCGGGAGTGGGTCGATCGCGTCACACTACGCACCGAACCCATTCACTACGTGAACCCGGCGGTTCAGATGGCCCGCGACGTCCTCGATGCGTGTAGGGGTACGGTTCCGTCACCCGGGGCGAACGGGGCCACGGAGGATGCTACGGCCGCCGCGATCGAGGTATAGTCGCCACGTGTCGGAGATCGAGGTACGCACCGAGGTCGAGGAGGTTCTGCGCCGGGCGCAAGATCGTCTCGTCAAGATCGTGCCGAACGCGCTTGGCGTCATCGAGCAACTACTCGATGCGCCCGACGACAAGGTTCGCCTCGCCGCCGCGAAGGACATTCTCGACCGTGCCGGGCTCACGGCCCGGGTCAAGGTCGAGGGCGAGTTCACCGTCACGATGGATGATGAGATCGAGCGGCTGCTGACGCGGCTTGCCCGGCCCGAACCCGTGATCGACCTCGAGGACGACGACGTCGTCGAGGTCGAGGAGGAAGATGTGGACGAGTCACCGGCTCTCCACAACCGCTCCTACATCTTCCCGATGCCACCCGAGGAGCAACCCATTACAACCGAAAGGACCACCGTGCATGAGTGACATCGAGAAGGCCGTCGAGGGCGGCGCCGAGTTCACCGCAAACCAGCAGGCGCAGGCCGCCCAGGAAGCGGCCGATGAGGCGGCGCGCGCGGCTGCGGCCGCGACCCCGTGTGACACATCCGACGACGGCATCCGCAGTCGCGGCGGCTACATGCTGAACGACCCGCAGTGGACACCCGGCGGACCGTGGGGCGGACTCCCGCCCGAGGAGATGGAGACCGAGCAGAACCGGCGCTACGCGATCGTCGAGATGATGAAGACGGGAACGGCGTTCGGCTTCACCAAGGACTTCTCCTCGCTGGATCCGTTCGCCACCGACCTGGGTGGTTACTTCCCCGCGTCGCAGGCCGGTCGCGCAAACCTCGAGGCACGTGAGGGTGACGCCCGGTTGAACTACGCGATGGATGTGGGCAACCAGCTCGCGACCTGCCTCGCCGACCCGGCGTTCTACGTCGCGTCCATCGCCGACGCGGGGTAGGAAGGGTTGTGGGGGTCCCGGGTCGCTTCGCACCTCCCCGGGACCCCCACCTCACCGCGGTCCGGTAAGAGGTAGGCCGGGACCAACGACCGGTTGGACGGGGCGGGGGAGGTAGGCGGTGATGAGGTGCCGCACGAGGATGAATCCTACGAAGAGTAGAAGGCCGAGGACGAAGAGGGTAAGCAAGTCGCGGTATACCTGCCTCATTCTTCGGTGAAGGTGTCGTAGCGGCGGACGGCGACGGCGAGCTTGTGGCTGTACCCCGTCTCGATCAGGGTGTCGATGTTGACGTTCTGTTCCCAAGCCCGCGCGGCGGCGATGATGTCGTCGATCAGCTCGGCGGGCATGAACGCGGCGGCGAACTCGGCGTCGTCGAACTGGACCACAGTGTCTGGGCCGAGACGTATGAACCACGGCCAGACCTCATCGAACCCAGGGTCACGTTCGGCGTCGAGCGGTGCGACGGGACGCACCTTGCGGGCGTCAGTCATCGGCATCACACAGGTCTTCGATGGCGAAGCCATTTGGCCCCTCCTTCGCTCGGGTGGCGTCATGCGCAGCCGATGCCTGCCTGAGATAGTCAAGAGCGCCGGGGTACATACCTGCGCTGTGAGCAATGGCGAAGTTGACTGCGTCGGCGAGCCGGTCGGCGTCCGCACGCGCCGCGTCACGAGCGGCTTCAATGCCTTCGATCACTCCCGCGAGGTAATGGGCGATCTTGTCGCGCTCAGCCCCACCCTCGTCGCAGAGGCGGCGGGTAG
>Ga0208454_1000041_pt1 | contig 96777 bp, 91 predicted proteins | sample EasRivMeERMZT100_FD_187530 | JGI IMG/M metagenome (GOLD analysis project Ga0208454, IMG submission 187530) | Soil microbial communities from meander-bound floodplain in the East River, Colorado, USA - East River MetaG ERMZT100 (SPAdes) (version 2) | ecosystem: Environmental > Terrestrial > Soil...
CACCATCGAGATTAAAGAGATCTTTTTTAACACTCCGGCGCGGCGCAAATTTCTCAAAGCGCCGGCCACCGAGCTGAGCCATATCTGTGACGTGATCAACCGACTGGCGCTGGCCCACGCCGATGTCCACTTTCGCTTACAACATGATGGCCGCACGGTTGCCGATTACGTCGCCGTTGATGATAGCAAGGACCGTTTGCAGCAAGTGCTCGGCCGCGACGTGGCCAAAAGTTTGGGGCGATTCGCTTGGCGTGAGGATGAATTGAGCGTCTCGGGATATCTGAGCTCGACGCCCACCGCGTTTCCCAACCCGCGCCATCTTTATACCTTCGTCAACCGCCGCTACGTCCGCGACAAAGTTCTCACCCATGCGGTCTTGCAAGGTTACGACACCTTGCTGATGAAGGGGCAGTATCCGGCCGTAGTGCTGTTCTTGGAGATTCCGTTCGGCGAAGTCGACGTGAATGTTCATCCGGCGAAATACGAAGTGCGTTTCCGCAGGCAGTCGGACATCCATAACGCGGTATCGCGATCGGTGCGTCAAGCGCTCAGGCAAGAAGCCAAAGAGCCATTGGCGCGCCCGAGTCCGCCGACGCCATTCGCCGGCGTGCGTGAAACACCCTTGGCTTACGCGATCGCGCCGACTTCGCGCTTCGAGGCGCCGGCGGCTCGCCAAACGGTCTTCATCGTACCGCCACGCACGGACATGCTTCCCGAGCCGGGCTATTTTTCTTCCTTGACCGTGCTCGGGCAAATTCTTGGCTGCTATTTGATCTGCGCTTCGCCACACGGGTTGGCGCTCATCGATCAGCACGCTGCCCATGAACGGGTAGCCTTCGAGAAACTGCGCGCTCAATTGGATAGCGGAAATGTCGCCAGGCAAAGTTTGTTGATCCAGCAGTCGGTGGATCTCAGCGCCGGCGAGATGATGTTGGTCGAGCAGAAACTCTCGGTGTTGGAACATTTCGGCTTCACGCTGGAACCCTTCGGTCCTGGCGCTTACGCCATCACATCCGCGCCGGCGCTTTTACCCGAGGGTGACTACCGCCAAGTAGTTCGGCAGATGGTTGCCGAGCTGGCCGACGTGGATACTTCGGCGAAGTTGCGTCAGCATCTCGAAGAGCGGCTGGCAACGATGGCCTGTCACAGCGTTATCCGCGCGAATCGTAAATTGGAACTGGACGAGATGCGCGCTCTGTTGCGAGAGCTCGATCAGATCGAGTTCGCCACCCAATGTCCGCATGGCCGTCCGGTGTTGATCGAGTTTAGCCGCGATGAGCTGGAGCGCATGTTCAAGCGCGTGGTGTAAAACATTTGTTCAAAAGTTAAAGGTTCAAGATTTCAATAAAAGCACAACTCTTCCCCGTCAGAACTTGAACTTTTGAACCCTTGAACCGTGAACGCTAATCCTGCTCCGATGATGCCCAAAATTGTTGTCATCCTCGGCCCGACCGCGGTGGGCAAGAGTGAGCTTGCGCTCGATCTGGCAGCGGCCATCAACGGCGCCATCGTCAATGCCGACTCGCAACAAGTTTATCGCTATCTCGATATTGGCACCGGCAAGCCGGCAAAAGCCGACCGTGAGCGGGTCGAGCACTTTATGATTGACGTCGTCGATCCCGATGAAGAGTTTAACGCGGCGCTCTATCGTCGGCGCGCTAGTGAATGCGTTCAGCGGATTCACCAGCGCAAACAGAATGTGATCGTCTGCGGCGGCACGGGACTTTATCTCAAGGCGCTGACCGAGGGATTGTTCGAAGGACCGGGACAGGATGCCGAGATCCGTCGCGCACTGGACGAGCGAATTGAAAACGACGGGCTCGCGCCGTTATATCGCTGGTTGACCGAGATCGATCCGTCCGTCACCTCGACGATTCATCCCAACGATCGTCAGCGGACGATCCGCGCTTTGGAAGTTTACCAGTTGACTGGCAAGCGGCTGAGCGATTGGCAGAAGGAACATGGCTTTCAGGAGCGGCAGTTTGATGTGTTAAAAATCGGTTTGAATCGCCCAAGGGACGAGCTGTATGATCTGATCAACCGGCGTTGTGAGCGCATGGTCGCGGACGGTCTTCGGGAAGAAGTGCGCGGCTTGGTCGAGGGGGGATATGGGTTAACGCTGAAGCCGCTTCGTAGCCTTGGCTACCGACAAATGGGGCAGGTGCTTGAGGGGCGCCAAGCGTTGCTCGATGCGCTTGAAGAGATGAAACAGGAAACCCGCAATTTCGCCAAGCGGCAGCTCACCTGGTTTCGCCGCGAGCTGGACATTAGCTGGTTTCATCCGCAACAGAAATCCCAAATTATCGAGTCGGTGAAAACGTTTCTGTTAAAAAACTAGAGGTCCGAATGAGCTTAAAGCGATCGCTGTATTATTTGCTAATATGCGTTGCCTTGTTAACCGCAATGACTGAGGCTTGCGCGGCGGATGCGCAGATCGATTGGAAAGCTTTAGACGACGAAGCCGTTACGATTCTCAGCCGCTACATTCAGATCGATACCACGAATCCGCCGGGTAACGAAGTTAAGGCCGCGCAGTTTCTCAAAGCGATTTTCGATCGGGAGGGAGTCGAAGCGCGCATCATCGAATCGGCTCCCGGCCGCGGCAACATATATGCTCGGCTCAAAGGCAATGGCTCGAAGAAGGCAATTCTTTTGATGCACCACATGGACGTGGTGCCAGCCGAAGCGAAACTATGGAAAGTGCCGCCTTTCAGCGGCGCGGTCAAAGACGGAGTAATTTGGGGCCGCGGGTCGCTGGACAACAAAGGCGCGGGGATTTTCCAGTTGTTGACACTCTTGGCGTTGAAGCGGCAAAATGTTCAGCTTAAGGGCGACGTGATTTTTCTCGGTACCGCCGACGAGGAAGCCGGCGGCGAGTTGGGCGCCGGGTTCCTGCTCGATAAGCATTTCGAGCTCTTCAAGGACGTTAGCGTCGTGTTCAACGAAGGCGGCGGTATTCGCGTCGGTGATGACGGCCGCGCACGCTTGTATAGCGTCCGTGTCGCAGAAAAGGTACCGCTTTGGTTGAGGCTCACTGCTGTGGGTACGCCTGGCCATCCGGCCTCGCCGAGTGGTGATCAGGCGGTGCTCAAGTTGATTGCCGTGCTTAACCGAATCGCGGCCTATCAGAGCCCGATCAAGGTTGTTCCGCAGGTGCAGCAGTTCTATCGTGATAGTGCGGCGTCGGCGACCACCGGACGGCGTGAGCACTATTTGGACTTGCGCCGGGCGTTGCAAGATCCCGCTTTCGCTGCCGAGTTTACCAAAGACCGAACGAATAATGCGCGAGTGCGCAATACGATTTCGATCACCGGGCTGAAAGGTTCTGAAAAGATTAACGTGATTCCTGCCGAGGCGACGGCGGAAATCGATGTTCGATTGCTCCCTGGCGAGGCGCCGGAGGGGTTTATCGCCGAACTGCGCCGGGTCATCGGCGACGAATCGATCAAAATAGAAGTCCTCTTATCGCGTGGCGCCGCCACGGCGACACCCAGTCCGGATGGCATGAAAGCAATTGCCGAATTTGCCACGAGCCATGACCCCGGTGCGCAAATTTTATCGCCGCTGCCCGGTGGCTTCACGGATTGCCATTTCTTTCACGTGAAAGGGATTCCTTGCTTGGGCTTCCTGCCGCAACGGAGCACGGCCAGCTCTGAGGGTCTCGTGCATGGCGTGGATGAGCGAGTTACGATCGAGCGTCTGACCGCCGCCATGCGTGGGATGTATGAGATTGTTAGCAAGTTAGTGGTAGAATAGGGCCCATGGCTGTCACGCTGGATCGGCGCTGACACCCCAGTAAATTCAACGCCGGCTTTCGTCTCCGCATGGGGTTTTTCGCGTACTCAGGAAATTTGCCTCGCCCAGACTGGCAAGATTGGGAACCAGCCCCGTCTTTTTAGATTAATCAGGGCTATTGTCACATCTTGACAGTCTAGGCCTTCGTTCTTACCTTTTCATTTTAAAGCTTCTCGAACCTACCCGATTTCGCCCAAGACGTTGACATCATTGCGTAATCGAATCCGATGGGGCTCCATGTCGCGACCCCACAGTGCCGTCTTTAAAGATGGCCCAAGTTTTGAACAGAAATGTGAACAGAGACTGGGTCTCGACCGTCTAACTGCCTAAATCCAGAATCAGTTGGACGGCCCCGCGTAAGGAACCAGCGGGCCTATCGCGCCGTTAACGGTTTAAAGGAGAGTGTGATGATACCCGAACTGGACATAGAGAAGGGCCTGGACGATAACTACGAAAAAGACGATTTGGCGCCCTTGGAACTGCAAGATCAAGAAGCCGAATTAAGCCCGGAGCAGACCGACGTTGAGCCCGAAGTTAAAGAATCGGACTTTACGCTTAGCTCGGTGCAACAGTATTTGCGCGATATCGGTGCTATTTCACTGCTCAGTCGCGAACGCGAGATCGAACTTGCCATGGCTATCGAGAAGGGCCAAGCGCAAGTACTCCGGGCGCTCTCCTCGACGCCGCTTGCTTCGCGCTACGTCATCCAGCTCGGTCGATCGATTGGCGCTGGTGAATTGGATCTAAAGGATGTGTTAGAAAAGGCCGACAGCGACAACGGCGAAGCCAGCGACCACCCGCTCGATGCAAGGCCATTCTTACAACGGGTCGCTAAGTTGCGCCGGCTAAGTCAAAGCCACGAACAGTTACGCCGCGAACTCAACCGCAAGCGCATCGCCAAATCAAGGCATGCCTTGGTAAGCGAAAAACAAGCCGCACTCACCAATCGGATTTGTGAGCTGATCAAAGAACTCCATCTAGCCGGCTCCCATCTCGATGAGTTGGTGCGCCGCATCAAGCAAGCGGCGATCCGCATCGAAGGGCTAGACCGTCAGGCGCTCACCGTCAAAAGAATCAAGCAGCCCGAACTCGCCACTGCGCGGCAAAACATCGAGACCTCGATCGGATTGCCGGGGCTGGAAATCGTCGCGCTGTCGCGCTCCATCGAGGCCGGCGAAAGCGCCGTGCGCGTCGCCAAAAAGGAATTTACCGAAGCCAATCTCCGCCTCGTCGTCAGCATCGCCAAGAAATACATCAACCGAGGGCTCGGTTTTCTCGATCTCATCCAAGAAGGAAACCTGGGCCTGATGCGAGCCGTCGATAAGTTCGACTACCGTCTCGGATTTAGGTTTTCCACCTATGCGACCTGGTGGATTCGCCAAGCGGTCACGCGCGGGCTGATCGACACCGGCCGCACGATCCGCGTGCCGGTGCACCGGGTCGAATCGCGCAATAAGGTTCTCCAAACCGCGCGGGAGATGCAGACCAAGCTCGGCCGCGATCCCAAGCCCGAGGAGCTTGCTGAGGAATTGCGCATCGCGGTATCCGACCTGCTCAAGCTGGTGCAAACCCACAGCGAACCCGTGTCGCTGCAAACACCGGTCTGGGAAGACGGCGATGAGTTGGGCGATTTCATCGAGGATCGCATCAAGCCCGAACCGGAGCGCCAAGCGATGGATGGGATAGTTTGCGCTGAGGTTAGAAAAGCCTTGGCGGTTTTGACGCCGCGCCAGGAAACCGTCCTGCGCATGCGCTTCGGCATCGAGCAGAAACGTGAGTTTACCCTCGAAGAGCTTGGTGAAAAGTTCGCCGTCACCCGCGAGCGGATTCGCCAGATCGAGCAGAAATCGCTGCAAATTCTGCGTAACCCGACTCGGCGCAAACCTATAATGACGACAGCGAGAAAACCGGATCAGACGCCCGAGTTGAACTAACCACTGGTGCGGTCACGGTGAAGACCGGTCTTTGCCCGCTGACTCACTCCGCGTTGACACCGCTAAATTCTTCATGCCGCTTTGAATTGCCTTTTCAGGTGTTGAAAAGTGGCTCCAAGGTTGGTAGGAGCCTAACCCTGCGTATCGATGTTGGTTAGGCTGCTCGCGAGGCTACCCCACGCGACAACTGGGCGCAGTTACTAGCGGCGAAACAAATTTGTTGAAAGGCAACGAGGGTGAATCTATGAACGGACAATCGATGGAACGGTTGATGGATGTTGTCTTGCAGATGAAGATCAATCTATCCCATATCAGCGATACGCTTCATCAACAGAGTTTTGAGATTCGCCAGCAGGTCGGCGCGGTTTTCGAAGAGGAGTGCAAATCCCTGGAACGCTGCCTTGGTGGTATCGATGAAAAACTCAAGGAGTGCGCCGGCTACGTCAATGATTATCAGCAATTGCACGCGACGCTGGCGGGCATGCGGGCAAAGCTCATCCAACTCGGCGCCGAGCCGAGCGCGCTACCCGCCGCCTTGCCTGGCGAAAGAATCGAAGACGTTATCCTGTGGCGGGTGCAAGAGTTGAAGGCGTCAGGCAAATTTTCTGCTTAGTCGCGCCAGCGCCACCATCGGGTCAACAGCCGGGACGCCGCGACAAGATCCTGCCCATTTAAATCGCTACCTGCCTTGAGTGGTGGTTCTGTTCGGCAAGATCGCTCTTTTCGATCGGGATGACAGTTCCGCAAATCTGTCATTTCGAGCGGAGCGAGAAAGTTTTTCCACTGCTCGCACCCAGGCCAAAAATTGAACCGAAGCATTACCCTGCTTTGGCGATTGTAGAAAACTTTCCTGCTTGTGTGATATATTGACAGCCGGCTCGGCTGGTCGATGCCATTTATTGCGCTCGTCGTTGGGGCGGCCATTCTCATAGGCGGCGGTTTGCGGTGGTATGGGGTTTGTCTCTACTAGCTATTGCTCAGTCAAAGTGAAACTCCCGGAATTTAGTTCCCACGATTTTGCCTGGGCCAGAGAACGGATGGTTCAGGAGCAGATCATTGGCCGCGGCATCAACGACCCGCGTGTGATCGCGGCCATGCGCAAGATTCCGCGCCATCTGTTCGTCGATCCGGGGATCGTCAATCGCGCCTACGATGACAGCGCCTTGCCGATCGGCGACAAGCAGACCCTCTCGCAGCCCTACATGGCGGCGCGGATGACTGAAAGCCTCGTGCTCGCCGGCTCTGAAAAGGTTTTGGAGGTCGGTACCGGCTCGGGCTACCAGACCGCGCTGCTAGCCGAACTCTGCTTTAACGTTTTTTCCGTGGAGAAGCTTCGCGCCTTGTCACGAAGGGCGCGAAGCTTGCTCGATCGTTTGGATTACCAAAATATCGCGCTCCATGTCGGTGATGGTACCATCGGCTGGTCCGAGCATGCACCCTATGACGCGATTATAGTCACCGCTGGGGCGCCCAAGGCGCCGCAACCGTTGCTCGATCAGCTCTACATCGGTGGCCGCCTGTTGATCCCGGTAGGCGATGATCAGGGGCAAACCCTCCTGCGTCTGGTTCGCACTCGGACCGGATTCAAGGAAAGCCGGCTCGGCGAATGTAAGTTCGTTAAACTGCTGGGCAAGTACGGGTGGCGGGAATGAAACCCGTTTTGGGTTTTGAGTTTCAAGTTCCGAGTTAATTTGAAACCGCTCGCAGGAACGTTGCTGATTGTCGCATGCCGGTCGCAGGCGAAGCTCCATGACTCTTCAAATCAGAATTATCGGGATCGTCTTGTGGGTTTTGTTCGTTGCAGGGTGTTCATCCCGAACAGCGGCGCCGCCTCCGAGCGCGGCGAAACAAATTGATGGCATTCATCATGTTGTAAGGCCCGGTGAAAATTTATATCGCATCGGGAAGGCCTATGATGTGCCGTTCTCAGAGTTGGCGCGGGCTAATGGAATAAAAAACGCGGCGTTGATTCGGGCCGGACAACGTATCTTTATTCCAGGTGCAACACGGTTGCTACCGGTCGAAATTATCACGCCCTCAGAAGCGCCTGTGGTGCTGCCCCATTCTGCCGTGCCTCAGGAGGCGCCGGACGACGGGCTCCTGTGGCCGGTGAGCGGCATGATCAATTCGTCGTTCGGTGCGCGCGGTGCGAGTTTTCATGACGGCATCGATATCGCGGCGCCGGAAGGAACCCCGATCGTTGCAATCGAGCGCGGCGAAGTCGCCTACAGCGATCAGTTGCGCGGTTACGGCAATATCGTCATCATCCGCCACGCCGGCGGCATCATTTCTGTTTATGCCCATAATCAGATCAATCTCGTGCGCGAAGGCCAGCAGGTCGAGCGCGGTACTGTGATCGCTAAGGTCGGCAGCACCGGGCGCGTGACCGGTCCCCATCTCCATTTTGAAATCCGTAAGAACAACGCGGCACAGGACCCGTTGCGCTATCTACCGCAGTTGTGCTGCGTTCCCGCTTCCGATACTTTGACGCCCAGGGGCTGAGACGAGAGAGATCAGAGAATAGAGGTCAGGGTTCAAAGAGAAAAGATGAAAGATTTGAGATGAAAGAGTTGGCGAAGATTAGAAGCGATGTGGTTGGCAGCTTGTTGCGGCCGGCGGCGCTCAAACAGGCGCGGATGAGTTACGACGAAGGCGCGATCAGCCTTGACGAGTTGCGCCAAATCGAAGGTCGACACATCCGCGACGCGGTGAAAATGCAAGAAGAGATCGGTCTACCGGTAGTGACCGACGGGGAGTACCGGCGCTTGAATTTTCAAGATAGTTTCGGTGAGTCGGTGGCTGGTTTCGACGCCGGCAAACCGAGTCTCCACTTCTATGAGAAACGGGTCGAAGGCAGTAGTCCACTGCAGCGCTGGGAGATTCCCGACCAAGGCGAGCAGAAGGGGACCGCGGTGGCGCAGCGCCGACCGGTGGCTGGGAAAATCAGCCTCGCGCGCAACGTGCCGTTGGAAGAGTTCCGCTATTTGAAACAAGTCGCGCAAAAACCGGGCAAGGTTGCGCTGATCGGGCCGGACCGGATTTCCCAACGTTTCGACTGGCAGAACTCCTTATCGGTTTATTCTGGATTAGACGAGTTTGTTGCCGACGTCGTTAAAGTCGAGAGGGAAATTATCCGCGAGCTCGTCGAAGCGGGCTGCCGCTACGTGCAGATCGACGCACCCGGTTATACCGCTTATGTGGATCCGCCGTCTTTGGCGGCGATGCGCGCGCGCGGCGAAGATTCGCAGGAAAACTTTAAGCGTTCGCTGAACGCCGATAACACCATGCTCGCCGGCTTCGACGACGTGACCTTCGGCATTCACCTTTGCCGCGGCAACCAGCGCAGCATGTGGCACCGCGAGGGCAGCTACGATGAGATCGCCGAGCGCTTGTTGAACGAGCTCAACTACGATCGTTTCTTGTTCGAATACGATACACCCCGCGCCGGCGGCTTCGAGCCGTTGCGATTCTTGCCCAAGGGCAAGGTCATCGTGCTCGGTTTGGTGAGCACCAAGGTGCCGGAACTCGAAACGGTGGATGATCTCAAGCGGCGCATCGATCTGGCGGCGAAGTATGCGCCGCTAGAGCAAATCGCGATCAGCCCGCAGTGCGGCTTCTCCTCCGACGTGGTGGGTAATTTGATCAGCGCGGACGATCAGCAGCGCAAACTCGAACGGGTTGTCGAAACCGCGCGCCAAGTTTGGCGCTGAGCTTCGCTGCGCGAAGAATGGCGGATTTCAGATTCCAAATTTCAGATTATCGAGAGGTAGACGAGCATGGGCGACGATATTGCCAGCATCAGGGGCGCGATCCGCGATATTCCAGACTTTCCCAAACCGGGGATCGTATTCAAAGACATCACGCCGCTACTCGGCAACGGCCGGTTGTTCGGCAAGACGATCGATTTATTGGCGGATCGTTACCGCGGGCAAAAGATCGATACCGTGTTGGGAATCGAATCCCGTGGCTTCATCATTGGTTCGGCGCTTGCTTACAAGTTGGGCGCGGGATTTAGCATCGTCCGAAAACCGGGGAAGCTACCCTACGAGACTCATCGTGCGAGCTACGAACTGGAGTATGGCACGGACGCTTTGGAGATTCATATCGACGCGCTGCCGCGCAACGCTCGAGTGGTCATCGCCGACGATCTCATTGCCACTGGCGGGACGGCGGCAGCGACTGCCGAGTTGGTGTCGAAGCTCGGCGGTACGGTGGTGGAATGCGCTTTCGTGATTGAGCTTACATTCCTCAACGGACGAAAAAAACTGCAACCCCAAGGCGTTTATTCGGTGCTGCAATACGACTCGGAATAGCCCCCTGGGAAAGCTACCGTAAAGGGCGATCCGTTTCCTTGACAACTCCCGGCATTCGTCTATAAGTTGGTAGCTATTCAGCGAAATTATAAAATTGGAGCGTATTGCGTGATTGTGCCAGGCCGCGATCGCGGCTAGCTAAGAGATAGTCGATGAGACGCATCGAAGAAATGTCGCTCTGGGAACGCGCGTACTTTCCCGAGATCTGCCGTGGCTTGATGGTCACGGGCTACCGATTCTGGCGCAATCTGGCGGTCCATTGCTTGCAAAAAATCGGTATGGCTCAAGGCAAGTCCGCCTCGATCACCGTGCAGTATCCCGAGGAGCGATGGCCGTATCCGGACACTTATCGCGGCCGGCACCGACTGACCCTCAAGGATGACGAGACGGTGCAGTGCACCGCCTGTTTTCTCTGCGCAACCGCATGTCCAGCCGAATGTATCTTTATCGAAGCGGGCGAATATGCCGACAAGTCAGTGGAGAAATTTCCGGTCCGTTACGAGATCGACACCTTGCGCTGTGTTTATTGCGGCTTCTGCGTCGAGGCTTGTCCTTGCGACGCCATCCGTATGGATTCCGGGACCCATCCCGGCAATCTTGGTTTCAGCCGCAAAGAGTTCGTCGAGACCAAGGAAGTGTTGATGGAGCGCTCCAAAGAATTGACCGAGAAGGGCAAAGAAGGACTGTACGAAAGCTACGTCAAACCTTACCGTCATGTTTAACCTGCGCTGGCATTGGCCAAGCAGACTCTGAAGGAGGCATCCCATGTCACACTCACAAATCGAAAACGGGGCAAAGACGAAAGGCATCACCGATCAGCCGCTGCCCGCATCGCACAAGGTTTACGTTCATAGCCATGAGCATCCCGACGTGAGCGTGGCGATGCGCGCGGTGACGTTGTCGAACGGCCATAACGGTCATGGCAACGGTAACGGGAACCATGCCAATGCTCCGGTGATGATTTACGATACGTCGGGCCCGTACACCGATCCGAATGTCGAGACCGATATTCGCCAGGGCTTGCGGCCGCTCAGGCAGGATTGGATTCGCGCGCGCGGCGACGTTGAAGAGATTGCCGGTTCCAGCTACGTGGCGCCGGCCAAAAAGAACGGCAAGACGAATACACCGCAAACTGAACGTTTCCCCGATGCGGCGCGCCGGCCAATTCTTCGGGCCAAACCGGGCAGCAACGTTAGCCAGATGCACTATGCGAGGAAGGGGATTGTCACGCCGGAGATGGAATTCGTCGCGATCCGGGAAAATATTGGCCGGCACAAAGCATTCGAGAACGGCGGCGCTGGGAACGGCCGCACTCACGCCGGCTACAGTTTTGGCGCAGCGATCCCCAGTTTTGTCACTCCGGAATTCGTGCGCGATGAAGTCGCCCGCGGGCGCGCGATTATTCCGTCAAACATCAACCATCCGGAAAGCGAGCCGATGATCATCGGCCGTAATTTCCTGGTCAAGATCAACGCCAATATCGGCAACTCGGCAGTGGCGTCTTCGATTGAAGAAGAAGTCGAGAAGATGATCTGGGCGACACGTTGGGGGTCGGACACCGTCATGGACTTGTCCACCGGCGCGGATATTCACGAAACTCGCGAGTGGATATTGCGCAACTCCCCGGTGCCGATCGGCACGGTGCCGATCTATCAGGCTTTGGAAAAAGTCGACGGCAAAGCCGAAGATCTCACTTGGGAAATTTTTCGCGACACTTTGATCGAGCAGGCCGAGCAGGGCGTGTCTTACTTTACGATTCATGCCGGCGTACTCTTGCGCTATGTGCCGCTGACGGCCAAGCGCGTCACCGGCATCGTATCGCGCGGCGGATCGATCCTGGCAAAATGGTGTCTGGCGCATCACAAAGAGAATTTTCTCTATACCCACTTTGAAGACATTTGCGAAATCATGAAGGCTTACGACATTGCGTTCTCGCTCGGCGATGGTTTACGGCCCGGCTCGATCGCCGATGCCAACGACGAGGCGCAGTTCGGCGAACTGGAAACTCTCGGCGAGCTGACCGAAATCGCTTGGAAACATGATGTCCAGGTGATGATCGAAGGGCCGGGCCATGTGCCGATGCACATGATCCACGAGAACATGACCAAGCAGTTAGAAGCCTGCCACGAAGCGCCGTTCTACACCCTAGGTCCACTAACGACGGATATCGCTCCCGGCTACGATCACATCACCAGCGCCATCGGCGCGGCGATGATCGGTTGGTACGGCACGGCGATGCTCTGTTACGTGACGCCCAAGGAACATCTCGGTTTGCCTGACAAGAAAGACGTGAAAGACGGCGTCATCGCCTATAAAATCGCGGCCCATGCCGCGGATCTTGCCAAAGGCCATCCAGGCGCGCAGGAGCGCGATAATGCGCTTAGCGCGGCGCGCTTTGAGTTCCGTTGGGAAGATCAGTTCAATTTGAGCCTCGACCCCGATACCGCGAGAGAGTTTCATGACGAAACCTTGCCCGCCCAGGGCGCCAAGGTAGCGCATTTCTGCTCCATGTGCGGGCCGCATTTTTGCTCGATGAAGATAACTCAAGACGTGCGTGATTACGCCGCCCAGATAGGCATGGATGAACAGGCCGCGCTCACGGCCGGCATGAAAGAGAAAGCCGAAGAGTTTAAAAAATCTGGTTCGAAGATTTATCAAGAGGTGGGTTCGAGCGGCGCCGACGATTCCGCAACGGTAACGATGCGGGCGGCGGCGAAAGACTGACCCGGCCCATTCGGATTTTCGCCGCATACGAGAAGCGCCGAAGGGATGGCATCAAAGCGCAAGTCTTCAATCATCGACGCCGGAGTCTTGCCGCTGTTCATCGTTTTGGCGTTGATCGGCGTATTGGTGGGTTCGCGTTGGTTCCTCGACCCTCCCAATATGGTGATTGACGGCGCGATCGTTAGTCTCATCGGGTTTGGCTGTTTGTTAAGGGTAAAGTTCTCGAAATTACGCCGGGGAGTCAGTTCGCCGGACTCGACCGAAACGGGTATTGGAGAGCGTGATTATCGGACCGCATTTGCGCTTATATGTCTTGGGGCTATCTTGGTTTTAATTGGCAACGCCCTGATTGAGCACGTGGCTCCCTAGCGAGCTGCTCAGCCCTTGCCACATATTCCGAGACTCTTAACCCCATGCGCGTGCTAGTTTACGGATTTGGCGCGTACCAGCAGTTTCGCGACAACATCACCGCGCGCATCATCAAATCCCTGCCGAAATCAGCTGGTCTGATGACCGAGATCTTTCCGGTTCGCTTTCAGCGCCGGCAGTTCATCGCCGCGTTGAAGCGGCATCAACCCGACATCATCCTCGGTCTAGGGCAGAGTTCGCGCAAACAGATTGATGTAGAGACACAGGCGCGCAATCGCCGGCGCGCCGGCAAAACGGATGAGTTAAGACCGATCTTTAGAGACCGGCCGAAATTCTTGCCGGCAACGTTAAAGATTCGCGCCGGCCGTTCGGTTCGAAGCTCGAATGATGCCGGCGACTATGTTTGTAACTATTCGATGTACGTGCTGCTCGACGCGATTGCACGGCGGCGCCGTAAGGTTCAATTTGGCTTTATCCACATCCCGCACAATTGGCAGCTGGATGAGGCCGTGCGATTGGTCCGGGGAATCTTGCGGCAATGCCGTCGGTCAAGCTAGCTGGTTAGCCGACGCAGCGCTTCCATATACTTCTCTTGAGTCTTCTTAACGATTTCCGGCGGCAGTTCCGGCGGCGGCGATTTCATGTCCCAAGGAAGACTCAGCAGGTAATCGCGCACAAACTGTTTGTCGAAGCTGTCGGGCGTTTTACCCGGTGTGTAGCCATCCATTGGCCAGAAGCGCGAGGAGTCGGGCGTCAACACTTCGTCGATGAGAATAACCTCCTCGCCTTCCATGCCGAATTCCAGTTTGGTGTCGGCGATGATGATGCCTTTCTTTTCCGCCAGCGCGCGGCCGCGGTTGTAGATGGCGATCGTTGCATCGCGCATCTTTTCAGCTCTTTTCCTGCCGACTTTGCTAATCATATCATCAAACGAAATGTTGACGTCGTGGGCGCCCGCCGGCGCCTTTGTCGACGGCGTAAAGATCGGCTGATCCAAGCGCGAGGCTTCGACCAACCCTTTGGGCAAGGGTATGCCGCACAGCGATCCGGTCTGTTGGTAATCTTTCCAGCCGGAACCGACGAGGTAACCGCGCACGATGCACTCCACCGGCGCGGGGATGCTTTTCTTGACCAGCATGCTGCGCCCTTCAAGCTTAACTTTGTGCGGCTGACAGTCGGCGGGAAATTCCTCGACCTTGGTGGTGATCAAGTGATCAGGTACGATGTCTTTCATGATCGCAAACCAGAATTCAGACAATTTCGTTAAGATTTTTCCTTTATCGGGGATTACAGTCGGCAAGACAACGTCGAACGCAGAAATGCGGTCGCTGGCGACCAGTAATAGCTTATCGCCTAGGTCGTAAATGTCGCGCACTTTGCCGCGATTTAAGAGTTTTAATCCTGATAGAGTTTCTTCAGCCATTAGGAAACCTTTCCTACTATCGGAAATTCGGTGATCGGTTGCCAGTGGAAATTTACGATACGCCCCGATGCGAATCCTATCCAAACCATATCAATAATTCTGTGTCAATTGGAGTTGGCAGCGTTGCCAATTTTGGACGGGAACAAATGTTGTGATTGCGCCATCACGAGATTTTTTATGACGCTGCCGCGTGTCGCACTTTTCCTTCCGCCAGTTCATTGCGCATTCTCGTACGCTAACATTTAAGTTTTCGCAGATATTGGAGAATTAAAAGAATTTGTCGATACAAGCACAACAAATAGACGGTAGCCCGGTCGCCGGCACAATTGCCAACGCTACCCACATGGTTCGCTTCTGCGGCTAGGCGCTCTGGATCCTGGAATCAACCCCGGCGTATGGCGCCGAAAAAAGCTCGCGGCGTCGGTGCTGAGTTCGCGACTTCCGGGTCTTTTTTACCCTGAGGTTACGATTCAGTTCTTGCAAGAAAAGAGAAAAAAAGCATTCTTTTCTGAAGAGACAGCGGTTAAAGCCGTGCGCGTCTATTTCACAGTTTCCCGGTAGCTTTGCCTACCATCGCGATTCCCGCAAGCAAACCAATCGAGGCGAAGAGCGCTAGTCCAGGAGCTTGGCGGATGTAGTAGATACCAACGACGCCCAAGATGATCAGGAGCACGCCGCTGATCATATAAGTCTTAGTGTTCATGTCCCATACCTCCATTTTTGACTAACGCCATTAACGAAAGATTGAGCCAAATAAAAAGGCCGACCGGAAACCAGAGTTTCCTTGGTCGGCCCATTTCCCGACTGGTTTGTTTGATTTCAAACCAACCCTTCGGGACATCGTCAGACTGTGGAGTTTATAGGAGCGGCGCCGTCAAATGTCAAGGGTCCTTTTTACGAGCTAGGGATTTCTGCAGGTTGTTATCCAGGGAAAAGACAAAGACCCGTTCGCCGGATTCGGTGCTGATATCGGTATGCAGATCGAGAATTTTTGTGCCAGTGATATCGCCAACGACCTGGTACAAAAGAGGGCGCGCTTTGTCGATCAAAGTTGCGCGCATTTTTTTGACCAGTTCTTTGCCGTCGATTGACTTTGTCAATTGTTCTTCCGCCGGCGTCAAAACGCCTTTGAGACGAACGACAACCAAGTCTTCGACGATGTGGGCGCACGATTCTTTCGGGCCGCGCCCCATATAGTCGATCTCGAATTGGACGATGGCGCGGCTAATTTCTGCTTCGATTTCGCCTTTGGTTTTCATGTGCAAGCGGCGGGGGGGGGGGGAGACGTCGTACGGCTCGCCATGCGAAGTCAGGTTCAAGGCTTCAGAAGTTGTTTGACTTCGGCTTCGTTAAAACCTGTGAGTTTCGTTATCCCTTTGATGATTACCGGCCGCTTGAGCAAGTTTGGGTCTTTGAGCATGAGCTTGATCGCTTCGTCTTTTGTCGGCGGCTTGAGTTTCATGTTCCTTTCACGGTAAAGCGGCGTACGGGTATTCAGAAACGGTGCAATGGAATCGCCGCCGATGAGTTCGCGCAGCTCTTTTTCCGTGAACGGAGTCTTGCCGTATTCGCGCTCTTCAATGGCTACTTTTTTCGATTGCAAGAAACTTCTTGCTTTCCGGCAAGTGGTTCAGGTCGCTTTGTAGATGAAACGAATTTTGTCGGCCATATTTCCTCTCCGATAAATACCGTACAAGGTTCAAAGTTCAAGGAAAGACTCCGCCCTTTGAACATGAAACTTTGAACCTTGAACGTACCCGTTTACCTATTTGAAGAACTTGGCCACGCGCTCGAAGGCGTCGGGCTCGATTTCGTTACGCACCGGCCATTCCGACTTCGACTTCAGCGGGATCGTGGCGTCGATGATCGCGACCGTGTCGCCAAGCCAGCCGCGGAAGCTCTGTACTTCGCGGATGATCTCAATATCTTTGTCCCAGTGCACCCGGGTGGCGACAGCCCACATCACTTCGCGCTCGTTGAACACGTCAATATCTTCGTCGACAATGACGGCGAGCTTTAGGTTCGGCATTTCGACGAATGCCTGCATGCCGGCCTTATTGGGCTCGTTTTCAAATTCTTTCTTGATCGCAATATAGCAAATGCACCGGCCACAGCCGGAGGCGGCGAGATGGATCGCCTTGATACCGGGGATGTTTTTCTTGATGACGTTGTAAGTGCTGCCTTCCTTGGGGATGCTGCCGAGATTCCAGTGGTCCATGTGGCCGGGCCAGAAATCTTCGACGATGCCGCCCCGCCGGTGCGTGATCGCGGTGACCTCGATCACCGGCACGTCCATTTTCGGCTGAGCGTAACCGAGGATTTCCCCGAACGGGTTTTGCGATTGGCGTACGCCCGGCAGAATTTCTCCTTCGATAATCACTTCGGCGTCAGCCGGCACCATGAATTTGTCGCCCCAAGTCGTCGACGCGGTTAAGCGAAGCGGTTCCTTGAGGAACGCCGAGGCAGTCAAGTAGTCGTTGTTTCCCATGGCCGTCATCGCGCAGGACGAAAGATAGAAAGCCGGGTGATGGCCCAGGATGACGATCACCGGAGCGCGCAGATTCTTCTCCTCGTACTCGCAGGCCATCGCTTCGAGGTGATGGTGTTTATGCGCGGAGAAGCTCATGTGTTGCGGATCATGAAACTTATTTTTGGTAAACGTGATATCGTAGAAGTCGGCGTTCAGCCCCTTCATGGCGCAGGTCATGGTGTGATAGGGACCGGCATCGCCTTTCTGGTGCATCGGCATGGGTAATACTCTGAGATCGGCTTTATCGCCGGTCAACACCACTTGCTTGACCGGCGCTTTTTCCGGCGCGATGATTTCGAGACGGCCTTGCTGCTGTTCGAGCTTGGCGACTTCGAGACTGACGTCCATGGGCGATTTAATATCGCCCATGTCTAGGGAGTCGGCGACGTACTGACGCGTTACCCAAGGATTGTAGAACATTGGGAACTCGGACTTTTGTCCGTTTAGCGCCGGCACGTTCTCGAACAGAACCATCTTGGGTTCGTTACGCACGTCCAGGTGTTTTAAATAGGCGACGGTTTCGTAGTTATTGGCATCGATGAAATTCTTTTCGCGAATCACGGCGCCTTCCCGGGTGGCGCCCTCTTTGGCGATAAAGCTCGGCAAATCTTTGGCCATGAAAAATCTCCTCTACGATATTTCGTTAAAAGTATTTCGTAATTACTTAGTTGAATCGCTCGTGGAGTTCAAGCGAGTCAGCTCGTGAGCAGTCCTTTTAAGGCGTTGAGCTTATGGCGCCAGCCGCTATGACAGAGTAAATTGAGCAGGTGGCGAACTTGCTGAGCTTTTTTCGCCGTCGCCGGATACCAGGGAAACTCTTCTTTGAGACCCAAGCGGTCGACGACGATGGTCTTCTGGTGGCAAAACTTGCGGATGCCTTCGGCGCCGTGACGATAACCGAAGCCGCTCTCTTTGCGCCCGCCCATGGGCGCGTCGGGAATGATAAAGTTCACTAGGCTGTCGTTCACGCATACCGCGCCGCTTTGCAATCGCTCCGCCAAGTGCAGTGCCGCGGTCTTGTCACGGGAGAAGATACTACCGCTTAGGCCGTAGCGGGAATCGTTAGCTAAACGGAGCGCTGTTTCAGCATCGTCGACTTTCATGATCGGGATGACCGGGCCGAAGGTTTCTTCCGTCATGATGTTCATCGAATGAGTCACGTCTATGAGCACGGTGGGCTCATAGTAAAATCCGCGGTGCGCGGGATTGCGCCTGCCGCCCGTCAACACTTTCGCGCCGCCGGCAACGGCGGCGTCGACCTGAGCGACGATTTTTTCTAGCTGCATTTTCGACGTCATGCTGCCGAGATCGACTGGGTCGTCGCTCGGACCTTGGCGGATGGCGCGGACTCTTGCGACGACCTTGTCGACGAATGGCTGATAGACCGGCGCTTCCACGTAGACCCGTTCGACGGAGGTGCAAATCTGACCAGAATTCATCAACGCGCCCCAGACGCAGGCGCCGGCGGCGCGCTCGAGATCGGCGTCCTTGAGAACGATCAGCGGATCTTTGCCGCCCAATTCGAGAGAAACCGGTATCAACCGATCGGCGGCGCGGCGCATGACACGCTTGCCGGTCTCGACGCTGCCGGTGAAAGCGATCATATCGGCGTGGTCGATGAGCGCTTCAGCGGTAGCGCCGTAGCCGATAACGACTTGCAGCAAATGTTCTGGAAAACCGCACTTGACCACGCTCTCCGCGCCGAAAATTGCCGACAGGGGAGTCAATTCCGATGGTTTGATGATAACGGCGTTGCCCGCCATGAGCGCCGGTATCGCTTCGCCGAGCGTCATGGTCAGGGGAAAATTCCACGGACTGATGATGCCGATGACGCCGCGAGGCGCATAGGAGGAGATTACCTTCTTGGCCTTCACCAGCGGGAAGTGCGGCTTGATTCGCGTCGGACGGAGATATTCCTCGGCCCGCCTTGCCCAGGTACCGATGGCATTGCACAGATAAAATAGTTCGTTGCCGCACACTTCGGCGCGCGGCCTGCCGGTTTCGGCGGTGAGAATGTCAGCGAGGCGGTCTGCTTCATCGAGTAAGTGGTCGCGGAGTCGATAAAGGCGATCAGCTCGCTCCGAGAAGCTCGTGCTTTGCCAGTTCGCCTGCGCGTGACGCGCGCGGGCAACCGCCGAGCTAACGTCGGTGGCCGATGCCACCGGTAGTTCGGTGATTGGTTCTAACGTCGCGGGATTGCGAACTTGAATGGTTTGGCGTTCCACAGGTGCTGTTTACCTGATTAGCTGACGTCTCACATCATCGTTTGGCCGCCGCAGATGTTGATCGCCTGCCCGGTGATGCCGCGGGCCGCATCCGAGGCGACGTAACTGACTAGATCAGCGATTTCATCCGCTTCGAGAAATCGTCGGATCGGCACGGCGGCAACCGCTTGAGCTTTAAACTCTTCGGGTGAGATGCCCTGCAGCGCGGCGGTCTCGTTGATGCCGAGCATGGCCATTTCGGTGTCGACCCAACCAGGACAGATTGTGTTTACCGTAATGCCGCGCCGGACGACTTCCAGCGCAAGGGCGCGGGTGAAACCGATCATGCCATGCTTGGTCGTGCAATAAGCTGTGTAGCCTGGCACGCCAAATTTGCCCAGCACCGATGAGATATTGATGATGCGCCCGCCGGACTGATCGGGGATCTGCTGCAAAACTTCCTTGGTGATGAGATACATGCCATTCAAATTGGTGTCGATGATGTCATGCCACTTGCTGTCGTCTTCATCGCTGATCAGGCTTAATGCCGAAATGCCGGCGTTGTTTACGAGGATATGAATAGCTCCCAACTTGGAGACTACTTCGGCAACCGCGCGCCGCACGTCAACCTTGCTGCGCACGTCCATTTGGACCGACAGGACCAAACGGTTTTGCCCGCTAATTTCCGCGGCGGTTCGCTCGATGTGGGCCAAATTGCGGGATAAGATGGCTACCCTTGCGCCATTTTTGCACAAAGACGCAGCAATCGCTTTACCAATTCCCGTACCGCCACCGGTAACCAGCGCTGTTTTACCATTCAACATTGGACCGAACCGTCCCTCCTGGATCACACGATAACTAGCCGCAATTACGTCAATTATCAACGATTCTCTGAAACTCGCCGCCAGCCCCACATTAATCCTGAGCCGGCCGGCCAGGCCTGGTATTGTAATTGCTCTGGGTAATTCAAATTCTCCTTTTACGACCGCGAGTCAGGAGAAATTTCTTTACAGCTTTCTAGACCGTGTAATAAGATTAAGATTCAAGATCAACGACGAGGAGAGTCGGCATGGATATTACTCAACTGTTGGCCTTTGGCGTAGAGCAGGGGGCCTCCGATTGCCATCTGAGCTCAGGAGAACCTCCGATGCTGCGGGTGCACGGCGATCTCAAAAAATTAGACAGCGCTACGCTTAGCCCTGACGAGGTGCACGCACTCATCTTCGACATCATGAATGATTCCCAACGGAAAACTTTTCAGGAGACCCTCGAATGCGATTTCTCCTTTGCGCTCGGAGAGACGGCGCGCTTTCGTGTGAACGTGTTCATGCAGCGCAAGGGCGAGGCTGCGGTCTTTCGCACCATTCCGACTAAAGTTTTGACCTTGGAAGAGCTCGGCATGCCGCCGATTCTGAAACAGCTCTGCGAGAAGGAAAAGGGTTTGATTTTAGTCACTGGACCGACCGGTTCCGGTAAGTCGACTACTTTGGCTGGTATGGTCGACTACCTAAACGAGAGTTTCGAAGGCCATATCTTGACCGTCGAGGATCCTATCGAGTTCGTCCACAAATCAAAAAAGTGTCTGGTCAATCAGCGCGAGCTTGGTCCGAACACGCAATCGTTCGCTAATGCGTTGCGCTCCGCGCTACGTGAAGACCCCGACATCATTCTGGTCGGTGAAATGCGCGACTTGGACACGATTCAATTGGCGCTTACTGCTGCGGAAACCGGCCACATCGTCTTCGGCACCTTGCACACTTCGAGCGCGCCGAAAACCGTCGACCGTGTGATTGATGTCTTTCCGCCAAGCCAACAGGCGCAAATTCGCTCTCAGTTCGCCGAATCGATCGAAGCCGTGATCACCCAGACATTGTGCAAGAAAAAGGGCGGTGGTCGGGTACCGGCGTTAGAAATCATGACCGGCAGCACTGCGGTTCGAAACCTGATTCGTGAAGGCAAAATCCACCAGATCCCCGGTACCATGCAAGTCAGTCAAAAGGACGGCATGCAGACCATGGACATGGCGTTGACCAGTCTGGTAAACCGCGGTTTGGTTACCCGGGAGGAGGCGCAATCGAAGAGCATGAATCCGAATCTGTTTCCCAGCGCCGCGCCCGCAGCTGGTATGGTTGCTGGCGCGCGTAGTTAGGGGAGTAAAGTTTAGCGGAGAAGCGCATGGACATCAACGAATTGCTTAAAACCATGGTGCAGAAAGACGCATCCGACCTTTATCTAACGGTTGCCAAGCCGCCCATGTACCGGATCGAGGGCAAAGTGCAGCCGATCGGTGATGTGAAATTTTCCCCGGCCGATCTCGAAAAACTCGCCGCTGGCATTATGAACGAGCGGCAAAAAAAAGAGTTCGCGGAAACCATGGAAATGAATTTGGCGATCGCGCTTCCCGCAGTCGCCCGCTTCCGGGTTAATATTTTTCAGCAGCGTGGTTCGGTGGGAATGGTGATCCGCCGAATCAAAGCCGATCCGATGACGCTCGCCGAGCTTGGCTTACCTGCGGTGGTCAGTGAGATAGCGATGAGCAAACGTGGGCTGGTATTGTTGGTGGGAGCGACCGGCTCTGGCAAGTCAACCACGATGGCGGCGATGATCGACCAGCGCAACGCCAATGAAGCGGGGCACATCATCACCATCGAAGATCCGATCGAGTTCGTGCACACGCACAAACAATCGATCATCAGTCAGAGAGAAGTCGGTTTCGACACTCAATCCTTTCAGGCGGCGCTTAAGAACACGCTGCGGCAAGCGCCGGACGTTATCCTCATCGGTGAAATTCGCGATACCGAAACTATGGAAGCTGCGATTACCTTCGCCGAGACCGGTCACCTTTGTCTGGCGACTCTGCACTCGAACAATGCCAACCAAGCGATCGAGCGGGTGATGAATTTTTTCCCCATCGAGCGTCATGCGCAAATCTATTTGCAGCTGTCGTTGAACTTGCGCTCGATCATTTCGCAGCGGCTTGTGCGTTCCGTCGATGGAAACCGCATCGTCGCGATGGAGATCATGACGGATACGCCGCGGATCAGGGATTTGATCAAGAAAGGCGAGGTGGATGTCTTGAAGGAGGCGATGGAGCAAGGTGTCCAGGAGGGTTGCCAGACGTTCGATCTGGCGTTGTTTGCCCTCTACAAGGACGGCAAGATTAGCTTGGACCAAGCACTTGCCAATGCCGATAGCGCCAACAACCTCCGGCTAAAGATCAAACTGGCAGGGCTCAAAGTTGACGAAGAGCCAAAAGAGTCTCAATCGACGGAATCGGCAAAGCCGCGGCTAGAACCCCTACAAGCCGCAGGTGGATTTCGTTTGCGAAATACCTAGATATTCATTCGAAAATTGAAGCTGTTCTATCACCGCTGATTCTGTGCCAACGATTATCAGCGGAATTCCCCAAAACTCACTTTCACGGCTGTGTAATCTCTACGGATTTAATCCCCCGCAACTCGCTGCGATCAGTTGATAGAATTGTTCCCATCGCCCGCCGCTTGCTGCTGGATAGTGCATTCGCCGGACTTGTCCGTAGCGCGACCGGTGCTCTTTGAAGCTGTGGCGTGGTTTCAATCTGCGAATGGGGCGATGGACGGCGGCGTCATGACAAGACGTTTCCTGGATTAAGGATTTTGAATCGCGGGTAGTTTTGATGACTTCTTGACAGAATTTTCTATTCAAAGTAGAATGTAGTTATATAGATGCTATCTAAGACTTAGGCTTATGTCTTCCGTTCAAGATCATATAGTTGCTTACGACCCCGAGAATGTAAAAAATGCGCAGGGCTATGAGCAACTCCTGCGAGCTGTCGGCCAAGCTTTAGAAAAAGGTCATCTCCAAAGCTTTGAGCTAACACCACTGGGTAATGGATTTCACATTCTTGGCAGCGCCGCGGCTTTGGATGAGGCCAGTGTTGCTCAACCGACCGCAAGCCGCGTCCGCTCGCTGCTCAACAAGTTACCCAATCATCGCAATGGTGACGAAAAGATGCCGCTCGTGACTGAATCGGCAAAGGCGCCGGTTGAAATTCGGATCACTTTCCAAGATATTCAACAACTCGAAATTGACGGGCGCGCGCGCAGGGTTGACGGTCACTTAATGGCGAACGCGGCGAGCTTGTCGCAGGTGCTGCGTTGTCTGGGTGGTTATCTCAACCAGAAGCGCGCTCGACTGCTGCGGCTCACGCGCGACGGGGAGACGGTTTCGCTGGAATATGAAACTTCACTGGGGAGTCAGATCAAAGAATCATTTAGCGCTACGGGTCTTTATGACATGTGGGTACGAATGTATATGCAACGCGCCGGTCGACTGAATCGCCAGATCGGCGCTACTGAAAGCCGGGTGAAATCGTGATGGACTCATTTAGAGACTTTGGTTATGCCAGCCTGCTCCGACCGGTCGGACAGACCCTCGACAATCTGCGTATCGAATCGTTCACGGTGATCACCGATGACGACGGGTTCATCGTTCGCGATAAGACCCGCAATCGCGCCCAGTTGACACCGCGGGAGAAGACATTTCTAAGCGAGCTCAGCGCATCTCATTCGGCCTTGAAGGCCAAGCAGAATGCACTACGCTTGGCGAGCGGTATTTTTGAATGGCATCTCACCGATGCCGATATCGAGCGACTTGAAAAGGCGGGCCGCGAACGGCGCCGTGACACAGAACAAATTCCCGAGTCACATTCGATGTCGCAAATCTTGCGCATCATCGGCGAGATCGTCGATCAAAAGCGCGGCCGCTTGATCAGTGTATCAAAAGTCGAAAGCCTGGTCACGGTTGATTACTTAACGTCCACCGGACGATTGGTTTCGGAAAATTATACCCAGCCGATGATCTACAATTTCTGGGTGCGCTCGTATAAGCGGCGGGCGGTCCGCAATGCCGCGACGGCATAGCGACGTTCCGCCAGATTGCCAGCCCATATTTTTCGCGTCTTAACTGCCTGACCGCGATTCGCCGGTGCATAATCCGCCCTCGTTGGCGCTTAGCGATTTTTTGTCGAGAACAGGCCGAGCAGCTTGGCGATCGGGTCATAATAGCGGTCGACCACCCGTTCTTTGAGCGGGATGATGGCATTGTCCGTGATGTGGATATGCTCGGGGCAGACCTCGGTGCAGCACTTGGTGATGTTGCAATAACCTAGCCCCGCTTTTTGTTTCATCAGCTCGATACGGTCGTTGCTATCGAGGGGATGCATTTCCAACGAAGCTAGCCGCACGAAAAGACGCGGCCCGGAAAAGGCCGGCTTGTTGTCGTCATGATCGCGGATGACGTGGCAAACGTTTTGACAGAGGAAGCACTCGATGCACTTGTGAAACTCTTGGACCCGATCGATGTCTTCCTGATACATCCGGCGGGTGCCGTCCGCTTCCTTCGGTTTTGGTTTGAATGCGGGAATCTCCTTGGCTTTTTGAAAGTTGAACGACACGTCGGTGACCAAATCACGAATGATTGGAAAGGTTCGCATGGGCGAGACCGTGATGGTTTCCCCGGGCTCGAAGATATTCATGCGCGTCATGCACATGAGCCGAGGCTTGCCGTTGACCTCCGCGCTGCATGAGCCGCACTTGCCGGCTTTGCAGTTCCAGCGCACCGCCAAATCATTCGCTTGCTGCGCTTGGATCGCGTGGATCACATCGAGTACCACCATGCCTTCGCCCATGGCGATACGATAATCCTTGAATTCACCGCCGCCGGCGTCGCCGCGCCATACCCGCATATGGACCAGTTGCTCAGCCATTATTTGTTCTCCTCAAGCAGCGCTTTCAGTTCGTCAGGCATTTCCGGCAGAGGTTCCTGCGCGAGGCTTAACTCACCGGCTTTTTTGCGCACGATGATATTGACCTTGGCGAATTTGGCGTCGGTGTTGGGAAAGTCGTCGCGGGTGTGGCCGCCGCGGCTTTCCTTTCGCTCGATGGCGGCCAGAGTCGCCGCTTCGGCGAAGGTCAACAGCGAATGGAGATCCAGGGCGAGATGCCAGCCGGGATTATAGTGCCGGTTGCCCTCGACTTTGACGTTTTTTGTGCGCCGTTTAAATTGCTGAATTATTTCCAGCGCCTGCCGTAACTCCGATTCGGTGCGAATGATACCGACCAGTTCCTGCATGCATTGCTGCAGATCGGAATGAATCGTATACGGGTTTTCACCGTCCTCGGTTTCAAAGGGCGCCAGTAGCTCGTGCGCATAGCCATCGACTTGATCGTAATTGACGTTCACACCGCCTGTATGAGCTTTGCAGTACTCCGCGGCGTATAATCCAGCGCGCCGGCCGAAGACTAACAGATCCGAGAGCGAGTTGCCGCCGAGGCGGTTGGCGCCGTGCAACCCGGCGGCGACTTCGCCGGCCGCGAATAACCCTGGAACCGTGGTCGCCGTGGTGTCGGCGTCGACGCGCACGCCACCCATCGCATAGTGACAGGTCGGGCCCACTTCCATCGATTCCTTGGTGATATCGACGTCGGCCAGCTCTTTGAATTGATGGTACATGGACGGTAGGCGGCGCCGGATGTAATCCGCCGGCCGCCGTGACGCGATGTCCAAAAAGACTCCGCCGTGGGGCGTGCCACGCCCGGCTTTGACTTCGGAATTGATCGCTCGGGCGACTTCGTCGCGCGGCAGCAGATCCGGTGTGCGCCGGTTGTTGCGCTTGTCATCGTACCAGCGTTCGGCTTCTTCGATCGTTTCCGCGGTCTCGGCTTTGAAGAAATCCGGAATGTAGTTGAACATGAAGCGTTCATTTTTGGTGTTCTTCAAAGTGCCGCCGTCGCCGCGCACACCTTCGGTGACCAAAATACCGCGCACGCTGGGCGGCCAGACCATGCCCGTCGGGTGGAACTGCATGAACTCCATGTCCATGAGGTCTGCGCCAACATCAGCCGCCATGGTGACGCCGTCGCCGGTGTATTCCCAGGAGTTCGACGTGACTTTCCAAGCTTTGCCGCCGCCGCCAGTGGCCAGCACGACGGCTTTGCACTTAAATAGAATGAACTTGCCGCTTTCACGCCAGTAACCAAAGGCGCCGCTGACTTTGCCGCCATCGGTCAAGAGCCGCTGCAGGTTGCACTCCATATAGACGTCGATGCCTTTGTGCACGGCGTGCTGTTGCAGCGTGCGGATCATTTCCAATCCGGTACGGTCGCCGACATGGGCGAGCCGGGCATAGCGGTGACCGCCGAAATCCCGTTGCAGAATTAATCCGTCTTTGGTCCGGTCGAAGAGCGCGCCCCATTCTTCCAATTCGAGCACCCGGTCGGGCGCTTCTTGCGCGTGAATCTGCGCCATGCGCCAGTTGTTGAGCAGCTTGCCACCGCGCATGGTATCGCGGAAGTGAACTTTCCAGTTGTCCTCGGGATAGACATTGCCCATCGCCGCGGCGATGCCGCCTTCGGCCATGACGGTGTGGGCTTTGCCGAGGAGCGATTTGCAGACCAGTGCGGTCTTAACTCCATTGGCCGACGCTTCGACGGCAGCACGTAAGCCGGCGCCGCCCGCGCCGATGACGACCACGTCATATTCATGAGTTTCGTACTTCGCTTCAGCCATTAGAAAAACCTCACATCGTATATCGCCCCACTCGCGAGCAAGCGCACATAAAGATCGGTCAGTCCGACCCAAATCAGACTCACCCAGGCATACTCCATGTGCTTTTCGTTGAGCCGACTGATCAGGCTCCAAGCCTTGAATTTGCTCGGCGCACCATGAAATGAATTGACATAACCGCCGCAAACATGGCGACAAGAATTGCAGGAAAAACTAAACAGCGAGAGCAGCGCCGCGTTGACCGTCAGGACGATGGTGCCGACGCCCATGCCGAATCCGTCGGGGAAGCGAAATGCCAGCAGCGCGTCCCACCAGAGAAACGCCAAAATCACCAGCGACAGATAGAAAAAATAGCGGTGCACGTTTTGCAACAGAAAGGGAAAGCGCGTCTCGCCACAATAGCTTTTAGCTGCGTCGCGCACCGCGCATGCCGGCGGCGATTGAAAGAACGAACGATAGTAGGCCTTTCGGTAATAATAGCAGGTCGCGCGAAAACCGCCTGGCACCCACAGAATGAGGAATGCCGGCGACAAATTCCACCACGAGCCGATCAGCGGCAAGGTCACATGCGCGCAATTCGTCGATATACAGGGCGAGTAGAAAGGCGACAAATAGGGCGCCACATAATAGTTGGCGTTTTGTAAAGCGGCCCAGGTCGCGTAGATGACAAAGCCACCCAAGACCGCGACCACCATCAGCGGCTCAACCCACCAGTTATCTTTTCGCAGGGTGCGAAACTGATCCAGCGTTAGACTTTTCTCAGCCACGATTGTCGTTCCTTTAGTTTGTGAATTTACTCAATGATTGAATCCAGTATCTGGATGTCGCTTCGGAGTCAAGCAATGTTGCCCAATTGTAACATTCATATGTGACGTTCGCGCACGGAACCGGGAGATAACGGCAGCTTCACCATTCGAGCCGGACCGAGAAGCCGCGATAAAGTCTTACTCAATGAGTTGCGAGGAAAGTGACGAACGATGCGGGATGCGAACTATTTTGCCTGGTCTGCCTGTTTGAGCGTCAGATACTTTTCGATGATCTGTGGCACGTCTTCCTTGGTTACTTTCATATACCAAAGCGCTTCCGGCCAGATCATCACGTTAGGGCCAAAGGCGCAGACGTCCAAACAGCCGCTTCTAAGCACGCGGACTTCGCCTTTGAGGTTTCGCTCCTTGACCACTTTTCTAAGCTCCTCCACCACTTCCTCCGAACCGTCAATAGCGCAGGATTTACTCTCCCCGTTGCAGTTGTTGATGCAAACGTCAAGTTACCGAAAGTAGGGCTGTTCTCTTTCGATCATGGAATCCCCCTTAGTGATTTATTTTCGTGTGTATAGCAGAAAAAAAATCCCATTGCACGCGCTTGTGACGCCGCGATTCGGAGAAAAATTGGTGTAAGTTTTTTTGCCTTTGTGTTAGCAGAAAGGGATGCAGGACGGTGTCGATGGTCTTAATCGGAGAGTGGTGCTGTGTCGCAAGTGTCCGCGGCTGGTGCGCTGGCGCGCGGCCTGCGCAAAGAATCCGCCGCGAAGATATCTCGGCCAGGATTATTGGGCCAAACCGTTGGCGGGATTTGGTGATCCTAAAGCGCGATTGCTAATTATTGGATTAGCGCCGGCGGCCCATGGGGGAAATCGCACCGGGCGGATGTTCACTGGCGACCGCAGCGGCGATTGGCTTTACGGCGCGCTCTATCACGCCGGTTTCGCCAGTCAGCCCAATTCGGACAATCGTCATGACGGGCTCGAGTTGAGCGATTGCTACATCACCGCGGCTGTTCACTGCGCGCCGCCGCTGAACAAGCCGAGTTTAACCGAGTTCAACCGCTGCCGTCCCTATTTGGTTCATGAGTTGAAGCTGATGCGCTCGCAACTTTTGGTGGTCATCGTGCTCGGTAAGATCGCCTTTGATACATTTGTCAAAGCATATGAAGAATCCGGTGGAACGCTGCCCAAGCGACGCCCCAAGTTTGGTCACGGCGTTTCGATGCGCTTGCCTGGTGGCCCGCTGTTGATTTGCTCTTACCATCCGAGCCAGCAGAATACTTTCACGGGAAAACTGACGCGACCGATGTTTCAAGCTGTTTTCAAGCAGGCGCGGGCGGCGCTTTCCGGTTAACTGCAGATCGTGGAAACCGGAATTGTTTACGCGATCATCGCAGGCTTGTTCTGGGGAACGAGCCCGGTGTTAGTCAAGCGCGGCCTGGTGAGCGCGGATGTCAGCGCGGCGACGCTCTATCAACAGGCGACGATTCTTTTAACCTTGCTCGTGGCGGCGCTTTGGGAAGGCGATCTTTTCTCCGGCAGAATCGCCCCCCTGGCCGTTTTGATTTTTTGCCTCACCGGTGTCGTCGGCGCTTATTTGGGACGGACGCTGTTTGTCCGAAGCGTCGATCAAATCGGCGCATCGCGGGCGCAGTCGCTCAACAATTCATCGCCGTTGATCACGGTGATACTGGCCGCGCTCTTGCTAGGTGAGCGCTTGACGATACAGGTCGTGTTTGGCGTGCTGCTGATCATTTCCGCCGTAGTGTTTGTCACCAAGGCGGAAGCGAAAAAGGTCGGCGCGCAAAAAATCCGCACTCTCACTTTGACATCCATTCTGGCGACGGTTTGTTACGGCATTGTGCCGGTTATGAAGAAATTTGGCACAGAGAACGGCGGTACTCCAGTCATGGGCGCGCTGGTTATGCACGCGACCGGCCTTCTACTACTGGTTACGTTGGGCAGTTTTCTCAAGATCGAGTTCAAAACTGAAAAGATCGCGTCGAATAGTTTAGTTTGTTTCGTTTCAGCCGGCTTCCTCTACGCGATCGGATCGATCATGACGCTCAAAGCATTGACCTATGCGCCGGCTTCAGTGGCTGCGCCGATCTGGAGCGCACAACCAATTGTCAGTTTCTTTTTGGCAAAGGCAACCCTTAAAGGTATCGAAGAAGTCACTTTCAAGGACGGCATCGCCGCGGTGCTGGTCGTCTTGGGGGTTTTGGTGTTACGGTTGGGCTGAGGAAATTCAAAATTAGAAATTAAAAAATTAGCGCAGGGAGTATTGGAGGTAACGATGAGCGGTAGCAGGGACCACCTTGAAATTGAGGCGGAACTGAAGACTTGCGTTGAAGGTGACACTCGTTTCGATAAGTATTCGCGCCTGCTTTACTCCACCGATGCATCGATTTATCAGATCGAGCCGATCGGTGTCGTCGTGCCACGGCATAAGGCAGACGTGCAAGCCGTCATCGAAGTCGCCAATCGCCTAGGCGTGTCGGTTTTATCCCGCGGCGGCGGTACATCGTTGGCCGGCCAAGCGGTGGGAGACTCGATTGTTTTGGATTTTTCCAAGTACATGCAGAACGTCCTCGAAGTAAACCGAGAGGAGCTGTGGTGCCGCGTTGAGCCGGGTTTGGTGCAAGACGAACTGAATGCTCACGTTCGCGCCATGGGCCTCCAGTTTGGTCCCGACACTTCGACGTCCAACCGCGCCACCATCGGGGGCATGGTCGGCAATAATTCTTCCGGCGCTCATTCTCTCACCTACGGTAAAACTTTGGATCATGTCATCGAATTGACAGTACTGCTCGCCGACGGATGCGAAGTGACGCTGAAAGACTTGGCCCCGGAGCAGGTTGAGCGCAAAAGCAACGACGACACGATCGAGGGTCGCGCGTACCGCGAGGTATTTCGATTGGCGCAGCAGCACAAGAACGAAATCTTGGCGCGATTTCCGAAGATCATGCGGCGTGTTTCCGGCTACAATTTAGACGAATTCATCAAAGCGCAGCCGTTTAACTTGGCGCGCATGATCACCGGCTCGGAAGGGACACTGGCGACTATCGTCGAAGCCAAAATGCGCTTGGTGCCCAAGCCCAAGTGGACGGCGATGGACGTAATTCACTTCAACGATGACATCGAAGCGCTCGAAAGCGCGCAAATCGTGTTGCAGACCGCGCCCTACGCGATGGAGTCGACGGACAAGATGATTCTCAATCTAGCGCGCGGCAATATCGAGCAATCGCGCAAGCTCGGTTTCGTTCAGGGTACGCCGGATTCGCTATTGATGGTTGAATACGCCGGCGAGACCGAAGCGGAAGTTAGAGCGCAGGTGGAGAAGCTTGAAGATTTGCGCAAGCGCGAAAAGATCGGCTACACCGCGACGCTCGCTTTCAAGCCGGAAGAAGTGAAGGCGATCTGGGGCGTGCGCAAGGCCGGCTTAGGTTTGCTGCTTGGCACCAAGGGCGATAAAAAGCCGATCGCCTTCGTCGAAGACACCGCGGTGGAGCCGTCCAAACTGCCAGAGTTTATCAAGCGATTTCGTGAAGTCGTCGCACGCCATGACACGGTCGCCGGCTATTACGGACACTGCTCGGTCGGTTGCATGCATATCCGTCCATTGATCAATCTCAAGGAGGAGAGCGAGCGGAGCAAGATGGTTTCCATCGCCAACGCGATCTCCGATTTGGTGCTTGAATTCAACGGCTCGATGTCGGGCGAGCACGGCGACGGCTTGGCGCGCAGCCACTTTAACGCCAAACTGTTCGGCCCGGCGTTGTACGATGCCTTTCGCCAAATCAAGCGCGCCTTCGATCCGAAAAATATCATGAACCCTGGCAAGATCGTCGACGCCCCGGCAATGACCGAATCGCTCAAGATCAGCCCGCAGTACAAGACCTGGGAGCCGCCGACGACTTTGGATTTTGCCGAGCAGGGTGGCTTCGCGCGCGCCGTGGAGATGTGCAGCGGCATGGGCGAATGCCGTAAGAAACTCGACGGCACCATGTGCCCGTCTTACATGGGTACCCTCGACGAAGAGCACTCGACCCGCGGGCGCGCGAACGCGCTGCGCAACGTCATTGCCGGATTGGTGCCCAAGGAGGAGTTCACCGGAAAGCGATTGTATGAAGTGATGGATCTCTGCCTCGAGTGCAAAGCCTGCAAGGCGGAGTGCCCGTCCAACGTCGATATGGCGAAGTTGAAATATGAATTTCTCGACCACTATCACCGTGCCAACGGGTTGCCGCTGCGTAATAGAATTTTCGGCGCCATTGAAACGTTGAATCGCCTTGGCTCGGCGCTCGCGCCGGTTTCAAACTGGCTGGCCAATTCCGCGCCCAATCGTTGGTTGATGGAAATCTTCACAGGCATCGACCGGCGCCGGCCGCTGCCGCAGTTCGCCGGCGAGAGCTTCGCAGCTTGGTTTGCCAAGCACAAGGCAGAAGGGGACGGCGCGAACGGCGACGTGGTTTTGTTTCATGACACGTTCAACAATTACAACACACCCAACGTCGCCATTGCGGCGACGCGCTTTTTGGAGAATTCAGGCTATCGCGTCCTGCTGGTCGACAAGAAGTGTTGCGGACGGCCGATGATTTCGAAAGGAATGCTCAGTGCGGCAAAGGAAAACGCCGCGTGGAACGTCGAGCGACTGGCACCTTACGCCGAAAAGGGAACACTGATCGTCGGCTTGGAGCCGTCGTGCCTGCTGACGTTGCGCGACGAATATCCAGAGTTCATCCGGACAAGCGCGGCGAAGAAAGTCGCCGAGAACAGTTTTATGTTCGAGGAATTCGTCATGCGCGAAGTGAACGCGGGCAGATTGACACTCGGTTTCAATGGAAGCGGGAAGAAAGCGCTGCTACACGGCCACTGCCATCAGAAAGCCTTGGTCGGCACGGCGCCGACCGTGGCCATGCTCAAAGCCGCGGGTTACGAAATCAGCGAAGTTGACTCCGGCTGCTGCGGTATGGCGGGATCTTTCGGTTTTGAAAAAGAGCACTACGATTTGTCGACCAAAATCGGCAACCGCCGCTTGGTACCGGCCATTAAAGCTGTAGCAGCTGATGTCGAAGTGGTTGCTCCGGGAATTTCCTGCCGCCAGCAGATCGACCATTTAGCCGGGCGCAAGACGAAGCACCCGGCGGAATTGCTGCTTGAACTGACTGCTCAATGAAATCAACCTCGGCTTGGTAATCCAGGGTATAATTTCGCGCTTTTCGGCAAAGTTTCGCCCATCGTGTTTTCATGACGATCCGTATGCTTCCCATCGACCGGCCCCAATGGAATTTCTAGGTAGAATTCAACTTGACCCTATCGACTGAAAATCCAATAATTAAAAGTATGAAAATACCTTTTCGAGTCCTATGGGTCATGGGGTTGATCGTGCTTCAGCTCGCTGCGTGCGCTGGCGACAAGTTGATCGAACCTGCGCCTCCCGCTCCCGCACCGGCGCCAAGACCGGCGCCTGTGTCTTCGCTACTCGATTACCGCGGACCGGTGACGCGTTCGTTCTTGATGGGATTTACCCAATGGCCGGCCGATCTCACTGACGATGGAGTCGCGGTTGCGCGGGACTATGCGCAAGCGCGCGGCGATATCGTTGCGATCAGTTTTCTCGGCGGCATTCCTTGGCCGGAAGCCTTCGACGGTAAGCCGTTTTCCAAAGCCGTTCAGGAAAACCTGAACAATCGGCCGGCGCCAGGAAAGAAACTGTTCTTGTCGATTTCGCCGCTCAATAAGGATCGCCGCGATCTCGCGCCCTACTGGGGTGATGCGGAAAATCAGCCGTTGCCCAAACCGTGGGACAAGGAGCCGCTCAACAGCGCGCGGGTGAAGCGAGCCTATCTCAATTTTGTTTTGCGCGCGGTGGACGCCATGCGGCCGGATTATCTTGCCATCGGTGTCGAATCCAACATGCTGTTGTCGCGCGACGGCGCCAAATGGCGCCAACTGACGGAACTGCATCGCGACACTTATTCGGCGGTGAAAAAAGTCCATAAGACACTGCCGGTTTTCTTCACCACAGAAGTGTTGCATTACAAACGGCTGACGCGCGACGCCAAAGGCTCCGCCCAGGAAAAAGAAGTCGGCGAAATGATGCGCTACAGCGATATGTTCGCCATGAGCCTGTATCCGCACATGAGCCCGGAGGTGCCGCGCCCGGTGCCGCCAAGTTTTCTCGACTTCGCGACGGGTTTTAAAAAAACCATCGTCGTTGCGGAGAGCGGCATGAATTCGCGCAACGTGGAACTAAAATCCTACGGCGCTATGCTTCGTGGCTCAGATGCGGACCAGCAGCAATTTACCGAGCTACTACTCAAGACCGCGGCCCGCGACAATTACGAGTTCGTCATCAACTTCGCCACCACCGATTCCGAGCGCCTGGTCGCCAAACTGCGCCCGCCGCTCGACGATATCGCCCGAATATGGGCATTTACTGGCATGCAAACCAGCGACAAGCGTCCCAAGCCGGCATCGGCGGTGTGGGATGGATTTTATCGGGCCAAGTACGAGCAGGCGAAGTGGTGGTAGCTCCTCGCTAGCGCTTGGAACCTCAAATTATAAAATTTCAGATTTCAAACTTGGAATGCAGGCGACCGAACATACCGCCCGATCCGTTAACCACCGGTTACGTCCCGATTAGTGAATAGAACAGCACCAGCTCTCCGCTTCCGCTGGCCGCGAAATCGTGCGGCGTGCCTTTTGGAATGTGACAGACGATTCCGGGCCTCAGCGGGATTCTTTTTTCGTTCACGCTTAATCGTCCGCTGCCTCTGATAACTTGGCAGACGACGTCTTTGTCGTCGTGGTTGATCTGTTGCCGATCTGAGTTTTTGGTTGGCCGGAAGGCGATCAGGCCGCTGGTGAATTGTTCTGCTTTGAAACAGTCGGCGTAGCGGATTTCTTCGTTGATTCTCTTGAGACCCTTCAGAGCAGAGTTAATCTTGATGATTTTCATTGCTGATTCGCGCAACAACGGTTGCAGAGAGCTAACGCCATTCGCCCTACATCCGAAATTCCTGATGGGATTTTTTGCGACCTTTGCGTTCTTTGCGGCTAAAGCGTTCTTATTCGTATTCCGTCACCGCTGCCAGAATTTCTTTGATCGCTTGCTCGGCTTTGTCGTTCGGAACGCGGCTGGAACCGACGACTTTGTGGCCGCCTCCGCCGTAGTTCGTTAACAGCTCGCCAACGTTCACATTCGATGTCGGATTGAAAATGTTGTAGCCGACCGAGATCGCCGTGGTGTTTTCGCGCTGGCTGTCGTGGGCGACTTTGACTTGGATGTTGCCTTTGGGGAAGAGCGTGAAAATTAGGAAGCGATTGCCGTCGGGGATCTCTTTGACGCCGCGCAGGTCGCAGTAGATCACGTTGCCTTTGTACATCGTTCGTTCGAGCAGGAGTTTACGAAGCTTTTCTTGCTCGTCTTGAATGCGCTGGCAACGCTGCTTGACGTCTGGATCGCTCAAGGTTTCTGCCAAGCTAGTGTCGCGCAGCAAGTCGATCACTTTCAGCCAATACGGCGGGTCGCCGGCATTCTTTCCATCCGTGGTCATCGAAATCAGCACGTAACCTTGCGGGTTGAGCACGTCTTCTTGCTCCAATTTGCCGGCGTCGACGCGGTCAACCTCGTGCATGAGATGCTGCATGCGAGCTGTACCAAGAAACTCGGCGATTTCCTCTGGCGAATTCCTATTGCCGGTTGCCTGCTGCCTGTTGACTAATTCCGTATAGTACTCGTAAACGACTCGTGCCGCGCTCGGCGCCAGACGAAAACCGCCCTGGCCGATCATAATCGGTTTGAGAAAATTGGGGGTGGTGTTGGTAATGTGATGGTCGAACCAGAGCGTGCAGTTTGGATGATAGGGTAGGTTGGTGATGACGTCGCCGCGGCGAATGGCGACTAGGCCATCCTGCATGAATTTGGGCTCGACGAATAGATAATCATCAATCTTTTCGAACTTGGTGACGAGAGCGCCGCAGACCAGTCCGTCGAAGTCGGCGCGAGTGACGAGTCTCATCGAATCACTGCATCGACGGGCGTATAAGGTAGATTAAAGGCGCTGGCGACACCTTCATAGGTGACTTTGCCGTCGAATGTGTTGAGGCCTTTCGCTAAGGCTTTGTTTCGCACGAGCGCTTGAGGAAAGCCGCGATTGGCCAGCTCAAGACCGTAGGTCAGGGTCGAATTGGTCAGCGCATACGTCGACGTATTCGGGACGATCGCGGGCATGTTCGTCACGCAGTAGTGAACGACTTCCTCTTCGACGTAAATCGGCTCGAGATGAGTGGTCGGACGCGAAGTTTCCGCGCAGCCGCCCTGGTCGATGGAGATGTCGACAAAGGCTGCGCCCGGTTTCATTCGTCTCGCCAAGCCACGCGGTATGAGCTTCGGCGCTTGCGCGCCGGGGATTAACACGGAACCAATCACCAGGTCGGCGTCGACCACCGCTTCTTCGACATTGGCCCGGTTGGACATCAGCGTGGTCACATGACCGCCGAGAATGTCATGGACGTAGCGTAGCTTGGTTGGATTGATATCGAGAATGCTCACATAGGCGCCCATGCCCGCTGCGACCTGGCACGCCGCGGCGCCGGACATGCCCGCACCGATAATGACGACATTGGCGGGACGAACGCCTGATGCGCCGCCCAGGAGAATTCCTCTGCCGCTATTTTCCGCCTGGAGGCACCATGCGCCGACCTGGATCGACAAGCGCCCGGCGATTTCGCTCATGGGGGCGAGCAGCGGCAGGGAGCCGTCATCGAGCTGAATCGTCTCGTAGGCGACGGCGATGACTTTGCGCTCAAGCAGCGCGCGCGTGACGGATTCAGCAGCGGCGAGATGCAAGTAGGTGAAAAGGATTTGGCCGCCGCGCATCAGCGGAAACTCTGACGGCTGCGGTTCCTTGACCTTCATAATCATGTCCGCCTGCCGCCATACGTCCTGTGCGGTATCGACAATGATCGCTCCGGCGCTTTCATAAGCCTGATCGGTAAGACCGCTGCCCAGTCCGGCGCCTTTTTCGATCAGCACTTTGTGATTGCGCGCGACGAAGCCGGCGACCCCCGTCGGAGTAACGGCGACGCGATTTTCTTCGGTTTTGATTTCCTTTGGCACGCCGATAATCATGGATCAAAGGCTACGCGAAGGAGTTGAAAAAGGCAAAAGGCAAAAGTTAGCCGGCAAGTGGTAAAAAATGACTTTTACCCTTTACCTTTTTGCTTTTGAATTTCGTTGTCACCGGTTGATCGCCCAAACCAAGATCGCCCAGCCCGCCAGAAATGCCAGGCCGCCGATAGGCGTGATGACGCCGACCTCGCGCATGCCGGTTAGGCTTAAGATGTAGAGACTGCCGGAAAAGATGACGATGCCGGCGATGAAGCACCAGCCCGCACCGTGGAGCTTGGCTTCGGGCCAACGGGTGGCGGCCCAGGCGACCGCGATTAGGCCGAGCGCGTGATACATCTGATAGCGCACGCCGATTTCGAAGATGTTGAGCATCTCCGGTGTTAGCTTGGTCCGCAGCGAATGGGCGCCGAAGGCGCCAAGGGCGAGGGCGACGAATGCGGCGATGGCGCCAGCGCTGAAGAAGAAACGGTCCATGGGTACGTCCTGATCCTGAGTCGTGGTTCGTGTTCAGAGGGGCGAGGCGCGCCTGGCTCCCCTACATATGCCGACAATTAGCTAGCTGCGTCTCGTTGTAGTGAGACCATTATCTCGCCTTTTTGGATGACGATTTGCCGATAATCTTTGCGCTGGCTTAGTGCGTCGATCAATTTGACCAGCGGTTGGCGCGCTGTGAGATATTCTTTCGGCCCACCGGCGGCTTTCATTTCTTCGATCTCTTTCACTTCGAGATTCCAGCGCAAGAGAAATTCCTCGTCGGAAATATTTCCGGCGTTCATCTTTTTGCGCAACTCCGTGACCGACGGTTCCGGCGGCGGCCGTTCCGCCCATTCTTTGGCCCGTGGCCGGTCGAGAATCTTTGCTTTGACTTCCGGCGCCATCAGCTCCGAGCCTTCTTTGCCCCAGTAGCCAAGGGCGTATTGGATAATTTGATCGGTGACTTCTCTGTAACGCTCGCCGACGATGACGTTGATCGCCGCTTGGCTGCCGACGAACTGCGACAGCGGCGTGACCATGATCGGATAGCCAAGCTCGGCGCGCACCTGCATGGTTTCTTCCAACGCTTGATCGATCTTGTTTTCCAGCCCGACTTTACGCAGTTGGAAGCGCAGATTGGAAATCATGCCGCCGGGCACTTGATGTTGATATTGGGAGTAGTCGTATTCCACCGGCGCGCCGATGGGGAAGCCCTCGCGCTTGGCGATGTAAGTGAAATGATGCGAGACCGGCTTGAGTATTTCCTCGTCGATGAGCGTCTGGTAGCCCAGCGCGCGAAGATTTTTCGCGACGTTAAACAGCGACGGATTCGATGACCCGTCGGCCAGCGGCGGCAGCGCGGTATTGACGATCTTGATGCCAAGCTTGACGGCTTCGAGACAACAAAGCGGTCCCAAGCCGGTGGTGCAGTGGGTGTGCAGTTCGACGGGAATGCCATCGGCGTTGGCGAAGACGATGGGTACCAGCGTTTGCACGCGCTCGGGCGTGAGCAGGCCGCCGGGGTCTTTTAAGCACAAGCGGTTTACCTTTAACGACGCGGCATGGCGCGTGCGCTCGGCGAAGTATTCGTCGGTGTGTTTCGGCGATACCGAGTAGATGACGTTCAGCACCGGATTGATGCCAACGTCGCGGGAGACTTTGGTCTTCCACTCCCAGCCTTCGAGATCGTTCCACTCCTCGGAGATGCGCGCTTCCCGGATACCGTTGGCGGCCATCCGCTCCATGAAGAGGCGATACAGCGAGCGCGGTGTGAGGTCGAAGGCGCTGAAGCGTCCGGCGTTCAAGCGTAGCGGCGTATTCTTAATTCTCTGGCTGACCAGCTTGACCCGCGCCCAGGGGTCTTCTTTGAGCTCGCGCACGCATTTTTTCAAGTGCGAGCTGGAGATCAGTTCAATGGCGTCGAAGCCGGCGCGGTCCATGGCTTCGGCCACGGGCAACATCATGCCCGTGGTCATGTTCTCGGCCCAGAGGCTCTGATGGCCGTCACGGATGGTCGTGTCGACGAATTTTATGCCGTCCATGGTTTACATTCTTGGCGCTAAATGACGCAAAGTTTTTTCACCACGAAGGTCACAAAGGACACGAAGGGTTCGAATGATTAAATCTCCGAACTTCGTGCTCTTCGTGTCCTTCGTGGTGATCAAGGAATTTTCGGATAATTCTACAGTGTCAACCCAAAAAACTTCACGGCGTTGTCCAGCATGATCTTCTTGCGGATTTCGGGTTTCATGTTGACTTGCCCGAACTCTTCCAGCCAGCGCTCGACTCCGATGGCCGGCCAGTCGGAACCGAACATGGCTTTGTCTTGTAAGAGCGTGTTGATGTTGTGCAGTAATTCCGCTGGGAAATACTTGGGCGCCCAGCCGGACAGATCGATAAAATAATTCGCCTTGTGTCGGGCGATAGCCAAGCTTTCCGCTGTCCATGGCCACGTCGGGTGAGCGCTGATGATCTTCAGCTCGGGAAAGTCCGCCGCAACCTCGTCTAGATGAATCGGTTGGCTGTATTTGAGCTTGATGCCCATGCCGCCGGGAGTGCCGGCGCCGGCTGCCGCCATGCCGCCGTGGAACAAGATCGGCATATTCAATTTGGCGCACTGTTCCCACAACGGATAGAAGCGCGGATCGTTGGCGTAAAAATGTTGGCGCGCCGGATTGAGCTCGCCCATGCCGCACAGTCCCAATTCCTTGCAGCGTTTGATTTCGTCCAAGGCCAGCTTGCCGGTCCAGGGGTCGATGGCGCCGAAGGCCAGGAAAACATCGGGATGTTTTTTCACGGCGCCGGCGACGTGATCGTTGGGCAGCGGCGTCAAGCCAGTGATGGTCTCGTCGCGAGTGTTCATGATCACCGCCATCATCTTGCGGGCGCGATATTGATCGGCCATTTCGTCGATCGACACCGGCGGCCGCTCGCGGCCAAAATAGCGAGCCATTTGCGCCGTGCGGTCGCCTTTGGATTTTTGACTCGCTTCATCCGAAAGATGAACATGCACGTCGATTGCTACAATTTCTCTTGCCATGGTTTGGTGCCTCCTAAGTTATGTTTCATTTCTTATTGCATTGGCGAAGGGTTAGTTCAAGGTTCCAGGTTCAAAAGTTCAAGGTTATCGGACCTCAGGCCGCGTCACTGGCGCCGATGGGCGAGACTACCTTAGAATCCCGAACATTGAACCCTTGAACCTTTGAACGGAACGCCGCGCCTAAACGCGGCGTTCCATCGTTACGGAGAAATTTGGCGTCTGTACATGGATCTGGCGGTTTTTGGTCCGCTTCGACAACTCTTGCAACAGGTTCACCAGCGGCTGCTCAGAGTTCAAATATTCCAGCGGGCGCTTATTGGCGCGCATGAAGTCGATATCCTCTTTGCCGACGATCCAGCGCAGCAGCAATTCTTCGTCGGAGGTGCCTTCGGCGCCGAGCCGGCGGCGCATCTCATCCGGTGACGGTTCATCGGGTGTCCATTGAGCCCACTCCTTGGCGCGTGGGCGGTCGAGAATTTTGTCCTTGACGCTGGGTGCCATGTCGCGTGCTCCTTCCGCCCCGGCGTGGCCGAGGGCGAACTTGATCACCTGATCGGTGACTTCTTTGTAGCGCTCGCCGACGATGACATTGATCGCCGCCTGGCTGCCGACGAACTGCGACAGCGGCGTGACCATGATCGGGTAGCCGAACTCCTCGCGGACCTTGATGGTTTCCTCCAACGCCTCGGGGAATCTATGCTCCAAACCGACCTTGCGCAATTGGAAGCGCAGGTTCGAAAGCATGCCGCCGGGAACTTGGTGCTGATACTGGGAGTAGTCGTATTCAACCGGCGCGCCGATTGTAAAACCCTCGCGCTTGGCGATGGCGGTAAAATGGCGCGACACCGGTTTCAAGACTTCTTCGTCGATATCGGTCTTGTAGCCCAAGGCGCGGGCGTTTTTCGCGACATTGAACAGCGACGGGTTCGAAGTATCGTCAGCCAGTGGCGGCAATGCCGTGTTAATCGAGCGGATGCCGAGCGCCATGCCCTTGATACAGCAAAGCGGGCCGAGGCCGGTCGTGCAGTGGGTGTGCAGTTCGACGGGAATGCCGTTGGCGTTCCTAAAGATGATCGGTACCAAGCTGTCCATTCGCTCCGGTGTCAACAAGCCGCCCGGATCTTTGAGACAGAGCCGATAGGGTTTGAGTGACGCCGCCTGGCGCGTCCGCTCGGCGAAGTATTCGTCCGAGTGCTTCGGCGAAACGGAATAGATGAGATTCAAAATCGACTTCATGCCGGCGCGGTGGCACTCGCCGACGCGGAACTTCCAGCCCTCGTAGTCGTTCCACTCATCTGAGATGCGAGCTTCCTTGATGCCGTTGGCGAACATGCGCTCGACGAACAGCCGGTACATGGATGGCGGATTGTACTCGAAGGTGTTGACCCGGCCGGCGATCAAACGGAGCGGGGTCTTGGTGATCAGCTTAGACACCAAGCGCACGCGCTCCCAAGGATCTTCTTTCAGCTCGCGCACGGTTTTCTTCAAGTGCGAACCGGAAATTAACTCGATCCCCTCAAACCCCGCATCGTCTAAGTTCTTGGCGATCGGCAGCATCATGCCCGTGGTCATATTCTCCGCCCACAAGCTCTGATGGCCGTCGCGGATGGTGGTGTCGACGAATCGAATGGTGTCCATGGCGCCTCCGGCGAATCTAAATTGCAAAGCTCTCATTTCAGATAGCATGAAGACGACGCAATTTCATGAACCCACGTGTAAAATTCGTTTGAAGCCTCGCTCGCCTCTGTGTTAAGTCGATGACAGGTCGGTCGCAGAGGTTCGAGGCAGTTTTTTCTCGTATTTATTTGGAGCGTGCGCTAGAGTTCCGACAATCTTAGTAGAATGGTTTGTGGCTGATCATCAGCCTGGAAAAGAGGAATGCAATGAAAGTGAACTGTCGGCATGGGCTGGTATTTTTTGTCGCCATTTTAACCGCGTTTGGCTTGGCTCCGGCATTTTCAGCGGAGACGCCTTTCTATCGCGGCAAGACCCTAACCGTGCTGATCAATTTTGCTACCGGCGGGCCGACGGATATCGAGGGCAGGCTTGTGGCCCGTTACCTGGGAAGACAGCTTCCCGGACAGCCGGCGGTAGTGGTGCAGAACATGGCCGGCGCCGGTGGTGTGACCGGCACGAATTACCTCGGCGAAGTTGCCAAACCCGATGGCTTGACCATGGGGTATTTTACCGGGCAGTTTTTTAATCTTCTGACCGCCGATCCCAATCTTAGAGTCGATCTCGCTAAGTTCGCTTATATCGCGAGCATTGAAGGAGTCGCCGTTGCCTATCTACGAAAGGATTTCGGGCCGGGTATTCAGGAACCTAAAGATATTATCAAAGCGAAAGGTCTCAGGGCGGGCGGCTTAAGCCTCAATAGCGCGAAGGACGTACGCTTCCGGCTACAACTTGATCTCCTGGGTGTTCCCCATCAATACGTGACCGGCTACAACTCTAACTCGGACGCACGTCTAGCCGTGGAGCGAAACGAGATCCAGTTCTTTACCGAGGGAACGCCCGGCTATCGCTCTCAGGTGCAACCGCGCATGGTCAAGGACGGCATCGTCCTGCCTGTTTACGCTGACGAGCTAGTGACTGCGGATGGAGAGTTTAAGCCGAGCGCGGAGGTGCCCGATATCCCTTCTTTCTCCCAACTCCACCGGCAGATATTCGGCAAACTCGGCACGGGGCCGCAGTGGGAAGCGCTGAAGACGATCAATCTCACCCACGCCATGCAGCGCATCGCCAAAGTTGCACCGAATACGCCGCCGGAAGCCGTTTCGGCGCTAAGGCAAGGGTTTTCGCAGATGATCAAGGATCCGGAATTCATCCAGGAATTCAAAAAGGTCACGCGCTCCGATCCGAACTTTCAAGTCGGTGGCGAAGCGGACAAACTTATAAGAAAGCTGGTCCAAGCCCCGCCCGAGGTGAGGGCGACGATTCGAAAATACACGGAAAGCAAGTGATTCGACTGCGAACTTCTTCCAATCCGGCTGGCGGGGGTGTGCTTAAAGACGCCTGAGTTAGCAATCTTCAAGAATGAGTTGGTAGTCCAACCCTAAAGCTCGGGCTTACTGCATCACCTGATTGATCACGATATCTGCATTCATTACGCCCACATTCGCCGGATTCTTTTTGTACTCGCCGGCTAAATCGCCGGCGCCGCGGGTGGTTGGATTACCGTCTTTATCTAATCGGACGATGATGTTGATCTTCCCCGTGAATGGCGTGTTTTGCATCATGACGTTTTCTTGGCCGAGGGAATAATTCAGCGGAAATGTCGGATGGTCGATTTTCTTGACGGCCAGGGGCGGGCCGCCGGCGCCGGCCGCTGGTCTCGCGATGATAAATAATGCGGCTTGGGGATCGATCCTGTCTTTCAATTTTGGATCGACGGTGATTTTGCCGGAGATGGTTTGGCCTGATGGCATCGTTGCTGGTGTAGCTCCGGCGTTTGGCTTTGGCGCGCCGCCCGTGGTTGGAATCTCGGCGAGCACCTTGGCGACTTCATTTCTTTCTTCGCCTGGCGGCACGAGTTTCAACAGTTTTTCGAAAATCTCTCGCGCGCCGGCGAAATCTTTTTTGTCTTGGTAGAGCACCATGCCTTTGCCCCACAGCGCCATGGGAAGGTTCGGCGCCCGCGACAATGCTTTTTCGAACGCCATCAGCGCGCCGTCGCCATGGCCGGCCTGCATGAGAATAAAGCCCATATAGCTATGCGCTTCGGGATTGTTGGGATCAGTGGCGAGAACTTTCTTAAAAGCTTCGATGGCTTTGGGGAATTCTTGACGGGAAAAAGCTTGCTTGCCTTCGGTAAGCGCCGCACTGGCTTCGCTATTCGCCGGCGCCGTTCCGGTCATGAAGTCACCGGTCATGGTATCGCTCTCACCCTGGCGTGGCCGGATCGACTTGGTCAGCATGACGCCGAGTGCGAGACCGAAGAGTAAAAGAAATACTCCGCCGGTGACCATCTGCCAGCCGCGAAAACGGCTTGGCGACGGCGCATCTTTGGCGGATTTTGCTCTCGCCGCCTTGGCCATTGCCGGCACCACGGTTTTTGCCGGCATGGCGGCCAACTGCTGCATCACTCCAGCCGCCTTGGCCTCGACTTCATATTTTAGCGCTTGGTAGTCCGACTCCGAGAGCTTGCCGGACTGATAATCGAAATCCAGCTCAGTCCATTCGGTGCTTAAGCGAGAGCGCTCTCTCAGCAGTTCGGCTCGTGGCGTGGTGTCTTCGATATCGGGTATTTCAATATTATTTTGGCGCAACAATTCGCTGCGTGTCCGGTCGGAGATCGGTGACGGAACCGTGGAATCTTTGGCCAGTTTTTTTCTTGCCGCGATGCGGCGGACAAACAGCAGCGCGGCGATGACGCCGATGACTAAAACGACATAGGGCAGGATCCACAAGAGCGCGCTGAAGCCGCTGGTTTTAGGTTTGAGCAAAACCCATTCGCCATACTTGGAAACAAAGAAGTCATTGATTTGCTCCGTCGTTCTACCGGCTTCAACTTGTTCGCGCACGATGGCGCGCATCTGTTGGGCCATTTCGGAAGGGGAGTCGGCGACGGAAAGATTTTGACAGACAACACAGCGCAGCTCGCTGGCGATCTCGCGGGTGCGCTCCTCGATGTCGGGCGCGGTGGCGGCGAACAGGGAACTCCTGAATAGGACTAATAGGGCGTATAGGACAAATAACTTGGGAAAAACCATGAACCTCAGCGCACTCCCTGATAATCGCCGCGGCCCTCTTGCGCGCTGGCGATGGATTTGGCCGCCTCTTCGAGTTTGCTCAGGACAAGCGCGGCGCGGATACCGCCGACATGTTTATAGGTGATGCGTCCTTGGGGGTCGATGAAGAAACTTTCGGGGATTCCCCAGGTGCCGTAGTCGACAGCGATCTTGCCGGATTCGTCCTTGCCATTGGGATAGGTGACGGCAAATTCTTTGAGAAAGTCTTTTGACGCTTGATCGCTATCCTGCAAGGCGACACCGAGAAAGATCATGTTCTTGTCCTTGACCTTTCGCCACGCCGCTTCGAGATCATAGGCCTCGGTGCGGCAGGGCGCGCACCATGACGCCCAAAAATTTAGAAACAGCGCTTTGCCGCGAAAATCCTCCAGGCTTATTTTCTTTCCGTCGAACAGCGTCACGTTGAATGGCGCCGCCGGTTTGGCGAGCAGCGGCGAGTGGATGTACTTCGCGTCACGGGTAAAGCCGAAGGCGAGCAATGCTAAAATCGGCGCGATGATGAGGACGGTAATGATTAGACGACGGATTGGCATTTAGGCCTCGCTGACGGCGGCAAGGTAAAAGGCAAAAGGCAAAAAGTCAAAGTCAAAACCCGCACTGGGATATTCATGATTGTTCTTGTTGCTCCGCTTTTGGCATCGGCCAGATGCAGATCAGCGTGCCGAAGACGATCACGAAGCCGCCGATCCACATCCAGATGACCAGCGGGCGAACCAGGACTTTAAGCGTCGCTTGGTTGCGCTCGACTTCGCTAAACCCCGAAAGTATCAGATAGATGTCTTCGCTTAAGCTGCTTTGGTGCACGGCACGCCCGATCGGCGACTGTTGGCTCGGAAAAAACTTCAGCGCCGGGTTGATGACGCCTTCGTCGTTGCCGTTGTGAAAGACTCGGAAGGCGCCCTCGACGCGAAAATGAGTCGGCTGCTGCGCGCCTTTGAGTCCTTCAAACTGAATCCGGTAGTTGCCGACGGTCAGATCCTGCTTGACCGCCAAGGTCGCTTCCTTTTCCTTGCTGTAGGTCATCGAGCCGGCGATGCCCATGATGATTAGGACCACGCCCAGGTGGACGATGAAGCCGCCGTAGCGCCGTTGATTGCGCCGGCTAAGTGTGATGAGTCCGCGCAGGATGCCTTCGCCGGCGATACGTTTGCGGGCGCGCAGAGCCAGCGCCGTGTCGTAGGTCATGGTGCAGACGACGAAGGCGAGCAGCGTGAAACCCAAGAGCGGTAGAAAGTCGCGCACTTTCCAGAGGAACAAGCCAAAGCCAAAGAGCAAGGCCGCGCTGGCCGGCCAAAGAAAATTGCGCTTCAGGTTGTCCCATGACGCGCGGCGCCAGGCGATCATCGGTCCCACCGCCATGAGAAACACCAAACATAAAAATAGCGGCACGGTGACAGAATTAAAATAAGGTGCGCCGACGCTCACTTGCACGCCGGCGACCGCTTCGGAGATGAGCGGAAAGATCGTACCGAGGAAAATCGTAAAGAGCGCAGACACGAGCACGATGTTGTTGAGCAAGAACGCCGACTCGCGGCTGATCATCGAGTCGAGCTCTGGTTGTTCTTTGAGCAGGTCGGCCCGGTAGGCGAGCAATCCAAAGGAGCCGAGCAGGATGAAAGCAAGAAAGCCGAGAAAGAAAGCGCCGACCGGCCCGGATGAAAAAGCATGAATCGATGAGATGATTCCCGAGCGCGTGAGAAAGGTGCCGAAGATGGTCAGACTGAAGGCGACAATAATGAGCGACAGGTTCCACACTTTTAGCATGCGCCGGCGCTCCTGAACTTGTACCGAATGTAGGAACGCGGTGGCCGGTAGCCAGGGCATGAACGCGGCGTTTTCCACCGGGTCCCAAGCCCAGTATCCTCCCCAGCCGAGTACGTGATAGGACCACCAGGCGCCGACCAGATTTCCGGCAGTTAAGAAAAACCAGGCGGTGATCGTCCAGCGGCGCGTGGTCGTGATCCAGGCTTCGTCAATTTTGCCGACGATCAGCGCCGCCATGGCGAAGGCGAAGGGCACTGTGAGACCTACGAAGCCGGTGTAGAGCAGCGGCGGGTGGGTCATCATGTTGGCATCTTCGAGCAAAGGGTTGAGGCCGCGCCCATCGAGTGGAATAGGCGAGATGGTTTCGAATGGATTCGAGAGAAAGCCGATGACTCCGAGAAAAAATGCCGAGACAATGGAAAAGATCATCACAACCCAGGGCATTAACTCGTGATGTCGCTCGCGATAGACCCAGGCGACGATGCCGGCGAAGATGATGAGAATCCATTCCCACAGCAGCAGAGAGCCTTCCAATGCGCCCCACAGACCGGTGACTCGGTAGTAGATCGGCGTGGCGCGTGTGGTGTTGAAGGCGACATACTTGATCGAGAAGTCGGTGGCGACCAGGCCATAGATGAGTGCCGCGGCCGCCACCGTGACCAAAGTAAATTGACCGAAGATCGAATAGCGGGCCACGGCGCGAAAACGTTCCGGTTCAAAGCGCGCAGCAATCAGAGGGCTGGCGATGCCGACCAGCGCCAGAGCGAACGCCATTAGAATCGAGCTATGACCCAGCGTCGCGGTCACTTGGCGGTCGCTTCCTTGGCGGGAATAAAGCTGTTGGTTGGAGTCTTGCCGTCGGCGTGGGGGCTATAGTCCTCGGCATGCTTGGCCATGATCATGGTGGCCTGAAACACGCCGTCGCCGCCGACCCGGCCCTCGACCACCGCGCCTTTGCCTTCGACGAACAAATCCGGCGGCACGCCTTTGAAATAGACCGGGAATTTTGTGCTGCCGTCGGTGATCTCGAAGCGATAGATGAGATTTTGCAAATCTTTTTCGAGCGAGCCTTTAACCACCATGCCGCCCATGCGGACGAACTTGCCCTGCAGTGATTTTTCCTCGGCGCGCAGCTCGGATGGCATTTTAAAGTATACCAGGGCTTCCTGCATGCCGCCGTAGATCATATAGGCGAGGGCGCCGAGAATGATCACGCCGCCGATCAGAAATCGTCTACTTTTTGACATTGTCACTACTCACTTCCAACGATCTGAGCCGGCTGAGTTCCGCTTCAGCGGCCCGGTAGCGCCGTTTCAAGAAAATCCAATACATGACGATCGCACTCCAAACGATTCCATAGGCCAGTGCGACAAATCCCCAAGCTCCCATCACACCCCCCGCTCTAAACGTAGCGTTTTGATTTCCTGACGCATCTCACCGACCCGATAGCGGAGCGACAGGAGATAGAAATAGATCAATAAGAAACCAACAAAACTTATCACCAGCGCGGTCAGCATGGCGGGATGGACGTTCTCCCACGGCGCTTTGTCGGGACGAAGAATGGACGGCGGTTGATGCAAGGTGCGCCACCAATAGACCGACATGTGGATGAGTGGGATGTCGAGAAACCCGATGATTCCCAAAATCGCCGCGGCGCTGGCAGCCCGATTCTCGTCGTCGATCAAAGAGCGAAGCATCAGGTAGCCGGTGTAAATGAGCAGCAGGATCGCCGTTAACGTCAAACGCGCGTCCCAGGTCCACCATACGCCCCAAGTCGGCTTGCCCCAGATCGAACCTTCAATGATCGTCAGCGCGGTAAACAAGACGCCCAACTCGGCGGCGGCGTGGGCGAGCAGATCGTCGCGCCTTTCGCGCTTCCACAAATACATGGCGCTGCCGACAAACACCAGGAAGTAGGAAAGGTAAGCGGTGAGAATGCTCGGCAGATGAAGATACATGATGCGCTGAACGTCGCCTTGATAGGCGTCAGGTGGCGCGACGGCCAGGCTCCAATACAGTCCTATGGCTACGGCTACGGCGGCGAGGGCGCCGAGTATGCCCTTGCGCTGCTTGATGGTTTGGATCGTTTGCGCCATGGCTAACTTTCAATCACCCAATCGAAGATCAAAACTCCCAGGGTCAAAAATATCACATCAAATCCGAAAAGCAGCCTGAGCCAGGGCGCCGCATCGTTAAATGTGCCGGTTTTCAAAACCGTCTCCATGCAACGGATCGTGGCGAGCAGCACCGGGATCATCAAGGGAAACAGCACCAACGGCAGCAGCAGCTCGCGCGCTCGCGCCCTCAAAGTAATTGCCGACATGATGGTGCCCAAGACACAGAAGCCGACCGTGCCCAGTAAAGTTACCAGAAAGAGCTGCGGTAGCAAATTCCAGCTTGAAAGATTGAAGAGAATCCAAAATAGCGGCATGACCACAAGCTCGACCAGAATCATGAGCAGCAAGTTGAAGCCGCTCTTGGCGAGGAACAGGGCGCCACGATCGAGGGGCGACAGCAGCAAAGCGTCGAGACAGTGATTTTCCCTCTCAGACTGAAACAGTTGGGCCAGCCCCAAAGTTCCTGTGAAGAGAAACGCCAGCCAGAGTAGGGCCGGCGCCATCTCGGCCATTTTGTCCGCCGCGACGTCGAAGGAAAAATGAAAGACGAACAAGAGCAGCGTGCCGAAGAAAAACATCGTCAGCAGGCTGTCGCGCCGGCGCAGCTCCAAGCGAAGGTCTTTTTGGAGCAGCAGATAGCTTTGCGTCAAGAGTTCCATGATTCACCCTGGGGTAAGAATTCACTAAACGCCCGGGCAAAGCTCGGCCAAGGCTGCTGCTTGGCTTCATCGAAACTCATCCGCCCCTGGTGCAAAATGATCGCGCGGTTACACAGTTTGAGCGCGCGTGAAACATGGTGCGATGCCATGATCGCGAGATTCCCCTGAGCGCAATGAGCCTGGAGAAAGCTCTCAAGCAAGTCGATGCCCTTGCCATCGAGCACGCCATAGGGCTCATCGAGCAAAAGAAGGCCGGGTTGCAAGAGCTGCCATTTGGCGATCGACAAACGACATTTCATGCCGCTGGAGAGATTGCCGACCGATTCGCCGGCGCGTGGCGCGAGGCCGATGGCTTCTAGCGCCGCACCGATCGCGCTTGAGCTATGATGACGCTTGTAAAGCGCGCTGAAGAAGCGGAGATTTTCTTCGACCGTCAAGTTCTCGTAGAGATGATCGGCTGGCGTCATGAAGCCAATTTGAGCCCGCGACTTGGGAGCGTTTCTGCTTATCGGTTCGCCGTCAAATTCGATCGAGCCCGCCGTCGGCATGATCAAGCTGGCGAGCAATTTTAAGAGCGTGGTCTTGCCGGCGCCGTTGGGGCCGAGCAACGCAACGAAGCTGCCCGGCGGCAAATCGAGATCGAGATCCTTGAGCGCCCACAGAAAACCATAAGCTTTGGCGAGTTTTTTGACGGTCAAACGCAAGGTTGGAATTCGCTTTCCTTAGTACCGCGTGGCTGCTGGAGGTTGAGTGGGTCGACTATAGTGAGCCAGGTCGGTGGATTCAAGTGCGCTTCAATATTTGTGATGATGGCCGGCTTGATTGACATTGCCGCCTTAACTCTCCTATTTTGTAGCGGCGAGCTTTGATTTTTGTCGAATGGGGGGCTACTCGATGAATCCCGTCGTTACGGTCACCGGGTTTTGGGATGCGTTCATAACCAGGATTGCGGTATTTCTGCCGAACCTGTTTTTTGCTATCGCGATTATTTTGCTCGGTTGGGTAATCTGTAACGTGATCAAGCGCATCGTCGCGCGGCTTTTAAAGCTCTGTCAGTTCGATCTTTTAGCCGAACGTGCCGGCATCAAGCAGATACTCGACCGGGGTGGTATTCGCCAGTCGGCTTCGGACATTTTGGGACTGCTGGTTTTTTGGTTTCTGTTCCTGATCGCCATCGTGACGACGCTCGAGACCCTCAATCTGAGCGGCGCCACCGATACGCTGCACACCATCTATTTGTATATCCCGAAAATCGTCGCCGCGTTGGTGACACTGATACTCGGCCTATACTTTGCCAATTTTCTCGAAAGCGTCACGCGTACTTCCTGCGCCAACGCGGGTCTCGAGCAATCCGCGTCGATCGGCCGGGCTGCCTATGTCGCCACCGCGGTCTTCGTCGTTGCCGGTATCTTCGAAATTCTCGATATTGCCTCTGAGATCGTCATTTGGGCCTTCATTTTGGTCTTCGGCGCGGTCTGTTTGGCGCTCGCCTTGGCGTTTGGGCTGGGTGGGCGCGAGGTCGCCGGACGGTTTTTAGAAAAATGGTTAGAGCAGAAGAAATCCGATTAGTTACGCAACTTGACTCGCTGTAGGTAATCGGTTACTTTCGACCGGTTCAAAACTAAATTCCCAAAAATAGCCTAAAGCGCCGTGCGAATCGGTAGGCGCGCTTAGGCTTTTTTTGCACGTGAGGAGATTATGGCAGAGTACAAAGTGGTAAAAGTCCCGAAGGACGGCGCAAAGATCACCATGGGGGCGAACAAAAAGCTCAATGTCCCCGACAATCCGATCATCCCCTTCATTGAAGGCGACGGCACTGGCCGCGATATTTGGCGCGCTTCGGTGCGGGTTTTCGACGCTGCGGTCAAGAAAGCATTTGGCGGCAAGAAGAAAATTCACTGGATGGAAGTCTACGCCGGTGAGAAGTCGTTTAAGCAATATAACAGTTGGCTGCACGAAGAAACCGTGCCGGCATTTACAGAATTTCTCGTGGGTATCAAAGGGCCGCTGACCACGCCGATCGGCGGCGGGATGACTTCGTTAAACGTCGGTCTAAGAAAGTTGCTCGATCTCTACGTATGCCTGCGGCCCGTGCGTTACTTCAACGGCGTCCCTTCGCCGGTGAAGCATCCTGAATCTGTCGATATGGTGGTTTTCCGGGAAAACACCGAAGACATTTACACCGGCATCGAGTTCCCCAATGGCACTGAAGCCAACGCCAAATTCAAATCGCTGCTCAAAGAAAATTTTCCTAAGGAATATGCCAAGATTCGCTTTCCGAATACGGCGGCCGTTGGCTTGAAACCGGTGTCGGTGGAAGGTACCGAGCGCCTGGTTCGCGCGGCAATTCAATGGTCGCTGGCGAATAAGCGCAAGAACATTAACTTTGTCCACAAGGGCAACATCATGAAATACACCGAGGGCTCATTCATGGAATGGGGTTACGCCCTCGCTAAGCGTGAATTTCGCAACGACGTGGTTGCCGAACGCGAATCGTGGATCTTAGGCAACAAGGAAGCCAACCCCAATATTTCGGTCGAAGACAACGCTAAACAGATCGACCCTGGCTTCGACATGATGTCCCCGGCGCAGCAGGGTGATATTAAGAAGGAAGTCGAAGAGGCGCTCAAGCTCTGGCCGACCCACGGTGACGGTAAATGGAAGTCTAAACTAATGCTCAAAGACTCCATCGCCGACGTGACGCTACAGTTCGTGCTGATTCGGCCCAAGGATTACGATGTCATAGCGACGCTGAATCTGAACGGCGATTATCTTTCTGACGCGCTGGCCGCCCAGGTCGGTGGCATCGGCATCGCACCGGGCGCCAATATCAATTACGAGAGCGGCCACGCGGTGTTCGAAGCGACTCACGGCACGGCACCCAAGTACGCAGACCTCGACAAAGTGAATCCGGGATCGGTCATCCTCTCCGGCGAAATGATGCTCCGCTATATGGGTTGGGGTGATGCCGCTGATTTGATCATCAAAGGCATCGAAGGCGCGGTCAATGACAAGACGGTAACCTACGACTTCGAACGGTTGATGCCAGGGTCAACGCTGGTGAGCTGCTCCGGATTCGGTGACGCGATTATCTCTAATATGTAATTTTCGAAGAGGGTAAAGTTGTGGCTAGGAAGAAAATTGCTTTAATCGGCGCGGGAAACATCGGCGGGTCGATGGCTCACCTGGCTCTGTTGAAGGGATTGGGCGATGTCGTGTTGTTCGACGTGGTCGAGGGTTTGCCACAGGGTAAAGCGCTCGACCTGTCCCATGCCGGACCGGTAGAAGGTTTTGACGGCGACGTCATCGGCACCAACAAGTATGACGATATCACCGGCGCCGATGTCTGTATCGTCACCGCTGGGATCGCGCGCAAGCCGGGCATGAGCCGCGACGATTTGCTCGGCACCAACGCGAAGATTCTCACTTCGGTAGCCGACGGCATCAAAAAACATGCGGCTAATTCGTTCGTCATCGTCATCACCAATCCTTTGGATGCGATGGTCACGTTGATGCAGCGCGCCCTTGGCTTTCCCAAAAATCGCGTGGTCGGTCAATCGGGTATTTTAGATTCATCGCGTTACCGTTCGTTTATCGCCAAAGAGCTCAAGGTCTCGGTCAAAAGCGTGCAGGCGATGGTGTTGGGCGGTCATGGCGATGACATGGTCCCGGTGCGCAGCACCTGTTTAATCGGCGGCGTGCCGGTCGAGAAGCTGATCTCCAGCCAACGACTCGATGAGATAGAAGCGCGCGTGCGCAACGCCGGCGGCGAGGTTGTCGCTCTGCTCAAGACTGGCTCGGCTTATTTCTCGCCGGCTTCGGCGGCGATTCAGATGACCGAGGCGTTTCTTTTTGACAAGAAGGAAATTCTGCCCTGTGCCGCGCTACTTGAAGGCGAGTACGGCGTCAGTGGCTACTATTTCTGTGTGCCGGTACAGATCGGCGCCGGTGGCGTGGAAAAGGTCATTGAAATCAATTTGACCAATGCCGACAAGCAGGCCTTCAACGGTTCTCTCGATCACGTCAAAGATATCGTGCAGGCGATGAACCGTGTGTTGGGCGTAGCTTAAAAAGTTAATAGCCGGCAGAAATAGAGCAGACGAAGTTCAGTACTCTGTCTCTGCCGCTTTTCTTTTTCTCCCCGGTTCATGAACATCCACGAGTTTCAGGCGAAGGACATTCTCAAACGCTTTGGCGTCGCGGTGCCGCGAGGCATCGTTGCGTCGACGCCAGAAGCCGCCAAAGCGGCGGCGCTGGAACTCGGCGGCGCTGTCTGTGTGGTCAAAGCACAGATTCACGCCGGCGGGCGCGGCAAGGGCGGCGGCGTCAAAGTCGTCAAGAGCGCCGATGAAGCGGCCGCGCGCGCGGCAGAAATGCTCGGCAAACATCTTGTCACGCATCAGACCGGGCCGGAGGGGCGCCAGGTGCGCCGCGTGCTGGTCGAGCAGGGGCTCAATATCGCGCGCGAAATTTACCTCGCCATGGTGCTCGATCGCGCTCAGTCTCGGGTGACCGTGATTTGTTCCTCTGAAGGCGGCGTGGAGATCGAAGAGGTGGCGGAGAAGCACCCGGAAAAGATCTTGAAAGAGGCGATCGATCCGGTGATCGGCTTAGCGCTGTTCCAGTGCCGGCGGATCGCCGGCAAGCTGGCGATCCCCGCCGAGCTTACGGGAAAGTTCGCCGCCGTCGTGCAAGGGCTCTATCGCGCCTTTGATGAATGCGATGCTTCGCTGGCTGAGATCAATCCTTTGATCATCACCAAGGAAGGCCAGATCTTGGCGCTCGACGCCAAGATGAATTTCGACAGCAACGCGTTTTTCCGTCAGAAAGAAATTCTCGCCTTGCGCGATCTCGACGAAGAGGAGCCGCGCGAGGTGGAGGCGAGTAAGTACGATCTCTCTTATATCTCCCTTGACGGCAATATTGCCTGCATGGTCAATGGCGCCGGCTTGGCGATGGCGACCATGGACATCATCAAGCTCTACGGCGGCGAGCCGGCCAACTTTCTCGATGTCGGCGGTGGCGCCGATAAGGAGAAGGTTGCTCAGGCATTTAGAATCCTGCTTGCCGACTCGCGGGTGCGCGGCCTGCTCATCAATATTTTTGGCGGCATCATGCGCTGCGACGTGCTCGCCCAAGGTGTCGTCGATGCCGCGCGCGCGCTTCATGTTAGCGTGCCGCTGGTCGTTCGCATGCAGGGCACCAATGTCGAACAGGGAAGGAAAATTCTCGCCGACTCCGGTCTCACGATCATTACGGCGGAAACCATGGCCGAGGCGGCCGAAAGGATCGTCCAGGCAGTTAAAAATTAGAAAATATTATAAGCGTCCATTTTTAATTTTCAATTGGAATCAGGGTTTCATGTCCATTCTAGTCAACAAATCGACGCGCGTATTGACCCAGGGAATCACCGGCGCTACCGGCCAATTTCACACCAAGGCGTGCAAAGAGTATGGCACGCAGATGGTTGGCGGGGTGACGCCGGGCAAAGGCGGCACGGCGTACGAAGGGATACCGATTTTCGAGACGGTGGAACAGGCGGTCAATGAGACCGGCGCCAACGCCAGCGTGATCTATGTGCCGCCGCCCTATGCCGCTGATGCGATCTTGGAAGCGGCCGATGCCAATGTCCCATTGATCATTTGTATCACCGAAGGCGTGCCGGTGCGGGACATGGTCAAGGTGAAACGCTATCTGGCGGGACGAAGCTCGCAATTGCTCGGTCCGAACTGTCCCGGCACGATTACGCCCGGCGAGTGCAAGATCGGCATCATGCCCGGCCACATTCACAAGCCGGGAACCATCGGCGTGGTGTCGCGCAGCGGCACGTTGACCTACGAAGCGGTCGATCAATTGACCCGCTTGGGATTGGGACAGTCGACTTGCGTCGGCATCGGCGGCGATCCGGTGCATGGCTTTGAGTTTGTCGACGTGCTTAAATTGTTTAACGACGATCCGCGGACCGAAGCGGTCGTGATGATCGGTGAGATCGGCGGCAGCGCCGAGGAAGAAGCGGCCGCATGGATCAAGGCGAACATGAAAAAGCCGGTGGCCGGCTTCATCGCTGGACAGACCGCGCCGCCGGGCAAAAGAATGGGCCACGCCGGCGCGATCATTTCCGGCGGTAAGGGCACCGCCAGAGAAAAAATCGCAGCGATGAAACAGGCCGGCATTTGCGTGGCGTCCTCGCCGGCGACCATCGGCCAAACCATGCAGGAGGCGTTAGCAAACTAATGGCTGTCGAAAGAACACTATCAATCGTCAAACCGGACGCCGTGGGGCGGAATTTGATCGGCGAGATTCTCAGGAAGTTCGAAGCCGCGGGGCTGAGAATCGCCGCGGCAAAGTTAATTCGCCTTACCCCCGAGAGCGCCCAAGGATTTTATGCGGTCCATAAAGCTCGGCCGTTTTTTCAGGGCTTATGCGAATATATGTCCTCGGGTCCAATATTTGTTTCCGTGTTGGAAGGCGATAATGCGATCGCTAAAAATCGCGAAGTGATGGGCGCCACCGATCCCGCAAAAGCAGCCCCCGGCACGATTCGCAAAGAGTTTGGCAAGGACATCGAACAAAACGCGGTTCATGGCTCGGATGCTGCGGAAACAGCGGCTGCGGAAATCGCTTTCTTCTTTAAACCCGACGAGATTCATTAATTTCAAGGCGCGTTCAATATTCTACCGGTAAAGCGAAGGTGAAGCCCAATATCAAAGATTTGAGCTTCAGCGATCTCACGGCATTTCTCGCCGAGAGAAAGCATCCGGCGTATCGCGCCCGACAAGTTTGGCAATGGCTGTTTCAAAAGCGCGCTCGGCAATTCGCCGAGATGACCAATCTATCGCGCAATTTGCGCGACGAGTTGGAGCAAAATTTCTCCATCAGCGGGCTTACGGTGCTCAGCCGGGCCGAGTCGCGCGACGGCACGGTGAAGTTTTTATTCGGTCTTGGCGATGGGCAAAGTATCGAGAGTGTGCTCATTCCGGAAACTAAACGGCTGACGCTGTGCATCTCGACCCAAGTCGGCTGTGCTTACGGTTGCGCCTTTTGTGCTACGGCGCTGCTCGGTTTCAAAAGAAATTTGACGGCTAGCGAGGTCGTCGATCAGATTATCGAGGCCAGTCGCACGGGGGCGGACGACCCAAGGATCACCAATATTGTTCTGATGGGAATGGGTGAGCCGCTTGCCAACTATGCCAATACTTTACGCGCCATCGAGATCATGACCGACGGCAGTTGGGGCTTGGGCATTGCGCCGCGCCGGGTGACGCTATCGAGCGTCGGTCTGATTCCGCAAATTGAAAAGCTCATGGCGGAAACCAACGTCAGTCTGGCGATCTCGTTGCACGCCGCCAGCGAGGAGCTGCGCGGCCGCTTGATGCCGGTGAATCGAAAGTATTCACTACAACAGCTGATGGAGTGCTGCCGAAACTTGCCGCTGCCACGGCGCAAGCGAATTACTTTCGAATATGTCCTGCTGCGCGGCGTGAACGACTCGGTGGCCGACGCGACGGCGCTCTGCCGCGTGCTGCGCGGCGTGCCGAGTAAAGTCAACGTGATTCCGTTCAACCCGCATCCGGAAAGCGAGTTCCGGCGGCCCGCGGACGAGGACGTTAAACGGTTCCAACAGGTGCTCTTCGATCACCATATTCAGGTCAACCTGCGCCGGCCGCGCGGCGACGACATCGCCGCGGCCTGCGGCCAGCTCCAGGGCCAAGCGGAAGGGCGCTGGCGGGAGTTATCGGCACAGCGTGAGGCTTGTTAAATAATCAGGTTCTGCAGGTTTTTGTGTGGACTATGTATCACGTTCATTCTGTTTTCTTCATCACGAAGATCACGAAGGACACCAAGGGTTCGGATCATTAAGACTCCGAACTTCGTGCCCTCTTATGAAAATAGGCTTAAAGAGCCAAACAGTGTTAGTAAATTTGTAACGTTTTAATTTTCATGCGCAGTGTTGTACCGAGTGGTACATGAATTACTTCGTGGTGAAACTATTTTCACAGTCAACCCAGAAGAATCAATAATGGTGAGCAAGCAAATTATCGGCGTTATCGGCGGCAGCGGGCTCTATCAGATGGCCGGACTCGAAGGGGTGCGGCGAGTCGAGGTCAAAACACCCTTCGGTAAGCCTTCCGACAAATTTGTCAGGGGACAAATCGGCGCAGTGGAATTAGTTTTTCTACCGCGCCATGGAATCGGCCACCGCTGGCTGCCCACCGAAGTGAATTTTCGCGCCAATATTTTCGCCATGAAAAAATTAGGTGTGCAGCGGATTATCTCGGTCAGCGCGGTCGGTAGTCTGCGCGCGGAAATCGCGCCAGGCCATTTAGTCGTGCCGGACCAATTCATTGATCGCACCAGTCAGCGGCCGAGCACATTCTTCGGCAGAGGCATAGTCGCTCATGTGAGCTTTGCCGATCCATTCTGCACGGATCTTTCGCGCACGCTGGCCGACGCGGCGGCTGCCGCAGGCGCCCAGGTGCACTCCGGCGGTACCTACCTCTGCATGGAAGGGCCGCAGTTCTCGACCCGTGCCGAATCGCACCTGTACCGCAGTTGGGGCGCCCATGTCATCGGCATGACCAATTTGCAAGAAGCCAAGTTGGCGCGCGAGGCGGAAATCTGCTTCGTTACTTTGGCGTTGGCCACGGACTACGATTGCTGGAACGAACAAGCCGGCGACGTCGAGATCGAGCGGGTTCTGGCCGTGCTCAAGCAGAACGTCGAGTTGGCGCAAAAAACCATTCTCCGGGCAGTGGCGTCTCTGGGGCAAGCCCGCGCTTGTCACTGTGCCTCGGCGCTAAAGGATGCTATCATTACGGAAAAATCGCGAATCCCAAGGAAAGTCCGGGCCGATTTGCGGCCCATCATCGGTAAATATCTATGAGTGTACTGGTCGTCGGCACGGTTGCCTTTGACTCGATTGAAACTCCCTTCGGTTCGGCTGAACGGATCTTGGGCGGCTCGGCTTCTTACTTCGCTCTCGGCGCCAGTTTCTTCGCTCCGGTGCGCGTCGTCGGCGTGGTCGGTAAGGATTTCCCTCAGGACTATCTCGATCTTTTCACCGAACGCAAGATCGATATCGATGGGATCAAGCGGGAGCAAGGTGATACCTTTCACTGGCGTGGCCGTTATCACGAGGACATCAACCAGCGCGACACCCTTGAGTTACATCTCAATGTTCTGGCCGGGTTCGTGCCGGAACTGCCGGATAATTACCGCGACGCGGAGTATGTCTTTCTCGGCAATATCGATCCGTTGATGCAGATGGAAGTGCTCAATCAGATCCGCAGTTTGAAGCTGGTCGTCTGTGACACCATGGACCACTGGATTCGCGAGAGCCAAGAAGAGCTTAAAAAAGTGCTGAGGCGCATCGAAATCCTCGTCGTCAACGACTCGGAAGCGCGCTTGCTCAGCGGCTACGATAATATAGTCAAAGCGGCGCGGGCGATCCTCCGCATGGGACCCAAGATGGTGCTGATCAAACGGGGTGAGTATGGCGTGTTGCAATTTTCCGACTCCTCGGTTTTCGCTACACCGGCCTATCCGTTGGAGGAAGTCTTCGATCCCACCGGCGCCGGCGATTCTTTCGCCGGCGGCCTGATGGGTCATCTGGCCCGCACCGGTGACGGCAGTGACGGCGGTTTGCGCCGCGCCATCGTTTACGGCTCGGTGGTTGCTTCTTTTACCGTCGAAGATTTTGGCGTGAAGCGGCTGGCCGAGGTGTCACTCCCCGAAATTGAAGAGCGTTATCGGCGATTCGTCCAGTTGACCGATTTTCATACCTGATCCGATGGAGCTATCGATTGTCATTCCGGTCTTCAACGAGGAAGAAAACATTGAGCCGTTAGTTGGCGAGATCGACCGAGTGCTGGCGCCCTCGCAAAAGCGCTACGAAATCATCACCGTCGACGATGGTAGCAAGGACGGTACGTTCGCCGCCTTGCGCAGACTTTACAAACAGTCGGAGCGATTGAAAATTGTCCGGCTCAAAAGGAATTTCGGTCAGACCGCTGCGCTAGCGGCGGGACTGGATCACGCCGACGGCGAAATTATCGTGCTTATGGACGGCGATGGGCAAAACGATCCGGCGGACATTCCCTTGCTCTTGAAAAAAATCGCCGAGGGCAACGATCTGGTGGCCGGCTGGCGTTATAACCGAAAGGATCCGTTTATCAGCCGGCGTTTGCCGTCGATGATCGCCAATTGCTTGATCTCCTGGACCACCAAAGTGAAACTGCACGACTACGGCTGTACGCTCAAAGCGATGCGCAAGGATTTGGCCAAGAGTTTGCGATTGTACGGCGAGATGCACCGCTTCATTCCGGCGATCGCCTACGAACGGGGCGCGCAAATCGCCGAGCTCAAGGTCACCCATCGGCCGCGCCTGCGTGGCGCCTCGAAGTACGGCATTACCCGAACCTTAAGAGTGGTCCTTGACTTGTTGACCGTTAAATTTTTGTCCAGCTATTCGACCCGGCCGGCCCATGTGTTCGGCCCGATCGGCGTGCTTTGCGGCCTGGCCGGTTTCGCATTCGCCCTGTATCTGACCGTGCAGAAATTCGTCTACGACTTGGACATCGGTGGCCGGCCCCTATTGCTGTTATCGATTTTACTGATTTTCATCGGCATGCAGTTCATCACCATGGGCTTACTCGGCGAGATGCTCGCACGCACTTATCATGAGTCACAGAACCGGCCCGTGTATGTGGTCGGGGAAATATTGGAAGGTGGCAAAACGACATGAAGCTTTCGGTAGTCGGTACAGGATACGTTGGATTGGTGGCCGGGACTTGCTTTGCCGAAAGCGGCAATGATGTGATCTGCGTCGACATCGACGCGCAAAAGATCGACATGCTCAATCAGGGCAAGGTGCCGATCTATGAACCGGGACTGGAAGAGATGGTGCGACGCAATGCCGCCGAGCAGCGTTTGACGTTCACCATGGATTTGCCCTGGGCCGTGCGTGCTTCGGAAATCATCTTCATCGCCGTGGGCACGCCCCAGGGTCCCTCGGGAAATGCCAACTTGGAATTTGTTAGAGCTACCGCCGAGGGCATCGCCAAGGCGATGGATGGTTTTAAGATCATCGTGACCAAGAGCACCGTGCCGGTCGGCACCGCCGATCAGCTCAAGGGATGGATGAGCGCGGAAACTTCGCAACCCTTCGCGGTGGTATCCAATCCCGAATTCATGAAGGAAGGGGCTGCGGTCGAGGACTTCATGAAGCCCGACCGGGTGATTTTGGGCGGCGACAACCCGGAAGCGATCGATGCGGTCAAGGAGCTTTACGAGCCATTTCTTCGCACCGGCAACCCGATCTTAACCATGGACAGCCGCAGCGCCGAGATGAGCAAGTACGCCGCCAACGCGATGTTGGCGACCAAAATCTCTTTTATCAACGAAGTCGCCCGGCTCTGCGAAGGCTTGGACGCCGATATCGGCGCGGTACGCCGCGCCATCAGTTTGGACCGGCGCATCGGACCGCACTTCATTTTTCCCGGTGTCGGCTACGGCGGTTCATGTTTTCCCAAAGACGTGCGCGCGATGATCGGCATGGGCAATGCTAATCCCGAGATGGTGCTGCTCAAAGCGGTCGAGCAGGTGAACGAGCGGCAGAAGGGCGTGTTGGCCGAAAGCGTGATCGAACGCTTCGGCGCAAACTTGACCGGCCATGTCTTGGCCGTTTGGGGGCTTGCCTTCAAGCCGCGCACCGACGACATGCGCGATGCCCCGGCGATCACGGTGATCGAAAAGTTGCTCGCCGCCGGGGCCCAGGTGCAGGCTTTCGATCCCGAGGCGACAGCCGAAGCGCGCAAGCTGTTCGGCGAGCGGATTCACTATGCGCAGCGCAATTACGACGCCCTCGACGGCGCCTCGGCATTGCTGATTCTCACCGAGTGGAACGAGTTTCGCCGGCCCGATTTTCAGCGCGTCAAAGAGTTGCTCAAGGAACCGGTGATCTTCGATGGACGGAATATTTACGATCCGGCGGAATTACGCAAGCTGGGTTTTGACTATTATTCGATAGGACGGAAACATGGCTAGGTATCTAATCACCGGCGGTGCAGGGTTTATCGGCTCCCATTTGTGCGAGAGCTTTCTTAGCCAGGGCCATGAGGTCCTGTGCATGGATAACTACTCTACGGGGGCGAAAAACAATATCGCGCCGTTTCTTAAGAACCCGCGCTTTCGTTTCATCGATCACAACGTCAGCCGTTACATCGAAGTCCCGGAGCCGCTCGACTATATTCTCCATTTCGCTTCGCCGGCGAGTCCAGTGGACTATTTGGAATTGCCGATTCCGACGCTCAAGGTGGGCGCCTTGGGAACCCATAACACCCTGGGCCTAGCTAAATCCAAGAACGCCGTGTACTTGCTGGCGTCGACTTCCGAAGTCTATGGCGATCCGCTGGTGCGGCCGCAAAACGAAGAGTACTGGGGCAACGTCAACCCGATCGGCCCGCGCGGCGTTTACGACGAAGCGAAACGCTTCGCCGAGGCGATGACCATGGCGTACCATCGCTACCACGGCTTGAACACCCGCATCGTTCGGGTTTTCAATACCTATGGGCCGCGCATGCGTCTGCGCGATGGCCGGGTGGTGCCCAACTTCATCATGCAAGCGCTCAAAGGCGAACCGCTGACGGTTTATGGCGAAGGACAACAGACGCGCAGCTTTCAATATGTCGACGATCTGATCGCCGGGCTTAATCTGTTGCTCAAAGTCGATCATCACCTGCCGGTGAATATCGGCAATCCCCATGAGATGACCGTACTGGAGTTCGCCAAGAAAATCATCGAATTGACCGGATCGAAGAGCACGATCGTTTACAAGCCGCTGCCGGAAGACGACCCCCAGGTGCGCCAGCCGGATATCAGCAAGGCAAAAGCGATTCTCGGCTGGGAGCCCAAAGTCATGCTCGAGGAAGGATTACTTAAGACCATCGACTATTTCCGCAGTCGAATGAAGGAGCGAGCAGAATGAAAATAGTCGTCACCGGCGGGGCTGGATTTATCGCCTCGCATATCGTCGATGCCTATGTGGAACGGGGCCACGAGGTGCATATCATTGACGATTTCTCCACCGGCCAAAAAGCCAATCTCAACGCCAAGGCGACGTTGCATACTATCGATATCGCCGACGCCCAAGCCGGCCAACTGATCGAGCAAATCAAGCCCGATGCGCTGAGCCATCACGCTGCGCAAATGGACGTGCGCCATTCGGTGGCGGACCCGACTTTCGACGCCCGGGTTAATATTATCGGCTTTATCAATCTGCTCGAAGGTTGTAAGAACGCCGGCGTGAAAAAGGTGCTCTTCGCCTCGTCCGGCGGCGCCGTTTATGGAGAGCAAGATGTTTTTCCGGCGCCCGAAAGCCATGCCACTCAACCGGCGAGTCCCTACGGCGTCAGCAAGCGGACCGGCGAGCTTTATCTTTCCTACTATCGCCAAGCTTATGGTTTACCTTACATCGCGCTCCGTTACGCCAATGTCTATGGCCCGCGCCAATCGGCCCACGGCGAGGCCGGTGTGGTGGCGATCTTCCTCTCGTTGCTCTGTACCGGCAAGACTCCGCTGATCAATGGCGACGGCAAGCAAACTCGCGACTACGTTTATGTCGGCGACGTGGTGGCGGCCAATGTCGCGGCGTTGGAATCGGATTACATCGGACCCATCAATATCGGTACCGGCGTGGAAACCGACGTGGTGGCGATTTTCGAGAATCTTCGTCGGGCCGTCGGCAGTCAGGTCACAGCTCGGCATGGGCCGGCGAAACCGGGCGAACAGCGTCGCAGCTGCTTGGACAACCGGCATGCCGGCGCGGTGTTGGGATGGCGGCCGCAGGTTGCCCTGGCTGACGGACTACGGCGCACGGCGGACTACTTTCGCGAGACCGTGAGCCGATGAGTTTGGATCACATCAGAAATTTCTCGATTATCGCGCACATCGATCATGGTAAATCCACCCTGGCCGACCGCTTGCTCGAGTTCACCGGCGCGGTGAGCGCGCGGGAAAAAACCGACCAAATCCTCGACAGCATGGAGCTCGAACGGGAGCGTGGCATTACTATTAAAGCCAGCCCGGTCTGTTTGCGCTATAAGGCCAAGGACGGCAAGGAGTACAAACTCAATCTGATCGACACGCCGGGGCATGTCGACTTCACCTACGAAGTTTCGCGCAGCCTGGCGGCTTGTGAAGGCGCTTTGTTGGTCGTGGACGCCGCCCAGGGCGTTGAAGCGCAGACCGTCGCCAACGTGCATATGGCGTTGGATCACAATTTAGAAGTTTTGCCGGTAATCAATAAGATCGATCTGCCGAGTGCGGAACCGGAGCGGGTTAGAACTGAGATTGAAGACGTCATCGGTATCGATGCGTCCTATGCGATTCTCGCCAGCGCAAAAGAAGGGATCGGCACGGAAGAAATTCTCGAAGGTGTCATTCATCACTTTCCACCGCCCAAGGGCGATGCTGCCGGGCCGCTGCGCGCGCTGATCATCGACAGCTGGTTCGATCCTTATCACGGCGCCGTGGTGATGATGCGTCTGTTCGACGGCACGATGCAAAGAGGCACCAAGATTCGTATGATGTCGAGCGGACAAGTGTTCGAGGTGCTGCGTCTCGGCGTCAACTCGCCCGTGCCGGTGGAGGTTTCCGAGCTTAGGGCGGGCGAAGTCGGCTTCATGATGGCGGGCATCAAGGAAGTCGCCGACACCCGCATCGGTGATACGATTACCACGGACGAGCGGCCGTCGAGGGAGCCGCTGCCCGGTTTCAAGCCGATGAAGCCGATGGTGTTTAGTGGGCTCTATCCAACCGATTCGGGCCAATATCAGGCGCTCCGCGAAGCCCTGGAAAAACTCCGGCTCAACGATTCGTCGTTTACTTTCGAGCCGGAGACTTCACAGGCGCTCGGCTTCGGCTTTCGCTGCGGCTTTTTGGGCCTGCTGCACCTGGACATCATCCGCGAACGGCTTGAGCGGGAGTTTTCGCTTAGCCTCATCACCACCGCGGCGACGGTCATATACAGAGTCATCACCGTTACCGGCGAGACCTTGACGATCGACAATCCCGTGAAACTTCCCAACGAAGGCGAGATCGAACGCATCGAAGAACCGGTGATCCAAGCGACTTTGCATCTGCCCCAAGAATATCTCGGCGCAGTCTTGACACTTTGCCAGGAAAAGCGCGGCACGCAGAAGGAAATCAAATATCTCGGGCCCAAGCGTGCCCAGCTGATCTATGAATTGCCGCTCAACGAGATCGTCGCCGATTTTTATGATAAGCTAAAATCCGTCAGCCGCGGCTACGCGTCGATGGACTACGAAGCGGTGGGCTATCGAGAAGCGGATCTGGTTAAGCTCGATGTGCGCATCAACGGCGATGTTGTCGACGCCATGTCGATGATCGTGCACCGGGAAAACGCCTATTACCGTGGCCGCGACCTGGTGCATAAGATGCGCGGGCTGATTCCGCGCCAGATGTTCGAAGTTGTCATCCAGGCGGCGATCGGCAGCCGGATCATTTCGCGCGAATCGGTGAAGGCATTGCGCAAAGATGTGATCGCCAAGTGTTACGGCGGCGACATTACGCGCAAGCGCAAGTTGTTGGAACGGCAAAAGGAAGGTAAGAAACGGATGAAGCAGGTGGGCAAAGTGGAAATCCCGCAAGAGGCCTTCCTGGCAGCGCTAAAAGTTTAGCGCTATAAAGTGATTGCGCAGCCTGACAAGAAGGCTCTGGTAGAATGAAGTCGGCTGTTTAAGCAGCTTAGGTGTTGCCAATGGCGGCGGAAAAGGTGAATAAAGTGAAAGAGCCCAGCGTAATGGACAGTCCGACAACCGTGAAGACCAAGTCGACCTTCCGCGAGTACGCGGAAGCGATCATCATGGCGCTCGTCTTGGCGCTGTTTATCCGGACGTTTATCGTCCAGGCGTTCAAGATTCCCTCCGGTTCGATGATTCCGACCTTGCAGATCGGCGACCATATTTTAGTTAACAAGCTATCCTACGGCGTGCGCGTGCCGTTCCTGGAAAAGTATCTCGTCGATTATGCCAAGCCGGAGCGCGGCGACGTGGTGGTGTTTATTTTTCCCGAGGACGATTCAAAGGACTTTATCAAACGAGTGGTCGCGGTAGCCGGCGATACGGTCGAGGTCCGCGCCAAGAAGGTTTTTATCAACGGCAAGCCGGTGGAGGATCCCCACGCGCACTTCGCGGGCTACGATCCGCAAGCCGGTGGCGCCGGCAGCGGCGATGAATTCGGTCCCAAGACCGTTCCGGAAAACCACATCTTTGTCATGGGCGACAACCGCGATCGTAGCTACGACAGCCGGTTTTGGGGATACGTCAATCTCAATGCCGTGCGCGGCAAGGCGTTTTTGATCTATTGGTCGTGGGACGGCAACGATCGCTGGGTGCGCTGGGAACGGCTCGGCAGCCTGATACGTTAGGTCGAAATCGACCAGCGAAAGTAATCCTAGCGCGGCAGAGCCGCAACCAAAGAAGAAAAAGGGTTTTCACCGCAGAGGCACGGCGTTCGCAGAGTTCGGAGATTTTCTTAATCAAAAACTTTTCACTCCGCGCCCTCTGTGCCTCGGCGGTGCAATCTCCGAGCCGTGCTTCACAGGGAAGCTTGAAGTTTCAACAAAATGATTCGGTGGAGCGTGGTTAATGAGAAATAAAAGCAAGCTGATATTGACGATAGTATCCTCTTTAGTGCTGCTCCTGGTGGTCGTCAATATTTTTGTCTCGCTCGGCAATCAGTCGATCCAAACCGAGGTCGGCGAGCGCCAGCAAGCGATCTCGCAAACAATTCAATTGGAAACCCTGAACCGGCAATTGATCAACGTGCTGGCGAGTCTGGCGCTCAAGACCAACGATGAAGCGCTTAAAAAAGTTCTGGCGGCGGGCGGTATCAATCTGCCGGGTGCGGCCGAGCCGGCGCCAGCGAAAAAATGAGGTTCTATGGCTGACGACGCAGAGACAATTAATGAAGCGGGGCGGCCCGAAGCCGCCAAGCCGGCTTCAAACTTGCCGTTTATCATCACGCTGATCGCGCTGTTGATCTACTTCAGCTTTCAGACTTTGTCGCTGCTCAGCGAGCGCAGCAATTTAGGATTTGTCAAAAGCAATCAGGACGGCGCGCTGCAAGAGGCGCAAAAAGTGCAAGCCCAATTTAAACTATTGGTCACCAAGACCAGCGATCTCGCTAACCAAGGTCACGCCGGTGCTAAAATGGTGATGGAAGGGCTGGAGCGACAGGGCGTGGGTTTTGCTCCCGAGAGCAGCGCACCGACTAAGCCGCCGGCTAAGGCGGCGAAATGACCTACCGCTCCCAATCGTCATCGCTGGATTTTTCTTCGAGACAATGAATTCTATGTTAACCCCGCTTCTTGATGCGGAGACAATCAAATGGAGTTTCCAAAGGGGGGAGCATCCCCTTTGCGATTATTTCAATAAGCGGCGGGTATAAATCCCTGCCCGCCAAGTGGCTTCGTTTAATATGATCAGCCAAAGAGGACTTAATGTTATCGGCTTTCTCACGCTGATACTGGTGTTCGTGAATATGTTTCTCCTGGTCGGCAATCAGTCGCTGCAGCGGATCGTCGCCGAGCGCCAACAGGTGATCATGCGGAGCATTCAAATGCAGGGTCCAGCGCGCGAAGTGATCACCGCATTGGCCAACCTCGCAGTGCGGACTGAAAACGATCAGCTCAAACAATTGTTGGCAAGGCACGGCATCACCGTTTCGGTAAACACGGCGCCGGCGGTCGGCGCGCCGAAGGGAAAGTAAGTGTCGCTGGAAGCGAATCCTGAGGTAGAAGGTGGCGCCGAGACCGTTCCCACGCCCAATGGCAATCTGGCGCTAACGCTGGTGGTGTTTTCATGGTGCGCCTGGATGGTGTTTCAAACCGTCCAGCTGGTGCGCGAACGCAATCATCTGACGCAGCTCAAAGCCAGCCAAGAAACCGCGCTGCAAGAAGCGAGCAAGGTAAGAGCGCAAATCGACGCCATCACTGCCGACACCGCCAAGCTTGCCGCCGAAGGCAATCCAGGAGCGCAGCGCGTTGTCGCCGAGTTAAGAAGGCGCGGCTTCAAGGTCGGTGCCGACGTCAAGCCAAACGCGGCGGCAACCAAGTAGTCGTTCTCAATCTTACGAATTGCGCTTTTAATTCTCTTTCAGCGCCGCGTTCTAGGCAGTTCCCATTGACCCTTTGGGAAATTGCCATTAGCCTACATTTCTTCCACAGTGGAGTCATGCGTTTTGAATACCCTATTTCATCCCTTGGTGCAGCGCTGGTTCGCTGAGCGTTTTCAAAGTCCCACACCCGCGCAGCTGCGGGGGTGGGATTCGATCGCGGCGGGAAAGTCTACTTTGATCGCCGCGCCGACCGGTTCGGGTAAGACGCTGGCGGCGTTTCTTTGGTCCATCGACACTTTGGTTAAGCGCGCGCTTGCCGGCGCGCTCGATGAGCGCACCTCAGTGGTTTACGTGTCGCCGTTAAAGGCCCTGGGAAACGACATCGCGAGAAATCTTCAAGCGCCGTTGGCGGAAATTTATCAACTCGCCGGGCGTGAAGGAATTCTCCTGCCGACCATTCGCGTCGCGGTGCGCTCAGGCGATACGCCGGCTAACGAGCGCCAGTCGATGGTGCGCCGGCCGCCGCATATTCTCATCACCACGCCGGAGTCGCTCTATATTCTCCTCACCTCGGCGCGCAGCCGAGAATTCCTCAAGAGCGCCGAGACCGTGATCGTCGACGAAATTCACGCTGTCGCGCAGGATAAACGCGGCGCTCATCTGGCCCTGTCGTTGGAGCGGCTTGACGCTTTGGTCGGCCGGCCGATGCAGCGCATCGGCTTGAGCGCGACGCAAAAGCCGATCGAAGAGGTGGCGCGCTTGTTGGTCGGCAGCCGGCATATTTCCAAAGACCGAAAGCCTGACTGTGTCATCGTCGACGTGGGCCATCAACGGGAGATGGATCTCAGCATCGCGGTTCCCGATGATGAATTGGGGCCGATCATTCGCCAAGATATTTGGGCGGCGGTTTACGACCAACTGGTCGGGCAAATTCAAGCCCACCGGACCACGCTGATTTTTGTCAATACGCGCCGTTTGGTCGAGCGCGTGGCGCATCAATTGACTGAGCGTATGGGCGAAGAAAAGGTCGGCGCCCATCATGGCAGCCTGTCGCGTAAAACCCGCTTGGCAGTCGAAGAGAAGCTTAAATCAGGCGCCTATCCGGTGGTGGTGGCGACCGCTTCACTCGAGCTCGGCATCGATATCGGCCACGTCGATGTCGTCTGTCACATCGGCGCGCCGCGGAATTTAGCCGTGCTTTTACAGCGCGTCGGCCGGTCGGGCCACTGGCTCGGCGCGATTCCCAAAGGCATTCTTTATCCGTTGACGCGCGACGATCTGCTGCAATCGGTGGCGGCGATCCGCGCCGTGCGCCAGGGCGAATTGGACAAGCTCACCGTGGTCAAGCAACCTCGCGATATTCTTGCGCAGCAGATGGTGGCGACGGTGGCGAGCTCGATGATAGCCGCATCCTTCGACAGGCTCAGGACGATCGGGGGTGCAAGAGGCGCAAAAAGGAATGAGGAAGAGGGAATTTCCGAAGAGAGCTTATGGCAACTCATGCGCGGTGCTTATCCTTATGAAAACTTGACGCGCGGGGAATATGAACAGATTCTTGAGATGCTCAGCGAAGGGGTCGAGACCCGGCGTAGCCGGCGCAGCGCTTTTATTCACCGTGATCGCATTAACGGCATGCTCCGGCCGCGCCGTGGGGCGCGCTTAACCGCCATTACCAACGGCGGAGCGATTCCCGACACGGCGGATTACCAGGTGATTGAATTCCCGAGCGAGACCTTCGTCGGCACTGTGCATGAAGACTTTGCCATCGAGAGTTTGGCGGGCGACATTTTTCTCTTGGGCAACCGCTCCTGGCGCATTCGGCGCGTCGCGTCGGGCAAAGTGTGGGTGGAAGACGCCCATGGATTACCGCCGAGCATTCCGTTTTGGATGGGTGAGGCGCCGGCGCGAACATTTGAACTGTCCAAGGCAGTTGGGCAATTGCGCATCGCCGTGGCCGAGAGATTGGCTGACAAACCGGCGGCGGCCCGGTGGCTTGTCGGCGAAGTCACCCTGCCGTTGGGCGCGGCGGAACAGATCGTCGGCTACGTCGACGATACTGTTTCTGCGCTCGGCACGGTGCCGTCGCAGGAGAAAATCATCGCCGAGCGCTTCTTCGACGAAGCCGGCGGCCAGCAGTTGATTGTTCACTCACCGTGGGGCGGACGGATCAACCGGGCTTGGGGATTGGCACTGCGCAAAAGATTCTGCGTTAGCTTCGACCGCGAGCTGCAAGCGGCGGCCACCGATGACGGCATTTGTATTTCACTGGTCGAACAACATTCGTTCCCTTTAACTGACGTGTTTGCCATGCTCAAACCGGCCCTCGTCGAGAGCACGTTAACTCAAGCGGCGTTGGCCTCGCCGATGTTCACCAACCGCTGGCGCTGGAACGCGACTCGCGCGTTGGCATTGACGCGCTTCAGCGGCGGCAAAAAAGTTCCGGTGGCGTTGCAGCGCATGCGCGCGGAAGATCTGCTCGCCGCGGTGTTTCCCGAACAGGTGATGTGCCAGGATAACCGCAGCGGCCCAGTTGACCTGCCCGATCACCCGTTGGTCAACGAAACCATCGGCGATTGTTTGCACGAAGCGATGGACGTCGATGGTCTCACGGACATTCTCGCGCGCATCGACAACGGTAGCGTCGAAACCCTCGCCATCGATACGCCGGCGCCGTCGCCGATGGCTCACGAAATTCTCAACGCCAATCCCTACGCCTTTCTCGACGATGCGCCGTTGGAAGAGCGGCGCGCGCGGGCGGTGTCGCTCCGGCGCGTCGATCCCTGGTTGGGACGCGAATTCGGCCAGCTCGACCCGTCGGCCATCGATGAAGTGCGCAAACAGGCTTGGCCCCAGGTGCGCAGCGCCGACGAATTGCATGACCTGTTGCTCGGTGTTTGCCTGCTGCCGGTGGCGCTGGCGTCGGATTGGGGATTATTGGCCGAGCGATTAATTGAGAATCGCCGCGCGACGGTGGTATGTTGGCAGTCGACGAATGGTGACGAGCGCGCCTACGTTGCCGCTGAGCGGAGTGATCTGGTGCGCATGGCGATGCCAAATGTTTCGCTAGCTCCGCCGGTTGAGTTGCCGTTAGGATTTCGAGAATCGATCGCTAGCGAGGAAGACGCGGTCAAAAAAATCGTCCAGGGATGGCTTGAAGTGAGCGGTCCGATTACGGTGAGCGATCTCGCGCTGCGCTTGGGTATGGCGATTAACAAGGTCACCACCACATTGATCGCGCTGGAAAGCGCCGGAGTGGTCATGCGCGGCCGATTTACCAGTGAAGCCACGCGCGGCAACAGCGAGGAATGGTGCGATCGAGTATTACTCGCGCGCATCCATCGCTTGACGCTGGGCCGGATGCGCAAAGAAATCGAGCCGGTTTCCGCGGCTGACTTCATGGTTTTTTTACTAGCTTGGCAACATGTCCTGCCGGGAACCCAACTGCGCGGCCGCGAAGGCATTCAAAGAATCATCGAACAACTGCAAGGTCTCGAACTGCCGGCGCCGGCATGGGAACAGCATGTGTTGCCGGCGCGCATTGAACGTTACGATCCGGCCGATCTTGAACATCTCTGTCTAGCCGGAGTCATCGCTTGGGGCCGGTTACGGACGGAAAGTAACGATTCCGACATGCCGGCACCGACGCTCGGCAAACGAAAAAAAGCGCGGCGCCTGTTGGCGCCGGCACGCAATGCGCCGATCGCCTTTCTCCTGCGCGACGAGTTGGAGGCGTTCCTAGAAGCGTCGACGGCCCGCTTCGAGCAAATCACCACGCTGTCGCCGATGGCGCTGGAGGTGGCGCGTTATCTGGAGCGCCATGGCGCGTCGTTTCTGAGTGACATAGCCCGCGGCACGGGTCTTTTGAAAGTAAAAGTCGAGGAAGCGCTCTGGCAGTTGGTCGCCCACGGCTTAGCGAGCGGCGACGGCATCGCCGGTCTGCGCGTGTTGTTGACCCCGGAGCACAAAAGGGTCGAGCGCCGCCGCAGTCTGCGGGTGATCTCGGGTGGGCGTAGCGCCGAGCGCGCCATGCCGATGGGCCGCTGGTCGTTGTGGCGCCAGCGTGACATCGGCGGCGAAAGCAAAGGCGAGGCGGCCGTCGAAAGGCGCGCGCGCCAATTGCTCGAACGCTACGGCATTTTATTTCGTGAGCTCTTGGCGCGGGAGACCAACCTGCCGCCATGGCGCAGCCTGCTCGCCATCTATCGGCGATTGGAAGCGCGCGGCGAAATCCGCGGCGGCCGCTTCGTCAACGGCTTTGTTGGGGAACAGTTTGCGCTGCCGGCGGCGCTGGACTCGCTCCGCAGCCAACGGCGCGCTGAAGCGCCGCCCACAGAAAAAAGCTCACAAGCACCGGTGCTTCTCTCCGCTGCCGATCCGCTCAATCTGGTCGGTATCGTCTCGCCAGGGGCGCGCTTGTCGCCCTATTCAAACCAGGCGATCGCCTATCAAAATGGTGTTGCCGTCGAAGTAGGGTTGGTGGGCGAGTTGATTAGCCGGCTGCAACACTTGGCGCAGCCCCGGCAAGGTTGAAGACGAGATTTCCAAATAGAATGCAATGTGGTTATTGCGGGTTTCTTGTGAAGCAGAATCCACCGCAGAGGCGCCGAGCTCGCAGAGTCAGGAGAATTTCTTATTCAAAAACTCTTTCCTCGGCGCCCTCTGCGCCGCTGCGGTGCAATTTCCAAGCGGTACTTCAGAAAAAAGCCTGAAGACCCGCAAAAAGCAAAGGCTGGGTTAGCTGCTCTGGGTTGCCGCGGTGCTTCTCGCCGAAGTTTGGCCGTAAGGATTACTGCTAGCAAAACCATTGCTTGGTTTGAGCATCGGTGAGCTCAAGACCTCCTTTAAGACACGAATTTCCACGATATCTTCCTGCAACCGGGTCAGCCCCTCCTTGGCGCGGTGGATCTCCGCGAGCATGGAGTCCAGTTCGCCAATGCTGATCGATTCCAAAGCTTGGCGGATCTTGCGGTTCATACCGAAAAGATTTTGCACGCCGCCCTTATCGGCCATTTTATTGTCCAACTCGGTGTAAGTTCGGGTAACGCCTTCCATCTGATTCTTGACATCGTCCATGCTGTTCTCCTCGCGCGCTTGCGGTGTAAATTTGCTTGTTGTAACTAGGTAAAATCATATACAAGTTGAGAACACAAGCACGACAAATTTTGCCTGAGAAATCTTCTGCAACTCAAGTAGGTTAGCGAAAAAGTTTTTTTCTCGAGTGGAACTCGGCGAGAGCAAAAGAGCGAGGAGATCGGTAATGGCGGAGATTCGCAGCGTCGGCATTCCCAGTCCGAGAGTCGAAGGGGAGCAAAAAGTGGCGGGCGCAGCGGTGTACGCGGTCGATGTCCGGCTGCCGGACATGCTCTGGGCAAAGGTTCTGAGAAGCCCGATGGCGCACGCTCGAATCAAGCGGATCGATGTCGCCAAAGCCGTTGCAATGCCCGGCGTGAAGGCGGTCTTGACCGGTGCCGATCTTGCTGGTGTCAAGATCGGCAAGAAGATCGTCGACATGCCGTTGCTCGCCGAGAACGTGGTGCGCTTCGCCGGTGAGAAAGTGGTCGCGGTGGCGGCCGAAAGCGAGGCAATCGCGGAAGCGGCGCTGGATCTGATAGACGTCGAGTACGATGAATTGCCCATCGTCAGCGATCCGCTGCAAGCGATGCGTTCCGATGCCATGCTGCTCCATCCGAATGTCGCTGACTACAAGGGGCTGCTCCATAAAATCGAAACGCCGAGCAACATCTTCGTTCATTTGACATGGAAGAAGGGCGTGGTGGAAGAAGGGTTTCGCCAATCCGATATCGTGGTCGAAAATACCTACGCGGTTGCCGCGGTGCACCAGGCATACATCGAGCCCCATTGCACATTGGTGCGCATCAATCGCGATGGCACGGCGGAAGTCTGGTCGTCAAACAAGAGTCCGTTCGGCATGCGCGACGTGGTCGCCAGCACATTGCAGATCGCGCCCACAAGCTTGATCATTCATCCTTGCTATGTCGGCGGCGATTTCGGTGGAAAAGGCGACGGCAACGACGTCGCGCTTTGCTACGCGCTGGCGCGCCGGGCCGGGCGGCCGGTGAAATTGCTGATCGATTACACCGAGGAATTGATCGCCGGCAATCCGCGCCACGGCGCGGTGATCAGGATCAAAACTGGGGTCATGAAAAACGGCCTCATGATCGCCGAACACATCGAGTTTGTTTTCGACAGCGGAGCGTATGGTGCCTATCGGCCCCAAGGCTATCTGGTCGGGGCCCATGACGCTCCCGGTCCGTACCGCGTGCCCAACTGTTTGGTCGAAGAGAAGTACGTTTATACCAACAAGATGCCCGCCGGTTACATGCGCGCGCCGGGTCATTTGCAAGCGATGTTCGCCTCCGAGAGTCAAGCCGATTTGGTGGCCAAACGGTTGGCCATGGACCCCAGCGAGTTTCGCCGCATTAATTTCATGCACGACGGCGACACTTCGCCGTTGGGCGAAGTCATTCCGCATGTCAAGGCGACGGAAACTTTGACGCGCGCATTGGATGCTTCCGGCTTCAAAAAACCCAAAGCCAAGAACGTCGGCCGGGGCTGCGCTATCGGCGACTGGGTGTCCAAAGGCGGTGAGTCCTACGCGATTATAAAAATCGACGACCAAGGCAACGTCACCTTGTCGTCTGCGGTGACCGACACCGGCCCGGGCGTTTTTACCATGATGCGCCAGATCGTCGGCGAAGAGCTCAAGGTGCCGCTCGATGCCATCACGGTGGAAATGTTGGACTCCGACAAAGTCGTCAAAGACACTGGCGTGCGCGGCAGCAGCAGCACCAGAGTGCACGGCGGTTCGGCGCTCGACGCTGCGCGCAAAGCTCGTGAAGAGATTCTAAAAGTCGCCGCTCAAGCGATGCAGGCTGTGCCCGATGAATTGATGCTGTTCGATGGCGGTGTGACCCATGGCCGGGCCGAGCGGCGTATGACTTACGCCGAAATCGCCCGCGCCCACGGCAAACCGATCAGGGTTGAAGGTCACTACGTCAACATGTCCGACGGGCCGGAGGCGTCCTTGGTCGCCCAAGTCGCCGAAGTGGAAGTGGACGTCGAGACCGGCGAGGTGCGGTTGACCAAACTCACCACGGCGCACAACACCGGGACGATTCTCAATCCGATGACGCACCAGGGGCAGATCGACGGCGCGGTGGCGATGGGATTCGGCTATGGCCTGATCGAGAACATCGCCTATGACGAAAGCGGCAAGGTGCTGGCGACTAACTTGGGCGAATACAAAATCCCCAACATCAAAGACATGCCGGCCCTCGAGACGACAATCTTGCAGTCCGATTTTGGCAGCGGTCCCTATAACAGCATGAGCATTGGCGAGACCGCGCTAATTCCCACCGCGGCAGCCATCGCCAACGCGGTCGAAGACGCCGTCGGCGTGCGCATAAAAACCTTGCCGATTACGGCGGAGAAAGTGTTGAATGCGCTGAAGGGGCGGGCGTAAGCCGCCCGGTTTCGGGACTCGAGTCTAGGGTATCGAGTTTACGCTGCATTGACGGTGCGATTTCATCATGAGCCGGAACGACACTGGACCGCTTCAACACGTGATCAACGCGACGCGCTATTCATTCCGGGGGCTATGCCATGCTTGGGCAAACGAGTCCGCCTTTCGCTACGAGATCTACGTCTTGGCAGTGGCGTTGCCGACGGCAGCGTTGCTTAGCAAGGGCGCCGTTGAGCGCGCTTTGATGATCGGCTCGGTTTTGCTGGTCGTGGTGGTGGAACTGATCAATTCCGCCATTGAGACAACCGTCGACCGCGTGAGCAAAGATCACCACGAGTTGTCCGGTCACGCCAAGGATATGGCTTCAGCGGCGGTGTTTACTTCGATCGTGTTAGCGGCCACTGTCTGGCTTGTTCTTTTGCTGGCTTGAAAAAAACTTTCGCTTGCAGGGAGGAGAAGGCTGTGAAATTTCGCGAACCTTGGAAATTTACGGCTTCCCGGGCGTTGTTATTGTTCTTCAAGCCGGCTCCGACATACGCCGGCGGCCTATTGGCGCAGCCATCGCGCGGCGAGACAGGAAGAGTTTACCAAAGTATTCCACGCATTTTTGGAAAAAATCTACTCCGATAGGATCGATCTCTATAAAGGCGAGCGCGTGGTCAGTTGAAGCGGATGCTGAGGGAGAAGGAGGCGTGTTCGGACGCGCGCGAAGCTTGCCAAGTCGATGATATCTCGGAACGTAAGTTGCTGTAACCGAAACTGACGGAAATATTCACAGCCGATAACGGTTGTAAAGCGAAAGCCTATGCGGTTCCCGATGGTCGCCGCATCCTACAGGATTGTCATCCATCATCCTCGATCAGTTTTAGCGTTTGTGCCAAATCCTCCGCCAACGGCGCCGTCCAGTGATGGCGCTTGCCAGCGAAATCGACGGCGAGCTCGGCGGCGTGGAGGAATTGGCGCTTTAGGCGATAGGCTTTGCGAAAGCGCTTATTGAAATTAAAGTCGCCGTGCTGGTCGTCCATGACGACCGGGTAGCCAAGCTTGGCGAAGTGGAGACGGATTTGGTGCAGCCGGCCGGTTTCGATGTTCACTCGCACTAAAGTCGTTTCGGGGAAGCGCTTGACGACGCGGTAGCGGGTCATGGCGCGGACGAGATTGCCGTCTCGCCCTGGCAGCGGAGAGTCAATTTTGCCTTGATTGTTTGGCAAGCGGCCGACCACCAGGCTGATATATTCTTTGTCGATTTTCCCGCTTTCAAACTGAATTTCCAGTTCAGCTAGAGCTTTTTCGTTCTTGGCGAACAGGATTAAGCCCGAGGTGTCTTTGTCCAAGCGGTGCGCGAGTTCGGGGCGAAATTGCGTCTCTTGGTATTTTCGCTCGATGATTCCTGCGAGTGATTCAAGTTTACTTACAGTCTTACCTTCATTGACTGCAAGACCCGCGGGCTTGTTGATCGCCAGTAACGACTCATCTTCGTAGAGGATCGCGATAGCGCGTCGGGGGCTGATTTTAATCGGCGTCGAAGGTTGAGATTCGAATGGAATGTAAAGTTTGATTCGGTCGCCGGCCCGGATGGCATCGTCCGGTTTCGCCGGTTGGCCGTTGAGGCGTATGCCATTTTTACGGAAGAGCTTACGGACGTAGCCAATGGGAAATTTTTTCTTTAACAGATTCTCTAGTTTTATCGCCCTTTCGCCCGGCGCAACGACAATTTCTTCCATGCGCCTGTACAAATACCGGCAGGGGCCCGCATGAGTCAAGCACGACGCCTGGCAATATTTGCTATTCTTTAATTATTAAGCTAGCTTACGTCCACGGTGCCGAGGAATTCATCCTTGTTGGTTTGCGCCGGGTGAGGTCGTCATTGAGTCGAAATGAGTCGGTCGATGTACTAAGAAAAAAAATCGATCAGATTGATGAAAAAGTCGTTAACCTGCTAAATGACCGGGCGGTACTGGCGCAACGCATTGGCCAGACCAAGAGCCTAAGCAACCAAGAGGTTTACGTTCCGCAGCGCGAGCAGGAAATTCTTAACCGGCTCGCCGGCCTAAGCCGTGGGCCGCTACCATCCGCCACGATCCGTTCCATCTATCGCGAGATCATATCTGGTTGCCGTTCCCTGGAAGCGCCGCTCAAGGTGGTGTATTTCGGCGCGGAGGCGACCTACAGCCATCTTGCCGCCAAAGAGAAATTCGGCTCGTCGTCCGTGCTCCGGCCCACCGCGAGCATCCCAGAAGCATTTCAAGAAGTCTCCCAGGATCGAGCGTCCTTCGGCGTGGTGCCCATCGAAAACTCGACTGAAGGAGTGGTGGCGCACACGCTCGACTGTTTGGTCGAGTCCGACTTGCAAATCTGCGCGGAAATCTTTCTCGACGTTCATCACTATCTACTTTCGCGCGGCGGGCGCGCCGAAGATGTCAAGCGAATCCTTTCCCATCCGCAGGCGTTGGCGCAGTGCCGTGGTTGGTTGAGCGCGCACTTTCCCAATATCACCGTCGAAGAAGTGGCAAGCACGGCTCACGCCGCGCAGGCCGCCAGTAACGATGGCAGTATCGCCGCGATTTCCAGCGCTTTGGCGAGAGAAGTTTACGGCCTGGAATCGGTGGCGAGCAACATCGAAGATCGCCCCAACAATATCACGCGCTTCCTGGTGATCGGCAAACTGAACACCAAGCCGGGCCGCTGCGACAAGACTTCGCTGGTGTTTTCCGCTAAAGACAAGCCCGGCGTGCTTTACCAAATGCTTCAGCCCTTCGCCAAGAGCCGGATCAATCTTTCTAAGATTGAGTCGCGACCGATCAAAAACAAGCCTTGGGAGTACCTGTTCTTTCTCGATCTGCTTGGCCATCGCGAGCAACCGGCGGTGAAACGGGCGATCGCCGGCCTGGAAAAGAACTGCGTGTTTATTAAAGTTTTGGGCTCCTATCCGAGCGGCAGATGAAGATAGTCGACCAAGTACCTGAATATATCCGATCGCTCATCCCCTACGAGCCGGGCAAGCCGATCGAGGAAGTGGAGCGCGAGTACGGCATCGCCAATTCGGTAAAACTCGCCTCCAACGAAAATCCCTTGGGTCCTTCGCCTAAAGCGCTAGCGGCGATTCGCGCCAAGCTCGATCAGCTTCATTTCTATCCCGACGGCGACTGCTTTTACCTCAAACAAGGTTTAGCCAAGAAGCTTGGCATCGCGCCGGACCGTCTGATCTTTGGCAATGGCTCCAACGAGATCATCGAGTTGGCGGCGCGAACCTTTATGTGCGCCGGCGACGAAGCGGTGATGGCCGAGCAGGCTTTTGTTGTCTACCAGCTGATCATCCAAGCGGTCGGCGGCAAGAGCAAACAGGTGCCGCTGCGCGATTACACCCATGATCTGAGCGCGATCGCCGATGCGGTTTCGCCGCGCACACGCATGGTTTTCTTGGCTAACCCGAATAACCCGACCGGGACGATTTTTCGCCGTGCCGAGTGGGAAAAATTTCTCGCCAAAGTGTCGCCGGATGTTTTGCTGATCGTCGATGAAGCCTACTTCGAATATGTCGCGGACGCAGATTATCCCGATTCCCTCAAGTATCACGAGCCGGGCCGGGCGCTGCTGACCTTGCGGACTTTTTCTAAACTCTATGGGCTCGCGGGGTTGCGCATCGGTTACGGTATCGCGCCCGCGGAGCTGGTCTCGATGATGCAGCGGGTGCGCCAACCGTTTAACGTCAACGCGCCGGCACAGTGGGCGGCGCTGGCGGCGCTGGGCGATGCCGATCATGTCGAACGCAGTTTGACCGTCAATCGACAGGGGCGCGATTTTCTTCAGGGCGAATTCAAGCGATTGAGGTTAGAGTTCGTGCCGAGTCACGGCAACTTCGTCTTGGTCCGCGTCGGCAAGGGCCAGGACATATTCAAGCAGCTGCTCAGCCAAGGGGTGATCGTGCGCCCGATGGGCGGCTACAGATTTCCCGAGCATATCCGAGTGACCGTCGGTACCATGGACGAGAATCGGCAGTTTATCGAAGCGTTGCGGAAAGTCATTCAGAACTCATAAGCAACTAGGAAGAGATGTCGTGGTGGGAGTGATGTTCGAAAAGATGACGATGGCGGGAGTGGGATTGATTTGCGGTTCACTGGCACTCGATATGCGCCGGCAGAAATTGGTCAAAGAAATCGTTGGTTATGGTCGCAGCGAAGCCAATCTCAAAATCGCCAAGAAGAAAGGCATCATCGATAGCTATTTTTTGCATGGCGACGATTTTCCCGGCGGCGTGGATTTTCTCATGATGGGTACGCCGGTGCAGACCATCGTGCCTCTGGCCAAGGCTTTCTTGCCCAAGCTCGAAGCGGGATGCATCGTTAGCGACGTCGGCAGCGTCAAAGGCGAGATCGTTCGCGGCATGGAGAAATTGCTACCGAAAGAGATCTCTTTTGTCGCTAGCCATCCGATCGCCGGCAGCGAACAGTGGGGCGCCCAAGCGGCGCGGGAAAACTTATTCGTGCGCCACCGCACGGTGCTGACGCCGACCAAGAAGACCAACGAAAAGGCGTTGCGGAAAGTTGCCGCGCTCTGGCGCAAAGTCGGCGCCGAAGTCGAGATTATGCATCCGGACGTGCACGACCGAGTCCTCGGCGTCATCAGTCACTTGCCCCATGTCTTGGTCTACGCTTTGGTTAACGAGATCGAGCGGACCCACTTGAAAGGGGTCGATCTCAAGAGTTATTGCGCCGGCGGCTTCAAGGATTTCACCCGCATCGCCTCGAGCCGACCAGAGCTTTGGCGCGATATCTGTCTGATGAACAAGCGCGCTTTGGGCCGTTCGCTAACTGATTACATAAATTATCTTGAACGAATAAATGGTTGGATTCGCGACGAGAAGGGCGCTTTGTTGGAGAAGGAGTTTAGCCGGGCCTTCGCGATGCGCGCGCAGATTCCCTGACCACCGAGTCATGAAACGCATCGAACCGATCAAAAAACCGCTGCATGGCGATATCAGCGTGCCGGGCGACAAATCGATCGCCCATCGCGCCGTGATCTTTGGCAGCATCGCCCAAGGGCGCACGCGAATTTTCAATCTCTCGGGCGGCGACGACAACTCGCGCACCGTGCGCTCGTTTCGTCAAATGGGCGTGGCGATCGGCCGGGATGGCGATGCGCTCTGCATCGAGGGCAAAGGTTGGCAAGGCATGCGAGCGCCGGGAGAGACCATCGATTGTGGCAACTCCGGCACGACCCTGCGGCTGATGTCAGGTCTGTTAGCCGGGCGGCCGTTTCATAGTGAGTTAGACGGCGATGCGTCATTGCGCCAGCGGCCGATGCAAAGAGTGATCGATCCATTGACGCGAATGGGCGCGAAGATTAACAGCAAAAGCGGCAACGGTTTGGCACCGCTGGATATCGATGGTGGCGGACTGCTCGGCATTCACTACGCCATGCCAATCGCCAGCGCGCAGGTGAAATCGGCGATCTTGTTGGCGGCCTTGCAGGCGGAGGGCACGACCACGGTGGAAGAGCCACAGCCTTCGCGCGATCACACGGAAGTGATGATCCGGGGCTTCGGCGGCGCGATTTCGGTTAACGGCCGCTCATTGACATTAGTTGGCGGGCAGAATCTCGTCGGCCAAGAGGTGCGCATCCCAGGCGATATATCCTCCGCGGCATTTTTTTTCGTCGCCGCCGCGTTGGTGCCCGGCTCGGAACTGACGATCCGCAATGTCGGCTGCAATCCCACCCGTGACGGCGTCGTTGAGATTTTACGGCGCATGGGCGCGGCGATTGAAAAATTCAACCAACGCGCCGCGGCTGGAGAACCAGTTGCCGACTTTCGCGTTCGTGGCAGTAAGCTGCATGGCGTCGATGTCGGATCGGAATGGGTCGCCCGGACCATCGACGAGTATCCGGTTTTATCGATCGCCGCGGCCATGGCCGAGGGCACAACGGTCTTTTCCGACGTGAAAGAATTGCGCTACAAAGAATCGGACCGCATCGCGGCGATGACCGAAGGCTTGAGGTCTCTCAGCGTGCAAGTCGACGAACGCGAGGATGGCATGACAATCCACGGCGGTCCAGGGGGGATTAAAAGCGGCGCGGTGCGCAGTTTCGCCGATCATAGAGTAGCCATGTCCTTCGCCGTAGCCGGGTTGCTGAGCGACGGCGGCGTGGCCATCGACGACGCCCGCTGTGCCGATATTTCGTTCCCGACGTTCTTTGAATTGTTGGAGCAAATTTGTTTGCATTAAAGCTAGATACAGAGGATAGTCGGCGCGGAAAAGAGGCAGGGGTGATTATCGCTATCGACGGGCCGTCGGGCGCCGGCAAGAGCACTTTAGCCAAGCGGCTGGCTCGGGAACTGGGTTATATCTATTTAGATACCGGCGCCATGTACCGGGCGTTGGCGCTTAAGCTCTTGCGTCAGGGTGTCGATTTGGCGGATGATGCGCGGATGGCGGAGTTGGTCCAGTCGACGGCTATCGATTTGCGCGAATATAATGGCACACTCGCTGTGTTGCTCGACGGCAGTGACGTTGCCGGCGAAATTCGCACGCCGGAAGTGAGTCAGATGGCCTCGAAGTCGTCCGCGCTCAATGTCGTCCGCGCGCGCCTGCTCGAGTTGCAGCGCGCCGTTGGCAAGCACGGCAGCGTAGTTGCCGAAGGGCGCGATATTGGCACGGTGGTTTTTCCCCAAGCGGAGGTGAAAATATTTCTCGACGCCTCCGCCCGTGAGCGGGCGCGCCGCCGTCATGAAGAGCTTTGCGCCGCCGGGCGGCCGGTGCCGTTCGACGAAACGCTGCGCGAGCTGGAAGAACGTGACAAACGCGATAGCGAAAGGGATTTAGCGCCGCTTCGCCAGGCTGACGATGCCTTGCGGATCGATTCGTCAAACGTCGACGCGGATGCCGTGGCGGCATTGGTTTTAGATTTAGTCAAAAACAAAGCAAGAGAAAATTAATAAGATCGGAGTTGGTTTTCATGGCTCAAACGGAAGAAACAAAAGGCGAGACCACGGGCGGCGCGAGCGAGTTCGAAGCGCTGTTCGAGGAGAGCCTGCGCACGGTAAAACCGGGCGGCGTGGTCAAGGGCAGGGTGGTCGGCATCACCGCGACCCATGTGCTGATCGATGTCGGTTATAAATCCGAGGGACAAACCCCCATCCAAGAGTTCACCGACCGCCAGGGTAATGTGACCGTGAAAGTGGGTGATGACGTCGACGTTTATTTCGAAACTTCGGAGGGTGAAGGCGGCGGCATTGTGTTGTCGCGCCAGCGCGCGGAAAACCTCAAAATCTGGGAAGAGCTCGAAAGCGCCTTTAACGAAGGGCGAGGCGTGGAGGGCCGAATCCTCGGCAAAGTCAAAGGCGGCTTCAAAGTCGATGTCGGTGTGCCGGGATTTCTCCCTGGCTCCCATGTGGAAATTCGCCCAAGCCGCAATCTGGACCGCTTCATCGGCACTACCGACCGCTTTGCGATACTCAAATTCAACCGGGCGCGCGGTAACGTCGTCGTTTCGCGCCGCGCCTTATTGGAAAAGGAGCGCGATAGCCTCAAGCAGGATATCTTAAAAGTTCTCGAAGAGGGAGTCATTCTCGAAGGCACGGTAAAGAACATCACCGGCTATGGCGCATTCGTCGACCTCGGCGGCATCGATGGTATTCTCCATATCAGCGATATGTCTTGGGGGCGGATCAATCATCCGTCGGAAATCGTCCAGGTCGGTGCAAAAGTTCAAGTGGTCGTGCTTAAGTTCGACACCGAGAAGGAACGCATCTCGCTCGGCATGAAACAGTTGACCCCCGATCCCTGGCATACCGTGGCCGAGAAGTACCCCGTCGGCACGAGGGTGCAAGGTAAAGTGATCAGCTTGATGGATTATGGCGCCTTCGTCGAGCTGGAAAGCGGCATTGAAGGCTTGATCCATATTTCTGAAATGTCTTGGACGCGCAAGGTCGCCCATCCGTCAAAGATTCTGCAGGTCGGGCAGCAGGTTGAAGTGGCGGTGCTCAACGTTGATCCGGGCCATCGGCGCATTTCTCTGGGACTCAAGCAGATTATGGCCAATCCTTGGGAGGCGGCCAAAGAAAAATATCCGGTGGGCAGCGTGATCACGGGACCGGTGCGTAATATCACCGAGTTCGGCATTTTCGTCGGCATCGAAGAGGGTATCGACGGTTTGGTGCATATCTCCGATTTACATTGGAATAAAAAGATCAAGCACCCTTCGGAGCTGTACAAAAAGGGTGATATCGTCGAGGCCAAGGTCCTCGGCGTAAGCGTCGAGAACGAACGGTTCTCGCTGGGCATCAAACAGATGGCCCCCGACCCCTGGCAAGTGGTTGCCACCCGCCATCCGGTGGGCTCGAAGATCAAAGGTCAGGTGACCAGCGTGCCCGATTTTGGCGTGTTCGTGCGCATCGATGAGGGCGTCGAAGGGTTGATTCACGTCTCACAATTGAGTTCGGAAAGGGTCGACAAGCCCTCGACTCTCTACAAAGTCGGCGATGAAATCGAAGCCGAAGTGGTGAGCATCGACCCAGCCGACCGCAAGATCGGCCTGAGCGTGCGCGCGCTGCGGCGCTCCGAAGAGCGCCAGGAGATGGAAAATTATTTAAAGCGGGAGAAAGAAGGCGGCCGTTTCTCTTTCGAATCCCTGCTCGGCGACGAGCTCCGCTTGGACCGGGACGAAGAACCCCAGGGCGGGCGCAAAGGGCGCAGATAGCGGGCAATGCGGATGGCTAGCAAGCATTTCATACTGCGTGGACTGGGCATCTTGTTCGCCCTGGTGCTGGTGTTCTTCACCGCGGTGTTCTTCTTCGCTTACTCGACCGGCGGAGATGCGAAAGTGTTGGCGCTGTTTTCCGGCGATGGCGTTGGCGTGCTGCAGATCGAAGGCGCCATCGACGATTCGCGCGAGGTGCTCGCCGAGCTCCGGCGTTTCAGAGAGATGCCCTGGGTGAAAGCGATCGTCGTAAGAGTCGACTCGCCGGGCGGTGCGGTGGCGCCGACCCAGGAGATCTTCGAAGAGATTCAGCGCGCCAAAAAGAAAAAGCCCTTCATCGCGTCGATGGGTAGCACCGCTGCCTCAGGCGGCTATTATATCGCCAGCGCCTGCGACAAGATTCTCGCCAATGCGGGAACATTGACCGGCTCCATCGGCGTGATCATGCAACTGACCAATGTTGAGGAGTTGATGAAGAAGGTCGGCGTCAAGGGCTACAGCGTCAAAAGTGGCGTCAACAAGGACATCGGTTCGCCGTTCCAACCGCTGTCGCCGGAAGGGCGGCAAATTCTCCAATCGTTAGTCGACAATGTGCATAGCCAATTCGTCGTCGCCGTGGCCCAGTCACGGGGCATGGATGAAGCGGAAGTGCGCAAGCTCGCCGATGGCCGAATTTACTCCGGCGCGCAAGCCAAGGAGTTGGGTTTGGTCGACCAAATCGGTACCTTGGAAGATGCCATCGAGCTGGCGGCAGAACGTGCCCAAATAGCGCCGGAGCCGGCGGTTTACTATTCCCGTCCCGAACAGGAGAAATGGTGGGAACGGTTTTTTATGGGAGTGTTTGGCCGCCGCTTACCAGGCCTGGAGCGCGGTTGGTTACGTTATGAGTGGTCGCCCGCGCTGCTCCAATAACGGCGAGCTTAAATTTGCATATTTCTGATGTTGCGAGGGAACGATATGACCAAAAGGGATTTGATCGATGAGGTGAACAAACGCTTTCCTCATCTTTCGCGGCGCGATTCGGAAGTCATCATCAACGCAATCTTCGATTCCATGGTCGACGCACTGGCGCAGGGAGACCGCATCGAGATCCGCGGCTTTGGCAGTTTTGTCGTCAAGCAACGGCGCGCCCGGCAGGGCCGCAACCCCAAAAGCGGCGCTCTGGTCTCGGTGGCGGCCAAGCGCGTGCCATTTTTTAAGGTGGGTAAGGAACTGCGTTTGCGCGTCGACGGCCAACCTTACGATCCGAGCGCCGATGGAGACGATGAGTGAAGCAGCTCTGGGCTCCTTGGCGGATGGCCTATATCGACGAAGGGTCAAAAGATGAAGGCTGTATTTTTTGCACCAAATATCGCGAGGCCGACTTAAGAGCCGCGCTGGTCTTGGCGCAAACCCAACATACGGTCGTCATGATGAACAAATACCCGTACAACAACGGCCATCTGCTCATCGCACCCAAACGTCACGAAAACAATCTCGCCCAATTGCCCGGCGAAGCCTTTACCGAAGTTAACCAAGTCTTGCGCCAAGCCGTCGAAGTCGTCCGCCAAGCGTTCAATCCCGGCGGCATCAACTTGGGCATGAATCTCGGCAAATGCGCCGGCGCTGGCATCGAGGCCCATCTCCACTGGCATATCGTGCCGCGCTGGGAAGGTGATACCAATTTCATGCCCGTGATCGGCGAGACTCGAGTGATGCCGCAGCATTTGCTCGAGAGCTTCGACCGGTTGCAGCCCCATTTTAAGAATTTGTCTGCTTGAGTCAGCAAAAATCGCATAATTAAAAACATCGAACGAAACTTAATCGAGAGGGAGGCCAGGATCCGTGAGTGAGGCAAAAACATTGGGAGAGCTCAAAAAGAACGGTATCGCGGTTTTGTCGGTGCGCGATGAAATGCGCAAGAATCTGGTGCGCCATCTGGAAAGTGGTCAACGCATCCTGCCGGGCATCGTCGGTTACGATGAAACGGTCATACCGGAAATCGAAAACGCCATCCTTTCCGGCCACCATATGGTTTTCCTCGGCGAGCGCGGCCAAGGCAAGTCGCGCATCATTCGCGGCCTCACCAGCTTGCTCGATGAGCGCATTCCGATCGTCGAGGGCTGCGAGATCAACGATAATCCCTACGCGCCAATCTGCCGCGCTTGCCGCAAACGAGCCGCCGAGCTCGGCGACGCGCTGCCGGTCCAATGGGTCGACCGCGATCATCGCTACGGCGAAAAACTGGCGACCCCAGACGTGTCGATCGCCGATCTCGTCGGCGAGATCGATCCGATCAAAGTCGCCGAAGGGCGCTACCTGGCCGACGAAGAGACCATTCACTACGGTCTCGTGCCGCGCACCAACCGCGGCGTGTTCGCCATCAACGAGCTGCCCGACTTGACCGAAAAAGTGCAAGTCGGCCTATTCAATCTGATGGAAGAAAAAGACGTGCAGATCAAAGGCTACAAAATTCGCTTGCCGCTCGACGTGGTCATCGTCGCCAGCGCCAACCCGGAGGATTACACCAGCCGGGGACGGATCATCACGCCGCTCAAGGACCGTTTCGATGTGCAGATCCGCACCCACTATCCGAAGAACATCGATGACGAGATCAACATCATGGAGCAGGAGGCGACGTCGACCGACCGGCGCAGCAGCCCGGTCGAAGTGCCGCGCTTCATGAAGGAGATCCTCGGCCATCTCACTTTTGAAGCGCGCAAATCCAACGAGATCAATCAGTCCTCCGGCGTCAGCGTGCGCGTGACCATCAACAACTTCGAAAGCATGATCAGCAACGCCGAGAAGCGGGCGCTGCGCTGCAAAGAAAACAACATCGTACCGCGGGTCAGTGATCTCCACTCGCTACTGGCCTCGACCAGCGGCAAGATCGAAATGGAATATGTCGGGGAAGACAAGAAAGAAGGCGATTTGGTCGACAAGCTGATCAACCGCTCGATCGTCAAAGTCTTCGATCAATATTTTAACCTCAATTCGCTGCAGAAAGTGATCGAGTATTTCAATTCCGGCTGGGGCGTCGAAGTCTCCGACCAGATGGCGTCGCAAGATTATCTGGAGGGGATCAAGGAAATTCCGGGGCTCAAGGAAGCGATCAAATCTCTGGGCGTTTCCGAAGCGCCGAGCGTGATGGCGTCGGCCACCGAATTTGTCCTCGAAGGACTGCACCTGCACCAAAAGCTCAACAAGGATGTCGAAGGCGGCCGGGCGACCTACGGCAAATAGCCGCGCGCCCGCAAGCGTCAGCGATCGGTTTTCAATTAACCCCGCCTCTTGAGGCGGGCACAACTAAATAGGGTTTCCAAAGGGGACGAGCATCCCCTTTGGTCGCGAGCGGAGTTCAAACCGCACTTGCGAATTAAATTGATTATTAGCCATGGTGCACATCCGCTATAGCCGCTGGAACGCCAACAACCGGGACTCCCTCGACCCGGATTCCGTGTTCGATCAGTTAAACGAGAACATGAACGACACGGGCGACTTGCAGCAGGCGATGCGCCGGCTGATGCAAAAGGGCATCAAGAACGGCGAGAAGCAAACCAAGGGCATCGAGGACCTGCTTTCCCAGGTGGCTCGCGAGATGCGCAAGCTCTACGACGAGTACCGCTTGCAGTCGGCAATGGAGGAGATGCAAGAACAGCTCGACTCAGTGGTCGAGCAGGAGCAACAGACGCTCCAAGAGATGGACGAGTCCGGCCAAGACACCCAAGAGAAAAAACAGTTTCTCAACGATCTGCCGGGCAAAACCAGCGAAGCGATCGAAAAGCTCACTTCCTACCGCTTCGAAAATGCCAACGCGGAAAAAGAGTTCCAACAGCTGCTGATGCAGCTCGACCAAATCCGTAAATTGGAAAATTGGCTGCGCCGAGAGGGCAGCCTGTTTCGCGGCCAGACGCCGGTGGACTTCCAACAGTCGCAGGAGCTGATGGAGCGCATGGAAGAGCTGCGCAAGCTCGAAAGCCAGCTTTCCAGCATGCAGCTCAAGGATGTCGACAAAGAGCTTCTGGAAAAGCTGCTCGGCGGCGAGCCCAAGCAGGACTTCGAAGGCGTTATGCGCATGCAGTCGCTGCTCGAAGAGGGCGGTTACGTATTAGAACAGGGCGAGCGTTTCGAGCTCACGCCCAAAGGCGTCAGGCGAGTCGGCCAGTTGGCGCTCAGGGATATTTATCAGCAGCTCCGCCGCGACGGCATGGGACGCCACACGACCAACCGGCGCGGCAGCCAAGAACTGATACTCGAATCGAGCCGGAGCTACGTTCAGGGCGAGCCGCTCCATATCAACATGATCCAGACGTTGAAGAACGCCTTGCTGCACGGCGGCGGGGTGCCGGTCAGGATCGGTCCCAAGGACTTTGCGGTTTACGAAACCGAGCATAACACGCGAGCCGCCACCGTTCTGCTCCTGGACATGAGCTGGTCGATGAGCTGGGAGGGACGATTCGCCGCGGCGAAAAAAGTCGCCCTGGCGATGGAGAGTTTAGTCCGCGCGCTGCACCCGCGCGATTACTTCGGTATCGTCGGTTTCTTCACTCGTGCCGTCGAGCTTAAAGCCAAAGACTTGCCCCAGGCAACTTGGAACATGGGCGATCCTTTCACCAACTTGCAAGATGGCTTACACCTTGCTTCGACCATGCTCGAGCGCAAACCGAGCGCCAATCAGCAGATCATCGTGATCACCGACGGCCAACCGACGGCCTACTGCCGGCAGGGGCGGCTCTATTGTGAATGGCCGCTTAGCTTCGGCGGCATCAGCCAACGGGCCGCCGAAGAGACCTTGAAAGAAGCCGAACGCTTGACCCGCAAGGGCATCACCATCAATACCTTCATGCTCGACGACAGCCCGGTGCTGCGCGGCTTCGTCGATGATCTCACCCGCATCAACAAAGGGCGCGCCTTCTACACCCGTCCCGACCGGCTAGGGGAATATCTCCTGGTCGATTATCTTTCCCATCAGAAAAAGAAAGTGTAACGCGCCGGGCGCGTTAAACCGTTTCAACCGTTCCAGTAGTTCCAAAGGTTCCAGGTCTGAACTCGTTCAAAACGTTCAAGTAGTTCAAGCCGTTCAAATCATTGAATTCAAATCTGGTTCAATCCGTTCCGAAAACGTTTTGAACGATTTGAACGGATGGAACGGCTGGAACCAGCGGCTTCTTAGCCGCCGCTTGACTACTGAAATTATTTTCAGTATACAGGGCTCATGCTGCCTACGTTGACGGACAGACAAAAAGCGATTTACGATTTTCTCCTCAAAACCATTCGTGAGCGAGGCTTTGCGCCGTCGATCCTCGAGATCGGCAAGCAATTCAAAATCGCTTCGACCAACGGCGTCTCCGATCATCTGAAAGCCCTGGAAAGAAAAGGCTACATCCGCCGGGTCGGCAAGCGCGCCATCGAAGTCGTCAATGCTTTGGGCAAAGCGGTTTTAAGCATGACTCGCGAAGTGCCGCTGCTTGGCCGGGTGCCCGCCGGCAAGCCGTTTTTGAGCGAGGAAAATACCGAAGGGCTGTTGTCGATTCCCAGCGACATGGGCAGTGGCAAGCTGTTCGCCTTGCAGGTCAAAGGCGACAGCATGATCGGCGCCGGCATTCAGGACGGCGACCGGGTGATCGTCAAGCAGCAGAGCGCGGCGGAAAACGGCGAGATCGTTTGCGCCGTGATCGACGGTGAAGCGACGCTCAAACGGTTCTACAAAAAAGACGGCGTCGTCACGCTCAAGGCGGAAAATGATCAATACACTCCGATCACGGTCTCGGAAGGGGAGTTTCGCATCGCCGGGAAAATTATCGGGCTGTTAAGAAAATTCTAGGAGTTCCAATGGTTCCAGTCGTTCCAAACGTTCCAATCGTTGAGGAGGGAAAATGCCAATCAAAAATTTTGAAGAGTTGGAAATTTGGAAAGACGCCCGGGCTTTAACGAAAGCAATCTATCAGCTGACAAGAGATCCGAAATTCTCAAAAGATTTCGGACTCCGGGATCAAATCCGGCGCGCGGCGGTGTCGATTATGTCAAATATCGCCGAAGGGTTCGAACGCGGTGGTAATCAAGAATTTATCCAGTTTTTGTATGTCGCCAAAGGATCGTGCGGGGAAGTTCGTTCGCAACTCTACGTGGCAATGGATCAAGGTTATGTCGATCAGAAGGTCGTTGATGATTTGCTAACGTCTTTGAAGCGATTGTCGATAATGATCAAACACTTGATCGATCATTTAAAGCAAAGCGGAATGCGCGGACCGAAGTACAGCAGTTCGACTTCATCGCGCTGATCCAAAATATCTTGAACTGTTGGAACCTTTGGAACGTCTGGAACGATTGGAACCTTTGGAACGACTCCCCTCTTTAGTTGCTTGAACGTTTTGAACTGCCCTGAATCTCAGGTCGGCTGGAACGATTGGAACTACTGGAACGGTTGGAACGCGTTCATGCGGAGTTGGCGGAAGCCTATCCGAGGAGGCCGGGTCATGATGGAAACAGTAAACGCGCCGAGGCCGATAAACCGCACCCTCGCCGTGATCGACGGCGGGCTGAGTATCAAAAACGGAACACTGACACCGCCAACCGTGCAAAAGCCCAAGTTGCTCGACCAAGTCAGGCAAGCGATCCGCACGCGGCATTACAGCGATAAGACGGAAAAAGCGTATGTGCATTGGATCAAGCGGTATATATTCTTTCATAACAAACGCCACCCGATGGAAATGGCCGAGCCAGAAATTGGCCGATTTCTTTCAAGCCTTGCCACCGAAGGACATGTCAGCGCTTCGACCCAGAACCAGGCTTTCAACGCGGTTTTATTCCTCTACCATCAAGTGTTGGCCAAGAAGATCAGTCTGGTCGACGGTGTCGTGCGCGCCAAGCGAGCGCGTCATGCACCGGTGGTGCTGACAAGAGACGAAGTCAAAAAGATAGCCGATTGCATGAATGGTGTTCCGCGTCTGATGGCTTTAATACTCTATGGTGCTGGCTTGCGCCTCATAGAATGCTGCCGCTTGCGCGTAAAAGATATCGACTTTGCCCAAAACGAAATCATGGTTCGTTCCGGGAAAGGGAACAAAGACCGCCATACACCCCTGCCAACTACAGTTCGAGAGCCACTTTTTCAGCACCTTCGATTCGTTAAATCCCAACATGAGGCCGACCTCAAAGCTGGTACGGGACGTGTTGCTTTGCCTTACGCACTCGAGCGCAAATATCCGAATGCCGGCAAGGAATGGGGTTGGCAGTGGGTATTCCCGGCGACAGGCCATTTCGTAGATCGCGTCACCGGCGAGCAACGCAGGCATCATCTCCACGAATCAGTCTTGCAACGCGCATTTAGAGAAGCGCGGCTGAAAGCTGGGGTTTTTAAACATGCCGGGTGCCACACATTGCGCCATTCCTTTGCAACCCATTTATTGGAGAATGGTTACGACATTAGAACGGTCCAAGAATTACTGGGGCACAGTGACGTGAGCACGACAATGATCTACACACATGTGCTAAATCGTGGCGGCAAAGGCGTGCGCAGCCCAGCCGACGGTCTGTAAGTCACGGGTCCGCGGTGCTCGTATATTGGATATACGAGACCAGTGATATTGGATATACGAGCAACAAAACGATTGACAACTTATTGATTGACGACGTAAATTTGCGGCTGGTGATTTTTTGAAAGTCAATATACGTGATCAGCTCACTCAATAGTTCGCCCGACCGCAGACGGTCGTGCGAACGGCAACCGGTGCGCACTAAGGCTGACCTAAAGCTCGCTCGTGCATGGCGCGCCGTACAGTGCAACTGGTGGGCCTATGATTCCCTCACTGACGCCTGCGAGAAGAGGCCGCGACGCGCGTGGCGCATCCTCGGTGTCCTAGCGCAGGTGGCCGATACCAGGATGCTTGTCCGCGATCTCGGCTGCGGTCCGCTTGAGGACTTCGTGCGGATGCACGCACCGCGCTACATACGCCAGATCGAGGAGCGCGCGCTTTCCGACTCGCGTTTCGCTCGCGCACTCAAGCACATGTGGCTCCCTAATGCGGACGACGGCGTGTCTCGGCGTTTGCTGGCGCTTGGTTGCAAGCCGATTCCAACCAAACCTGAGCCGTGGCAAACAAGGACACCCGTGCGGCCTCGGTCTTCCAAAACTCGTCGTTAGCTTCGCACGGACCGCCGCCCAACAAGGTGCTGCAACTGACAGGGCCGCGCTGGACGCGACTTGCTTCGCGCGACCGTCGGCGCAACCATCGCCACATGGCCGCCTGCGGTCAAAGGGACCGCAGGCTCGGTCTCGAACGCGGCCCTGCAGCTGAGCACCAGGGCCGTTCGCCCGACCGCAGACGGTCGTGCGAACGGGTCGGCGGGTGAGCCACGCTGGTTACGCCCGCCTGCGGCGGTCGAACCAGCGGATGGAACCGATGGCCCTGCGGGCCACGGCTCACCCGCCGACCCGTTAGCCAGAAAGGGCCTGGATGAGTACAAGACTGATCATCGCGGTAGATTACGACGGCACGATTGCGAATACCCATGCTGAGGCCGTGAAGTGGATCAAGACACATGTAGGCCGCGACGTAGAGGCGTGGCAATGCAATCGCACTGATTGCGTGCCTCTCATTGGGAAAAGTCCATATGAGGAAATGAACGACTACGTGTACGAACGTGAGAGCACCCTGGCGGCAGCGGAAGTCCCCGGCGCTGCAAACGCGCTTCGTGCCCTCACAGTCATTGGAGATGTGTTCGTCGTCACTAACAGACGGCTGCATCGCATTGCCTACGCTCGAGAGTGGCTCGAGCGAATGGGTCTTGCGCTTTCCATTAGGGAGGTCATAACGTCGCACGACTCCAGCAAGGAGCAGGTGTGTCACCAGATCGGCGCGCATGTCCTTATCGACGATGATGTTCGACACCTCCGCGACGTACGGCTGGAGGGATTACGGCGTGTCTGGCTGCAACACGGGCGAACACAGATCGATGATTGCCCGATGGGTGTGGCGTTCTGCAGCCACTGGGACGAGGTCCTGGGGGTGCTTGGCGTCTCTGGCTAACAATGCAGTGCACCGGACCGGGACTCGCGTTGCTCGCTCCGTCCGGTGACCGCTAGCGTTAGGGGGATGCTATGCAAATGCGAATTGCGGTCATGGACTTCGTGACCAACACATGTTTTCCCCTACTCGCTGCAGAGGAGTTGGGATTTTTTAAGGCCGAAGGTCTCGATGCGCAGGTCGAATTGATTACCCCTGCGACTAAAGCCATTTCCGCGTTACGTGAAGGCGCCACCGACGCCTATGCGGGTGGTTCCGTCCATGCTGTCCTCAAGTCTTTTCCCTGCTGGAAAGGGGTAAAGCTTATTGCTGCACTCTCTCAAGGGATTCCCTGGCTTTTAGTGGTGCGTGCCGACCTCCGCGCAGAGCGCGGAGACATGAATGCCCTGAAGGGGTTGCGGATTGGTGGAGACCACGGACCAGATGCGGCGCTCAAGCAATTGTTGATCGCGTCCGGACTTGACGATGAGCGTGACAAAGTGCAGATCGTGCCGGTTCCAGGTGCAGGGGAACCCGGTGCCTCCTTTGGTGTGGCTGCAGCCAAGGCACTTGAGGCAGGACAAATTGATGCCTTCTGGGCTAATGCCATGGCAACTGAGATCGCAATACGGCGTGGCATAGGAAAAGTTTTGCTAGATGTGCGACGCGGCGATGGTCCGCCTGCCGCTCGGAATTTCACCTTCAGTGGCCTTGTTACCACCGACGCCTTAATCGATCGAGACCCGGAACGAATCGCGGCCACTGTGCGGGCTCTTGTCAAAACCCACAAAGCACTTCGGGCGGATCCAACACGAGCCGCTGAAGTCGGAAAGCGGCGTTTTCCCCCGGATGCTGCAGAGCTGATTGCCGCAATCATTGAACGAGACTTGCCGTTCTACGATGCTGCCATATCTGAAGAGGCCGTAAATGGGCTAAACCGTTTCGCTCAATCGATTGGCTTACTCGCTGAACCGGTGTCCTACGAGCAGGTGGTGGCTGTCCAGTTCCGCGACCTTTGGCGGCTGTGAGATCGCGCGAGAGTTGGAGAGACCTCAGAGTCAGGAGAGGCCTCGAACGCGACGAAGTCGTCTGATACTGGATTCGATTCGCATGGGATTATGATGCGCTTCTTTCACAATCGCGGTGTAGCCCCTAACAGTCGGCTTGAGACCGCCGCTCAGAGCGCGGCTCAGCCTTCGCGTTCGCCCGACCGCAGACGGTCGTGCGAACGGGTCGGCGGGTGAGCCACGCTGGTTGCGACCGCCTGCGGCGGTCGAACCAGCGGATGGAACCGATGGCCCTACGGGCCACGGCTCACCCGCCGACCCGTTAGGCGGCAGGCACACTTCGCGGCGAACGTCTGTAATCGAAGTGCCGTGGAGACACAATGCTTTGATGGTGGTCGGTTTAGTCGCAGCAATAGAGGAGCGAAATGGCCGAGGACACGCAGCATTTTAGCGATGGCACCGCCTATGAGCAGTTCATGGGCCGCTGGACCCGTGCCGTGGGTACGATATTTCTGGATTGGCTCGCACCGCCCACTCATGCGCGCTGGCTCGATGTCGGTTGTGGCACTGGAGTCTTTACCGACCTTATAGTCAGTACGTGCTCTCCCGCCACAGTGGTCGCGATTGACCCGTCGGAGCCACAGATCGAAGTCGCGCGCAACAAACCAATCGCGCAACGAGTGGATTTTCGGGTTGCGGACTCGCAGAAGTTGCCGTTCTCGGATAACACGTTCGACATCGTTGTTTCTGCTCTCGTAATTAACTTTATATCGGATCGGTCTCAGGCGCTTGCTGAAATGTGCCGCGTTTGTCATCCCCATGGTCTAATCGCCGGCTATGTTTGGGATTTCGCGGCGCAGCGTGGCCCCGTTTCCCTGATTAGCGACGGATTCGATCAGGTCGGCGCTCAACTCCCGCCTGTGCCGGGTACGGAGCATTCGCGGCTTGAGGCATTAACTTCATTGTTTGCTCAAGCGAACCTAACAGACATCGACAGCAGGACAATCGATGTCACGATGTCCTTTGCGGATTTCAACGAGTTCTGGCAATCGCAAATGCCAAGTTACACTCAGAGGGGCAAGATGATTGCGGCGCTGTCAGAAATGGATCGCGAGAAACTAATCGATTCCGTACGCGCAAGATTACCAGCTGGCCCCGATGGCCGCATTACGTATTCAGCGCGCGCCAATGCGATCAAGGCGCGTGCACCTGCGTGATTTAAGTCCTAAGTTCAGGAGCTACGATTTTGCGAGGCCCGCCTAACAATCGGCTTGAGAAGGATCTTCGACCCGCTCGCTGCGCTCGCCCGGTCTCGCCCTCTCAGCCGTGGCGTTAGCCGCAAAGGAAGGAAACTCGCGGGATAGGAGGGAGCTATGATTCTAATCTTAATAGTGATGCTGGGGCTTCTTTCAGCAGGACACACGGTCGCAGCTGCTCCCTGGGCTTTACCACCTGGCGTCAAAACACTTGAAGTCAACGGTTATCCCATGGCTTTTCTCGAGAGCGGGACGGGTGAGTCCGTTGTACTCGTGCATGGTGGGGGAACCGACTATAGATCTTGGGCACGACAGGTAGCATCACCGCCACGCGGCTTTCGGCTCGTTGGGGTAAGTCTCCGTCATTACTATCCGGAACGGTGGGACGGAAAAGGCGACACGTTTTCCATAAGACAGCACGCTGAAGATGTGGCTGCCTTCATAGAAGCATTAAAGGTTGGTCCGGTCTATCTGGTTGGTCATTCGCGCGGCGGTTCTGTGGTAGTGCGGACAGCTCAGGCACGACCGGCGCTCGTCAAGAAGTTGGTTTTGATGGAAGGCGCGTTCGGTCCGTTGCTGCAGACGCCAGCGTCCGGCGACGATGGCCCGGGTCTCTCCCCAATCGCAAAAGCCGTCAAGGCTCGGTTTGACCAAGGAGACATCGATGGCGGTTTGGAAGTTTTCATTGATCGAGATACACCTGGAACCTGGGCACGACGGAAGGAAGAGGATCGGCAAAGATCACGGGACAACGCCTGGACACTGATTGCTGGTGGATCCGATAATCCTGTCACCTGCGCTGACTTGGGTGGGCTGAGGATGCCAGTGCTGTTGATGCAGGGAGAGAAGACCTCGCGCCGACTTGCGAGCATCGTCGACGCCACGCATAAGTGCTTGCCGTCGGCTGAGCGCGCGACCATTCCTGACGCTGGCCATGCGATGCACGTCATGAATCCTGCAGGCTTTGAAAAGATGCTCGTCCAGTTTCTATCGAAGTGACCGTGTGCGATTCAACAGCGGCTAACAATCGGTTTGAACGGATCTTCGGACCTGCTGCTGCGCTCGCTGGTCTCGTCCGCTCAGCCGTCAGCGTTAGGCGATGAGGTGAAACCATATGGCAGCAACCAAAGTTTTAATCGTTCTCGCTATCGCAAGCCTGCTACTGGTAAACGAGCAGGAAATAATTTTGTTACAAACGTCGCCGGACTCCTGGGCCGGGCAAGCTGGTATGAAGCCCGGAGAGGTATTTCGCGACCGGCTCAAGAATGGAAGTGAGGGTCCTGAGATGGTCGTGATTCCTCCGGGTAAATTCCGCATGGGTGACATCCAGGGTAAATATGGCAAAGATGAACTACCAGTTCACCAAGTTAACTTCCAAAAAGCTTTTGCCGCGAGCAAATACGAAATCACTTTTGCTGAATACGACGAGTTCGCAAAAGCGACAGGGCGTAAATTAGCTGAAGACGAAGGTTGGGGCCGCGGTCGCCAACCTGTGATATACGTTTCCTGGGAGGATGCTGTAGCATACGCCAAGTGGCTATCGGAACAAACTGGCAAGCGCTACAGGCTGCCGACCGAGGCCGAATGGGAGTATGGTGCGCGCGCAGGAGCCGAAACTAGCTATTGGTGGGGCAATGAGGTGAAACAAGGATTGGCCAATTGTCGTGGCTGCGGCAGCCGCTGGGACGGCAAGCAGCCCGCACCGGTAGGATCTTTCAAGCCGAATCCGTTCGGGCTTTATGATACTGCGGGAAACGTAGCCGAGAGGGTACAAGATTGCTGGCATGAGAATTATGAAGGCGCGCCTACGGACGGATTAGCTTGGGAACAAAAGAACGGTGGCGACTGCGGAAGGCGTGTGGGTCGTGGTGGCAGTTGGTACCGGGCGCACGATTGGGCGCGTTCGTCGCACCGGTTCAGTAATCGCCCAAGCTTCAGCGGCCGTGCGACTGGATTTCGCCTTGTCCGGGAAATCGATTGACGATTTTCTTTACTATTTACCGTAGAGGGGTCGTATTCTTTGAAAAGATAGCGACGCTGCCTAGCCCAACTTTCTCAACTCGTAACGAAATAAAAATATTTTACGGGTTTGAGTGCGAGAAAGTTTTGTAATTTCAAGGGGTGGCCGTTTCAAAGCGGGTGTAGTGTAGACCAAGTATCTTTTCAAGG